>Ga0209168_10002500_pt1 | contig 13230 bp, 12 predicted proteins | sample Coa_R1_FD_187156 | JGI IMG/M metagenome (GOLD analysis project Ga0209168, IMG submission 187156) | Surface soil microbial communities from Centralia Pennsylvania, which are recovering from an underground coalmine fire - Coalmine... | ecosystem: Environmental > Terrestrial > Soil > Unclassified ... | reverse complement strand
CACCTCCAGTTTTGCCTTGATCGCCTTCACCGCTTCGAGAACGCGCGTTGAATGACCATGCGCACTGTCGATGGCGACCAGGTCGACCTTGGCCCGTACCAACTCCTCTGCCCGTTCCAGAAAATCACCGGTGGCCCCGATCGCACCTCCCACCCGCAGCCGGCCATGAGAATCCTTTGCCGCATTCGGATACTTCAATTTTTTCTGGATGTCTTTTACGGTGATCAGCCCCTTCAGGTTGTACTGATCGTCTACCACCAGCAGCTTTTCCACCCTGTGTTCATGCAGGATCTTCTCCGCAGCTTCCAGGGTGGTGCCAACCGGCACGGTGATCAGATTTTCCTTCGTCATTACCTTGCTGATCGGGATGTCGAAGCGAGTCTCGAAACGCAAATCGCGGTTGGTCAGAATGCCAACCAATTTCCCCTTCTTAGTGATGGGAACGCCGGAAATCTTGTATTGCCGCATGACTTCCAGCGCGTCCGAAACCTTCGCTTCCGGCGACATCGTGATGGGATCAACAATCATGCCGCTTTCGGAGCGCTTGACCTTGTCCACCTCATTCGCCTGCATCTCGATTGTCAGGTTTCGGTGAATGATCCCAATCCCGCCTTGCTGCGCCAGTGCGATCGCCATGTGCGATTCGGTTACGGTATCCATCGCTGCGCTTACGACCGGAATATTCAGCCGGATATTGCGCGTGAATTGGGTTTGAGTGTTAGCGCTTGCCGGAACCACGTCGGAACGTGCGGGCAGCAGCAACACGTCATCGAAGGTAAGCGCCTCAGGAACAGGAAAGTGAATCATATTTGTCTCGGTCGCGAAGGGATAATCTCTATTTTAGAGACGCTTCGGGGATTGGGCAAATTCTGTAGCACTGCCTTCGCGATACACAGCGATTGATCACTATCTCCCTCGGCGTCTGTGGCCCAACCACATGCCCAAACCAATCCCGGCCAAAACGGCGCCGGTCAACTTCTTGCGGTCGCTGATTGGGACGAAACGGGTCTGTTGATCGCTAATTTCGACGACGCCGACCGGCACGGCTCGCACACCCGCTCCTCCCCCACCTCCTTCACCACGCGCATGCGAATCACCGACACCGCCCGTACCCGCGCCCAGACCGTAACCGTAGGCGATCTTTGCCACGGGTATTACGGTCTTTCCATTGGCCGAGATCGGCTCGCCGTAGATGGCTTTAACGCTGGCCTGACTGAGAATGTTATCTTTCAACGATTGCAAAACCGTAAGCGTGCCCATGGATGACTCCTTGGAAGACTATTATCTCCCTGGATCGCTTAGATGATAGCCGCCGGGAAAAGGCATCGAATTGGACCCGTGATAGTAGTAGGAACTTCGCCGCAAAAGCGGTGCCCCACTGAGGTTCTCCTTGACACACGTAGGTCTGGAAATTAAGCTGCTTACGACTGTTATGAGGCCGTGGCGCTGGACACTCCTGCTGTTTGAGCTCTTCCTGTTTGCGCTGATCCTCGTCTTGCCGCAGGTGGATTTGCCGGACTTTACGTTCCAGGGCGGAACAGCTCCTGTCGTAGCCAAAGCGCGAATCTCGCCAACGCCTGTTCGACCGGCCGCAGTACTCGTTTCACTCCCGACTCCGGCTCCAATTGCTAGCCGAAGCGTCGAAGCGACTTTCGTTGCTGCGCCGATGAGTTTGAGTTCCCGTCTCTCTTTGTTCTGCTCGTTGATCTGCTGACCCTTTCGCTGTTCCTACTCTTTTTCCCCTGTGTTTTCGTTCAAGGGTTTGTCCCGCGCTGGCGTGCACACACGTGAGGGGGCGTGGGACACTCGGGGCAGCGGATACCATGGTTTTTTACCGGGATTAACTGGGATGGAGATCTCGGCCCCATGGAGCTGCCCCGTGTTATGTTGCGTTGAATTCTACTCGCCCTGTCAATTCTTATCGGGCTCTTGCTAACACAAGGGTCACGTCATCGGGTTGCTCATTCGCTCCGATCCAGTCATCCACTGCGGCGGTGACTATTTCGCTGATGCGGGCGAGAGGTAAGTCGCGGTTCTCGCGAACCAGTTCGATCAAACGGGACTCTCCAAACTCTCCAAAGTCGTTCTCAGGCTCAGTAACGCCATCGCTGTAGGCCAAGAAAATTTCGCTTTTTCGGAGCGGAACCGATGCCTCGTCATAACTCATGTCATCGAAAAGGCCTATCACCGTCCCTCCTTGGTCGAGCCGCCGGACCGAGCCGTCTGGGCTCACAAGGATTGGAGGCAGGTGGCCGCCATTGCTGTACGTCAACCGGTGCTCCTTGCCGTTGTAGAGCCCGAGGAACAACGTCGCATATTTTTCCGGAGGTGTGCTTTCGTAGAGCTGATGGTTCAACATTGCCAAAAGCAAGCCGGGAGAGACCTCCGTGTTTGCGACTCCTGAAGCCATCATTAAATTGGATCCCGCCGCTGTTCCTACCGCCACAGGTTCACGTAGCACCGGAATGTCCTGCAGGCTATAGGCCCGTACTGCAGAGTGGATCGTAGCCATCAACAGAGCCGCCGAAATGCCTTTTCCGCTGATGTCGCCCACCGCGAGGATAAGATTCTCGGAATCCAAAGTGAGGAAATCATAGTAGTCGCCACTGACCGTACGTGCAGGCTTGCAGAATCCATGAACCTCGAGCGTCGCCAGCTGCGAGATCTCCCGTGGGAACAATTGAGCCTGCACCTCCTGGGCGATCACAAGCTCGTTCTCGAGGCGCTGCTTCTCCTTCTGTTCTTCAATCAGTTTTTCCAAAGAAGCCGTCATCGAGTTGAATGAATTAGCCAGCGCGGCCACCTGATCATGCGATTTCACCGGAATTCGATGACTGAAATCCCCGCGGTTGATGTGCTTGGTTGCGTTATAGAGTTGCGCCACAGCTCCGGTAACCGTCCGCGTTAAGCGTGTACCGATGAATAACGCGATCGCCTCGATTACGCCGAAAACAATTGCGACGAACAGCAGGGCGAACTCGATGGTGGGAGCGAACTCCCCCAATGCTCCGAACAGTCGTTCGTAGAGCTTTGAAACCCGTGTCTGGACGCTAATGCCTGCCGGGTTGTTGGTTTGGCCAGTTCCCCAGTCGACGACGAACACAGTCGTAGGAAAATTCACCTGCCGATCCATCCGCTGCGTCGGCGGCGGCACCGTACCCGCCGTGTAAGTCGGCTTGATGATCCCCTTGCCAGTATCCAAAACGTAATCGCCGGTGCGCAGTGTGACTGTGCCCGGCTTGTTCTCCTCGGTAATATGAATACCGGATTTCGGCGGCTGTTCGACCTGGCTCAGACTTAGACCCGTCGCGTAAAGGGTCACTTCTCCCAGATTCGTTGCCAGATCTTCGAGCAAGTGCTGATCGAACGGTTCGCTCGAAAGCACAGTGAGAGTTCCATCTTTCACGGGCATCGTCTCAGCTGCGCGCAGGTAGAGTCGATCGTGATCGCGCACTACGTCGCGGAAGGAACTCCTCAGGTAGCGGGGAATCGAAACTGGCGCCATGGTTGAGCCAGCGGGTTCACTGTTCAGGATCAGCCGATCGTTCAGCCACACACATATCTGCCGGTCCGCCCACCCCTTATCGGACTTATGAACCGATCCGATCACTTCGGCAGCATTAAGGGGACCGCGACCGATGGCTGCCGCTATCTGATGGGTTATGGTGGAATTCACCGCCGCCAGACTTGTCAGGTCAGACTTGAGGCCCATCGTCACAATGAAGGTCGCGAACTGTCCGGCAAACAAGTAGAAGGACAGCAGGCCTAGGACAACTAGCATGACTACCGGAATCACGCCAATGAAGACGTACGTGACGATGAGCCGGTTCCGCAGCCGCCAAAGCATCTTGGCCTTGACCCATTTCACCGCCAGGATCGACCAAAAAACAATCGCCAGAAAACTCAGGAAGGTGACCCATCCCCCGAGGCTGTCTCCCCACGAGGAATGAAGCAGGCTCAACAGTTTCTGCAGGCCAAACAAAACCACATCTAAACCCAGCAGGTAACACGCTATCAGAGCGATGCGGCTGGATGGCCACAAACCAAGGCCAGTGAGCCTGACGCGCAACCTGAGATAGGCGGACTTCATCTGTCAATTGAATTATAGATGCAGATGCCGAAACGGCCCGGTCTGCGATTGCGAGACTCCGATAATACAATCGGCTTATGGCAAACCTCACTCTGGTTTATGGACTCCGGTTGCTGCCTTCGGAAGAGGTAGCAGAAGTCGGCGATGCTCTTCTCAAGTTAAAAAACGGGCGCGAAGCGCGCGTAACCATGCACATGCTCGAGGGCAGCAAAGAAGAAATTGAGAAACAGTTGAAAGGCAGCCTCGATGCCTTTTTCGATTTTTATCCTGAGATTTGACTTTGTACACTTAGCGAAACTAAGGGGCCTCGCCTGATAAAATGCCGTCGTGCTCCGAAATCGCTTAACCATTCTCATCAACCTGGCAGTGGTGTGTGCGGCTAACGGCCAACAGGCATCAGCACCGCAAGTTAAGGTCAATGTCTTAAACGTTTGTACCCCATCCGCCGATGAGCAGCAGCAGATTGCAAACGCATTATCGCTGGTCCCAAAGCAAGCTTCGTTCAGTCCGGATTTCGAAGTTGATCGCGGACGCTCTCTGCTCGATCAGTCCCCAGGTGTTCTGTTAGGTGGTCAGGATACTCATGTGGTTGCCGATTCCGGAACCGCTGATTGGGTTCGGATGCGCCGGGAATTTGTCGGCCACAATCAGTTTTCTCGGGTCCAATACTCCTTCAGTCGGGATCCCAAAAGTATGGTAGAAACGCTGGTCTTCGTGGTTCGCGACCCGAAGGACCTGATGCAGTTGGTCATTGAGGACAGTTCGTCGCCTGTAACGAGCGCGGCTGATATGCTGCGCGCTGACAGTCCTGCCAGCCGCATTAAGCTGGAGCGGTTCGGTAAGGCATCGGTGGTCTTGGCGCGTTGCTCGGGTACCGAGGATAAACCGGCGCCAGATCAGACCGCTTACGAACCGCTGTTCCAGAGCGCATCAAGGGTCGCCGCAGAGTACAGAACGCTTCTTGGAGTGCGAAATACTGTGCCTCAAGAGCTAGCGCGGCTGAATCCACCAGCATTAGCTTCAAAAGGTACGACGAAGAAGTCGGCTTCCGGTAGCAAGAAATAAGGGCTTGAACCTAAATCGAAGCTTCCGCAATCTAATCTGATTCCATGGAACACTTGCGCAACGTCGTCATTATGGGTTCTGGCTGTGCCGGCCATACCGCTGCTCTTTATACGGCACGCGCCAACCTGAAACCGCTGGTGATCGAGGGGCACGAACCTGGCGGGCAACTGTCCCTAACCACCTTGGTCGAAAACTTCCCCGGATTCCCCGAGGGTATTCAGGGGCCGGAACTTATCGAGAACATGCGAAAGCAGGCTTCGCGCTTCGGTGCGGAGTACAGGCTTGGCCACATTACCAGCATCGATTTGTCTGAACGTCCCTTCAAAATCCATATCAGTCACGAGATCGTTCACGCCAAGACCCTCATTATCGCCAGCGGGGCCTCGGCTCGCTGGTTAGGATTGCCCCACGAGCAGCAATTGATCGGGCACGGCGTCTCTTCCTGTGCAACTTGTGACGGGTTCTTCTTTTCTGGAAAAGAAATCGCGGTAATCGGCGGCGGCGACTCAGCCATGGAAGAGGCGCTTTTCCTGACACGGTTCGCAACCAAAGTTACTCTCATCCATCGCCGCGATATGTTTCGCGCGTCCAAGATTATGCTGGAGCGAGCGCAGCGAAACGACAAAATCCATTTCCTCACCGATACCGTCGTCGAGGACGTTCACGATGCATCAAAGAAAGAAGTGACCGCGCTGAAACTGCGAAACGTGAAAACGAACGACGTATGGGATCTCCCCGTTAGCGCTATGTTTCTCGGCATTGGTCACATTCCCAATGCGAAGGTCTTCGAGGGCCAACTCGATACCGACCAGGATGGTTATCTAAAGACAACCAGCTACGTGCATACTCGTGTAAAAGGTGTTTATGCCTGCGGAGATGTACAGGATCGACGTTATCGCCAGGCTATCACCGCCGCCGGCACCGGATGCATGGCCGCTCTGGAGGCCGAGCGCTTTCTGGAAGAGCACGGCAATTAACAGTCGCAGCTACGTCAAGGAGAGAGAATATGACTCAGGCGAAAACAAATTGCCCGCACGCGAAGGAAATCCGTAAGGTCTCGCCAAGTGGCAAGGGCTGCAAAGAATGCCTGGAAATGGGCGACACCTGGGTCCACCTCCGGGAATGCCTGGTCTGCGGTCACGTGGGTTGTTGTGACTCCTCGAAAAATAAACATGCCACGAAGCACTTCCATCAGACAAACCATCCTGTCATGCGTTCGTTTGAGCCGGGAGAGTCCTGGATGTGGTGCTATGTGGACCAGCAATACTTGCAATAAAACAGGAACCACGGGCCAGTTACTAATGTCATCTTTTGTGGCCTTGTAACGATTTAATATCATCCTCTGATGCAAGGCAGAATGCGGGCCCTCGTGGCCGCAAGCTGTGTTCTGTGCCTCTTTGCAGGCATCTCACTTTCGCAAGATCAGTCTGCTCCTGCCCGCAAGGTACTAAGCAAAATCATGCCTGTCTATCCATCTCTTGCCCGCACCATGAACATTTCTGGCATCGTGAAATTGGAAGTCACGGTGGCAGCAAATGGGACCGTTAAGACTGCCGAAGTTCGGGGTGGTCATCCCGTTTTGAGCGATGCCGCCATCGGTGCCGTCCTTAAGTGGCGCTGGGAACCTGCCGCGCACGAGACCCGGGAGCCAGTTGAAGTAAGGTTCGCCCCCCAATAAATCGACGGGCCGCGACAGATTTCACTTTCGGCTGTGATGGCAGTCATAGCGAAATGCACCTGCCTTTGTGGTACAAATTCTTGTAAACTTCATGAACTTGATCGAAAAGATTCATTACATCCCTGCAATGATGAGCCGGCCGTGCTGAGGGCTCTCTTTATCTCCCTTTCAGAGAGCCGTAGCCTCCGCGGAATCGCCGAGCGTTCCCCTCTTGGTCAGAAATTTTCGAGTCGGTTTGTTGCCGGCACGCAGGTTGAAGATGCCCTTCGCGTCACCAAAGCGGTGAATCTGGCCGGTCAAAGTGTTTCCATCGACAATCTGGGTGAAAACGTAACCAATGCTGAAGAGGCCCGTGCCAGCAGCGCGCTCTATCATCAATTGCTCGATGATATCGCCGCTCGAAAACTCGACGCCAATATCAGTCTGAAGCTGACTCACATGGGCTTCGATGTTGACGAAGGATTGGCTCACGATCAAGTGGCTGCTCTTGTGAGCAAAGCTGCAGCCATGAATCCCAGGAACTTTGTTCGCGTCGATATGGAAGGCTCGCCCTATACTCAGCGCACTCTCGACTTTGTCCACGAGTTGCATCGCAAGCCCGGTAATCAAGGATGCGTCGGAGCTGTGATTCAGTCCTATATGTACCGAGCCCAGGCCGATGTGGAGAAACTTCTGGGCGAGAAAATTCGCATTCGACTTTGCAAGGGCGCTTACAAAGAACCGGCTGACATTGCTTTCCAGAAGAAGTCCGACGTCGACGCGAACTACGTCAAGTTGACGAAGGTTCTACTCAAGAGTGGGGTCTATCATGGGCTGGCCACGCACGACGAAACCATCATTCGCCAGACCATCGCATTTGCTACCCAGGAGAAGATCCCACGCGACTCCTTTGAGTTCCAAATGCTTCACGGTATCCGCCGTGATCTGCAACAAAGTCTGGTGAAGGACGGGTGGCGGATGCGGGTTTACATTCCTTTCGGGACCGAGTGGTATCCATACTTTATGCGGCGACTCGCCGAGCGGCCTGCCAATGTATTCTTTATCGCAAAGAACCTGCTAAGGAAGTGAAAACGCCCTACTCCTCAGGTTGCTCGCCGGGTTCGGCGGGCGCTAGAGGCAGGCGGGAAGCGTTGTCCAGCATCTGCCGCTCCTGCGGCGAGAAGTGTTGTCGGTATGCGTCCGACTCGATGGCTCTTTGACGCGCATCGGGCGGCATAGCACGGAGCGACTGGATCGCGTTACGAACCGCTTGACGACGGTCCTGTGGCAACTGCTGCATCTGCTCGTGAAAGTCCCGGACCTGCGCCTTTTGCTCCGGCGTGAGGTGCTCAAGAACCTCCATACGGTTGAGCACGCGCTCTTGCTGCTCTGAGGGCAGGCGATTAAACCGTTCCAGTTGCTCGCGATACCGCTGCTGCTGTTGGGGCGGCAGACCCCGGAATCGAGGGTCGTTCTCCAAAGCCCGCCGTTGCTGCTCGGGAGACATGCTGCGATGTTCACGCAACCATTGTCCCGCGTGAGCTCCGGGGTTCTGCGGCACATTCTGCTGGTACGGTCGATAGGGGCCGCTACGTCCTTGGTTTTGTGGTCGTGGAACTTGATTCTTGGGGGGCTTAGGCGGCGGCTCCCGGCGTTCTTGGGACAGGGAGGGAGCGACACAAGTCAGCGCCAAACAGACGCTGATTCCAATTCGTGCCGTTAGTGACTTCAACCACGTCACACCCTTCTCTCCCTGTTTATCGCAATCAGCTTACGGATTTGCCGTTACATCGCTTTGGACTTGCAAATCGTCCAATATCTCGAAATCCGAATACAGTTCGCTGTGCTTGTCGAGCGCCTGCAAATCACTTACAGCGGTGCCCGGCTCGATGACCGCCACCGCACCCTCCGGGCGGCCCTTCGGGCCATCAGTGCGAATCAAGGTCGCGCTCATCACCATCAGCACTGCCAACGATACAGCCAAAGCAGGCTTGCGCAGCCAGTAAAGCCAACCGCTCGGCTTGGCTTTCTCCTCGCGCACGCGCGCCATAAGGCGCGTGTCGAAATATGGCGACGGCTCCGGCACTTGCCACTCGTCGAGTACGCTCATCAATTGCTGGAATTCCGCCAGTTGCCCGGCGCAAGCGGCACAATTCTGCAGATGGTTGTTAACCTCCGGCGTGACCGTTTTCGGATCGCTGGCCAAGTCCGGCATTAATTGACTAATCTCATTGCATTTCATAACCGCATCCTTCATACGAACTCTTTCAATTGCACGCGTAGTGTTTCGTACGCGCGAAACAGTAACGATTTCGTGGCAGACTCACTTAACTTCAAAACTTCCGAAATTTGTCGATAATCCATCTGCTGGTACTTATGCATGATCACGGCCATGCGCTGCCGCTCCGGCAAAGCTTGTACACGCGCCCGAATCGCGGCCATGCGCTCGCGACGCATAATATTTTCTTCTGCCGACAGCGAGGTATCAGGCACGTCGACCGTTAATCCCGTGTCGTCATCCGGCTCGTCGATGCTGACCATGTTTTCAGGTCGCTCATGGCGCGTATCGCGGGCATGGTTCGCTGCCAGGTTACTGGCGATGCGGTAAAGCCAGGTGGTGAATTTGGCACTGGGCTCATAGCTTTCCCGCGACCGGTACACTCGCAGGAAAACCTCCTGCGCCAAATCCTCGGCAATGGTCGGGTTGTGAGCCATGCGATACATGAAGCTCACCATCGGCCGGCGATATTTCTGCACCAGATACTGGAATGCGGAATCATCGCCCGCGCGCACCCGCAACATGACTTCCGCATCGGTCTCACCAGCAGTGGGAGCCAAAAAAGAGGGGTGCGAGTCGGTGCGAGGCTGAACACTCGCCCGAGCGAGCAACCCACGATCCATGGCCATGCTGCTCACATCAGATTGAACCCCCCCGGGAGGAGAAAGTTGCGCTTCGTCTGGTTCCGAACCTTGCCAGGAAGTCCCTTGTAATGAGGAGTCTAAAGGCGCCTTGGACGAGGTGGGTCGGCCGGGCATTCGGTTCTCGCGGCAGGCCGCGGAAAAACTGGCAAAACTGCGCACTTAAGGCCTGTGGACACCTAGGCTATCACGGATGAGGGCTATGGGAAAATGGCCCCTCTGCCCTCGCCGGACTTGGTGTGGCGAATTGCCTTCCCAAGGAAATAGCTGATAAATTCAAAACACCGATTTGAAAAGTGGGCGCTTAACTCAGCGGTAGAGTGCCATCTTCACACGGTGGAAGTCATAGGTTCGAATCCTATAGCGCCCACCATTACAGCTTTAGCTTCTGACGCTTAGCTCACAGCCCTTGGCTTCCGTTTCCACATTGACCGCTGTGTCGGAACCGCAGCGCTCGGAGAGTTCCGCTCTGCGCTGCTTTTTCATTTTCTTCTTCGTTTCCGGCTTCTGCAGCATTCTTTACGAAGTGGTTTGGCTCCGGCTGGCGATGGCCAAGTTCGGGGTTACCAGCGCCCTGCTGTCGATCGTTCTGTCTATGTTTATGGCTGGTCTTGGGCTCGGTTCCTGGCTCGGCGGGCGGTTTGTCAAAGTTCAGCAATCGCTTTCTGCAGGTTCAGCATTACGTCTGTATGCGGCGGCAGAATTTGCAATTGGAGCCTCAGCCCTGCTAGTTCCACTCGAACTGGCGAAAGGGCGAGAGCTGATCGCGCAATGGTCTCCTGCGTCGACGATCGCATACTACTCCGCATCCTGTTTCTGCATCGGGTTGACTCTCGTTCCCTGGTGCGCCTGGATGGGTGCCACCATCCCATTCGCCATGGCGGGAATCCGCGGTCTTATTCCCGAAGCCGCCGACCGCTCTTTCAGCTTCCTCTACCTGGCAAACGTAGTTGGCGCATTTTTCGGTGCGCTGGTACCGCTGATTCTGATCGAGGCATGGGGATTTCACGGCACCTTGAAGGTCGCCTCGATCTTGAACATCGCACTGGCTGTCTCCGCCCTAGTTGTGTCCGCCAAAGCGCGTGCTCACCGGTCGTCGATTAAGAAAATCCTGAACGCTCCGTCGATCGCTGCACATCGCTTCGGCGTACTTGCTCTCTTGTTCGCAACTGGATGCACCAGCATGGGCCTGGAAGTAGTGTGGACGCGAGAGTTCACCCCCTACGTAGGAACGGTTGTTTATGCGTTTTCGTCCCTCTTGGCTCTCTATCTTGGATCCACGTTCCTCGGTTCGAGAATATACCGCCGCTGGAGTGCGAAAGGCCATCGCGTCTCCCCCACTGTGTGGGCGTTACTGGGATTTTCCGGTTTGCTGGCGGCAGTGACAGCTGACCCGGCGGTGCATCTCCCCAGGCTGTTGCGCCTTGTTGTCGGCATCGTTCCATTCTCGGGATTGTTGGGATTTGTTACCCCAATGCTGGTGGATCGATGGTCAGGAGGTGACCCCGACCGGGCCGGATCCGCTTACGCGTGGAACGTCGTCGGATGCATTGTTGGCCCGTTGCTCTCCGGCTTCTTGTTCCTTCCCTTTGCGGGCGAACGCTGGGTGCTACTGATATTCGCGTCTCCTTGGCTTGCTGTGAGCATAATTCCGAGGTGGTCGACGAGGCTGGATCTTTGCCGGAGAGACTTGGCGTGGGAGCGAATTTGTTCTTACGTGTTAGCCATCACGGCAATCATCTCAATATTCGCGACCCGAGGCTACGAAAGTCGCTTTTCGGGCGCGGTCGTTCGTCGTGATCCTACGGCCACGATCATTGCTATGGGGACTGGCTTGGACAAGCACCTATTGGTCAACGGAATTGGAATCACGAAAATGACCCCCATTACCAAGATGATGGCTCACCTTCCCCTCGCTTTCCTGGATCACCCTCCGGAGAACGCGTTGGCCATCTGCTTTGGCATGGGCACCAGTTACCGTTCGCTGCTTTCGTGGAATATTCGCACCACCGCAGTTGAATTGGTTCCGAGCGTGCCCAAGGTTTTCTGGTATTTCCACTCAGATGCGCAAGTACTCCTGAATTCACCGTTGTCTCAGGTCGTAATTGACGATGGGCGCAATTACTTGGAGCGCACAAAAGAGCAGTTCGACGTAATCACAATCGACCCTCCGCCCCCGGTCGAGGCGGCTGGTTCGAGCCTGCTGTATTCCAAAGAGTTCTACGCAACCATCACGCGCCGGCTTAAACCTGGAGGGATCCTCCAACAATGGCTTCCTCGCGCTGACGCCACTGTACGCGCTTCTACCGCTCGCGCGCTCCAGGAGTCGTTTCGTTATGTGCGGGTGTTTGGATCGGTCGAAGGCTGGGGACTGCACTTCCTCGCCAGCAACCAACCGATACCCGACCGAACTCCCGCGCAGTTGACCGAGCGCCTGCCCGCCACGGCCGTGCGGGACCTGATCGAATGGGGGCCCGAGCCAACTGCCGAGGCCAACCTCGCCATTGTGTTGAGCCGGGAGCGGCCGGTTTCGCAGATCGTGGCAGAGGATCCGGCCGCTTTGGCTCTGGTTGATGACCGGCCAATCAACGAGTTTTACGGGTTGCGGCGATATATCCGGCCAGATCTTCGCCTGCCGCGAAGACGCGCGGAGCAAGAGAATGGGCCTGACAAATCCCGGCAGCCTCTTGCCGCACGCTGACGCAAGATCGACATTTTCTTGCGGAAGAAAATCGCTGAATTCTTTATACTCGCTCTAAATTGATCGGCATGGTGTTCTCCGGCTTTCGCGTGGGCTGTGGCCTTTCGAGCTGTCCTAACTCTTTTGCCAACCCCGTGCTGTTCAAACTTGTTTGTGCCAACCTCGCATATGCAAGAACTGCTGCACGTAAGGAGTGTCATGAAGCCAGCGTTGGGGATCTCGCTCGCTCTCCTGTTTTCAACATTCTGCTTTGCCGCACAACCTGATCGCATCACCGCGCCCATCAATAGCAGTGAGATGACTCTTTTGCCTGGCAATCTCCACGGGAACGTACAGGCCCAGTACGATCAGGGATTGGTCGATGCCTCCACGGAATTGGAATACATGACGATGATGATCAAGCCGTCGGCTACTCAGCAGGCCGATTTGACCCGCCTAATTGCAGAACAACAGGACCCCGCATCGCCTAACTATCACCATTGGTTGACTCCTGAGCAATATGCTCAACGATTCGGTTTGAGCCGCGGCGACATTGCAAGCCTGACGAACTGGCTGCAATCCGAAGGGTTCGAGATTTTGCGAGTTGCGCGCGGCCGCGACTCCATCGTTTTCCGCGGAACTGTTGGCATGGTGGAGAGAACCTTTCAGACCAAAATCCATCAATACGAAGTGGAAGGAGAATCGCACTTCTCCAATGCGACGCAGCTCTCCATTCCCAAAGCGCTGGAAAATGTTGTCATCGGCTTCCGTGGGTTAGATGACTTCAGCCTAAAACCGATGGGAATACATCGCCCAACA
>Ga0209168_10002499_pt1 | contig 13230 bp, 5 predicted proteins | sample Coa_R1_FD_187156 | JGI IMG/M metagenome (GOLD analysis project Ga0209168, IMG submission 187156) | Surface soil microbial communities from Centralia Pennsylvania, which are recovering from an underground coalmine fire - Coalmine... | ecosystem: Environmental > Terrestrial > Soil > Unclassified ... | reverse complement strand
ACGAGTCCTGGGTAATAGCGGATGCTGCCATCCATTTCAGCCAAGACCTGAATGCGAGAGTCCCGCGACGCCGCAAATAGGCTCGATATCCCTCCCCAACTGAAGCTCACTACAGCAATCCTCGACGAATCTGTGTCAGGAAGCTTTTCGGCGTACGTGACAAGGAATGAGATGTCCAGAGCTTGGGAATCAATCCCTGCCAGGTCGTCGGTCATATCTCGCGTTGACACTCCCATCGATGGACTGGCAAGAACGACATAGCCATGGCTGGCAAGGTATTCGCACAGATCGGCATTTTCCCAGGCAATGGATGAATCGCCGGGAGCGTAAATCAGAACTGGATAGTGTCCCTCCGCCATTTTTGCATCGCGCACTGCCCATAGCGGGACATCGAAGGAACTCTTTAATCGTGTACGCCACTTGTTGTGCTCTTGATCAGGCACGCCGAAAGAAATCTCGGTATCTGCCAACGCCACATAGTCGCCAACCTTCATTGACTTGATCCCACTTGGCAGTGCTGGATACCAGATGAGCGTCTGCAGAGGGCGCCCTTTGTCGCTTTCAGCTGGTTTGGAATGGTCCCCAGCTAAGCCAGGAGACTTTCGCGACGGATCGTACTGATTCACCACCCTTAAGCCGACCGGATACGGCCCAGGCTTCTGAAGAAATTGAAACGGAGGAAGCGCGGTTTCGATTAGGATCGGCGGAGGAGTTTGCGCCGAAGCAGTAAGGGGAATTGTGGATAACAACAACGCGCTAGCGACGCGCAGGCATTCCATTGGATTCAATCTCAGATTGAAATTAGCTGGAAGCACGGTATTCAGTTCTTTCCCGGCCCTCGCAAGATGCTTCCCGCCGTCAGTCCAGTCAGATGGCCATTGTCATACTCGAGCTGCCCATTCACAAAAACATACTTTACGCCCTGTGAAAGCTCGGTTGAGTGCTCGTAAGTTGCGTTGTCTTTGATGGTGGCGGGATCGAAGATCGTGATGTCGGCGAAGTAATTCGCTTTTAACAGCCCTCGATCACGCAATCGCTCGCGCTGCGCAGGCAAAGACGTGATCTTGCGGATTCCCTGCTCTAGCGGCAAGAGATGCTCGTCGCGGACGTAGTGCCCGAGGAACCGGGGCATGCTGCCGAAGGCGCGCGGATGCGAATGCGCCTCGAAGAGAGGCCCGTCAAGGGAGAGTTCGCCGGCATCGAGCCCGATGCTCGTCCATGGCTGCTTTAAGCCGTAGCGCAGGTCCTGTTCGTTAGCAATAAAGTAGAGTGCGCCAGTTTGCGCTTTGTCCGCGAGAACGAGGTCGAAGAGTGCATCGAGCGGAGCTTTTTTCTCCGCGGCGGCGATTTGGGCGAGAGTCTGGCCGTCGTACTTCTTGAGATCAGGATTCACGATCCCGGATATAAGGACACCCGATGGGCCTCCACTGCCGAGATAGAGATTCTCCCAATTCGGATGTTCAGTGGCCATCTCTTGCTTGATCTTCGCGCGAATAGACGGATCCTTGAGACGTTCGAGCAATTTCGCCGTGCCGCCATCGGCGACCCACGGAGGCAGACTCGAGGCGAGGGCAGTTCCTCCAGCGAGATACGGATACATGTCGGCAGATACGTCCTGCCCGGCGTCGCGTGCCGCCTGGATCATGCCGACAATCTTGGGCATCGTGCCCCATCGCGGTTTCCCGATGACCTTGAGGTGGAAAATCTCCACCGGCAAATGCGCTTCGCGGCCAATGCGAAGCGCTTCTTCGACCGCGGCAGTTTCGCTTTGGCCTTCGCTGCGCATATGGGTGGCATAAATGCCGCCGTATTGCGAGGCCACTTTGGCGAGTTCGATCAACTCTTCAGTTTTGGCGTAGTGTCCAGGCGGGTAAATCAGCGCGGTCGAAATGCCGAGAGCTCCATCCCGCATAGCCTGCGCTACCAGCGCTTTCATCTTTTCCAGTTCGTCCGGCGTTGGTGCGCGGTCGGCATCTCCCAGCACGGCCTCCCGGATCTGCGCCGCGCCGACATAAGTTCCGAAGTTGAGAGGAGTGCCGGTCTTTTCGAGCCGGGCAAAGTAGTCGCCCAGGCTCGACCAGTCAATCTTCAAATGATAGGGATCGACGGCGGGCTGCAGTTGCGAGATGGTGTTGGCGTTCTGTGGCGCGGCAGAACCGCCCTCGCCCGTGATCTCGGTGGTAATTCCTTGCGACAACTTGCTCAGTGAACGGTTGTCAATCAGCAGCGCGAGTTCCGACTGGCCGAGCATGTCAATGAATCCGGGGGAGACGACCAGGCCGGAAGCATCGATGACCCGTTTTGCCTGTGCGTTTGGGAAATGTCCGATGGCAACAATGCGATCGCCACGAACAGCCACGTCGCCCGAGACCCAGGGATTGCCGGAGCCGTCGATGATGCGGCCGTTGCGAATCAGGACGTCGTACGCGGCGCTCTCCTCGTGAATTGCCGCGGCGGCGGGCGGAGCATCATACGCAGCGGCCGCGATCGCGCCTAAAGCCTGCCCCGCGATATTTTGGACCGCATCGGGATCGTCCATGGGCGCAGCCACCATGTTGACGTACGCGGCAAAAGCTAGCCGCTCGCCGGTTGCGGTCTGCATGTACCCGGCAAGGCCCTTGCCGGTGACCATCAGGTTTTTATTGAGCGCATCGTAAACGTCGTAAGTCCCGGTTTTCGCCTGCACATGACCGGCAGCGGGGGAATCCACCTGAATCTTGTAGAGAGTTCCATCACGCCCCAGAATCGGCAGTCCACGGTGAAAATCGGCGAAATCTTTCTGCGTACACATGTAAGTGAGATAGCGCACCACAAAGTCCGGAGTGAAGAGCGCGTTTCCGCCGGCTCCGTCGGTTTGCGATGCGGCCGTTAGGTCCAGATTGGCCTTTTTCAGAAAGTCGTGCTCCAGATCGAAACCACCCTGGTCAATTTCTTTGTCTTTGTGCGCCAGCAATGCGCCCAGCAGAAATGGCCCCATCGTGGCGTGCAAGTTCTGACTCACCTTGAGCGTGATCTTCACGTCTTCTTTGAGAGGCGGGGACACGTGCTCGGCGAGCTGGTTTTCAGCTTTGTAATTCGCGGCCAAGGCCTTGAAATCCGGGGCGCTGGTCGCAGCTGGCATGGCTACTTTGACGCCGGCATCATTGAGAGCCTCAGCCAGCACTGTGGCGGCAAACCGGCTGGGCTCAGGAACGGCATAGGAGTCCATTTCCGGGCCCTTGCCCGCCGGCAATGTGCCGCTCAGAGTCACGCTGCGCGTTCCATCCGCATTGAGTTTTTCCGCAGTGTAGTTCAAGTTCGGGGTGGAACCAGCCTTGCCGGTCACGGCCTGATTGATGACTTGTACATACGAGGTTTTCGGGGAAATCTGCAGGCTGACGGGCGCGCCCTCTCTGTCGCCGGCAGTCGCGACGACATCGATCACATTGTCATTCACGACGATGGGGGAAACCACCACATTGGTTCCGAGTTCTCGATCGCCCTCGGGAAACAGGCTTATATCCACCAACACCCGTCCGCGCACGCGCTTGATTCCCTTGCTGGCGATCTGCTGCGCCAATTCGCGGATCACTTTTAACGGATCTCCGATGCCCTTGCTGTCGGGACCGCCGTAGGAGTGATCCATATTTTCGTAGGCGAGCGTGTCGTCGGATTGAATGCGACCGGAGAGATCGGGGTCGCCGCTCGCGACCAGCACAATGTCGCCATCAAGCGTGCCGTCTTTCTTGATTGGGCCGGTGCGGTAGATGCGGGTGTGAAAGCGGTAATCGCCTCCTAGCAACTCTAGAACCGTGCCTTCGGTCAGGAGCTTGGTGGTCGAACCCGGGACCATGAGCTTGTCGGGATTGTGCTGAAAAACAATCTGCTGCCGATCGAGCGAATAGAACTCAACTCCAAAGCTTGAGTGCGCGAACTCCGGGCGATTCATAACGGCCTGAATGCGCTCCGGCAGGTCGGTGACTTTCTGACACAATAAATTCGGACAACCAGATAGCAGCCAGAATGCGCCCAACAGCCAGGGGAGCTTTTCGTTCATTCGATCTCCTCGATTTCTTCCCATTAACACTATTTGCCGAAAAACTTCATGCGCTCCGTGCACCGTTGGTCCAATGCCTGCTGCGGACCGTGAGCCGTTCGATCAACTCTCGCTTTACGGTGAAGCCAAGACCAGAATTAGCGGGAGAAGAAATAGTACCGCGCGCGCTCACTTCAACTTCGGGCTCAATGATGTCCTCATTCCAATATCGGCTGCTGGCGGAAACGTCCCCCGGAAGAGTAAATCCCGGCAAGGTCGACATGGCAATGTTGTGGGCACGGCCGATTCCTGACTCCAACATGCCTCCGCACCAAACGGGAACGCCGCGTTCAGCGCAGACATCGTGCACGCTGCGTGCGCCACCGTGCCCGCCAACCCGGCCCAGCTTGATATTCACGATCCGGCAGGCTTGGATTTCAAGGGCAGTTTGAGCATCGCGGGAATTGTTGATGCACTCATCCAGGCAAATTGAGGTTCGAATCTGGCCTTGCAGGCGGGCGTGGGAGTAAATGTCATCCCATCCCAGCGGCTGCTCCATCATGAGCAAGTCAAAGGCATCCAGTTCCCGCAAATGATCGGTATCCTCCGGAGAGTAGGCGGAATTGGCGTCGACCGACAACATGAGTTTTGGAAACTTCTTACGCACAGCGGCGACAAATTCAAGGTCTTTGCCGGGTTTGATTTTGAGCTTAATTCGCTGGTACCCGCAGCTCAGTTCCCGCTCGACCTTGTCGATGAGCGAGGCAGGATCGGGTCGAATGCCCAGAGAGACTCCGCAGGCTATCTCGTGGCGGGTGCCTCCTACGAGCCGCCAAAGAGGAATCCCCTTCTGCTGCGATTCAACATCCCAAAGAGCGTTTTCGACGCCAGCTTTGGCCATGGAGTGGCCGCGAATGCCGGCGAGCAACTCTGCCGCTTCTGCAGCACACGCGAGTTCCCGGCCCATCACCAGTGGCGCGATGAAATCACAAACAACATGCCACGCGGTGTCGGTGGTTTCCGAGTTGTAGGAGGGAGTTTCTAATGCGGTGATCTCGCCCCAACCGGTCACGCCATCCGCAATCACCTCGACGAGCAAGATACGCCGCCGTTCGATGACGCCGAAACTGGTCTCGAAAGGCGCCTTGAGACGCATGTGGATCTCGCGCAAGGTGACTCTCTCGATCTTCATGAACCTCCCGACAACAGCTTGCGACGCGAGCGACTGCGCCATCCACTTTTAGAGCCGGCGGAAAGCGCTGTCAAGCGAAATGCACCATTTGGTGATTTTAATTGACAGCGTGCACCATTCGGTGTCAATGTGTTGCCCACTCAAAAGGGGCGGCCTCGAAAGAATGGGCTCACGAGCAAAGGACGAATCTACTTCGGTTCGGCGGAATGGAAGTCTTTCCGAACGCAAGCCATGGATGACTGCGCTCGAACAACGGCTGACACAGTCGCAGTCGAGCCTGAGCACCAGCCGCAACCGGCTGCTGCAGGAAATTCTCGACAATGCGGAAGAGAATCATTTTCTGTCTTCCCGCGCGCTGGCGAAACGCTACGCGGTCGACAAGGCCACCATTGTTCGCAGCATTCAGGTGTTGGGGTATAAGAAGTATGCCGAGTTCGCGGCTGATCTGCGCGCGCACTTCATCAGCCGGATTACCCCTTACACATTGATGAAGTCTGCGTCGCGAGAGAAACGTAGCGTCGCCGATCATGTAGCGCACAGCCTGGAAATGGAAGTGAACAATTTGCAGGCGCTGCGCTCGAGCCTTGATCCCGAGCATGTGATCGCGATGGCGAAGCGTCTGAACCGGGCGCGACGAATTGTCGTCGTCGGAGTCGATTTCGCGGCGGGACTGGCATATTTGCTCGCCTATGGCCTGGTGTCGCTGGGCTACAACGCGGAAGCGCCCGTCGGATCGGCGGGCAATATCCATCAGAAAATTAGCCTGCTGGGCCCCAAGGACTTGCTGGTTGCGATCAGCTTCGGGCGTTGTCTGCAGGCGACCGTGGACGCGGTGTTACACGCGCGGCAAAACGAAGTGCCGACCTTCGGAATCACCGATAGCGACAAAACTCCGATCGCGCGTTTTTGTGATTTCTTCTGGATCGCGTCGATCGCGAATCCGTCATTTCACGGCTCGTACGTGGCTCCTCTGGCTGCGATGGATACGCTGTTCGTGGCTTGCGCGCATCTGCAGCCGAAACGGGCGCTCGCTATGTTGCGGCGTAAAGATCAGGATTCCCGGTCCCGCTGGTATTCACCGAATCCCGATGGGAAATCGGTCCCAGGCAGCGCACTAGAAATCGAGCACAGTTCGTCTCGCGTATTTTCAGAGACCTGAAGTTTGCGAGGTGCGCAGTGTGTAGCAGATCGGATGACGAATCGTGCCAGAACAGACAAAGTCGAAGGAGGATGCCATGAAAGCGACGATTCCAGGCAGGGATATCCAGGTTGCGAAGAATCATTTCAGCGCATGCCGTTTGCAGGTAGCGCCGATCCTGATTGCAATTCTGCTGCTTTCGACGGGCCTGTTTGGCCAAACCGCTTCGACGGGCGCACTGAGCGGCACAGTCACCGACTCAAGCGGAGCCCTGGTTGCGGGCGCCTCGGTAAAGGTCACCAACGAGGTCACCGCAGAATCTCGAACCGTCACCACCGAACACGACGGAAGCTTCCTGGCGCCTTTATTACTTCCCGGAAAGTACCGACTCGAGGTGGGCAGCAAAGGTTTCAAGACGCTGGTGCGAACTGGCGTGGAGGTATTCGTCACGGAGAGGGAAGAAGTGCGCATGACCCTGCAGGTGGGAACCCCGACTGAGACGGTAGAGGTCGCAGCGGAAGGCGAAGCGCTGAAGACAGATGACTCCGCTCTCGGAAACGTGACGGAAGGCGAAGCGGTGCGCGAGCTGCCGCTGACGAACCGCAACTTCACGCAAATTGTCGGACTCTCGCCCGGGGTCATCGCCGACGTGAATAACGCATCGGATCTCGGGCGCGGAAATTCAGGGCTCAACTCAACCGATGGAGGGTTCTCGTCGCACGGCGGAGCCACCAATGATAACAACTATCAGATGAATGGCGCGCAGGTAAACGATCTTATGGCCGCCGGCAATTTCAGCGGCGGAGTTCCGATTCCCAATCCGGATGCCATCCAGGAATTCAAGGTGCAGACCGGGCAGTATGACGCTTCTTACGGCCGCAACGCCGGTGCGAACGTGAATCTTATTACGAAGAGTGGCACCAATGATCTTCACGGTACGGTCTTCGAATTCGTACGCAATGACATCTTCAATGCCAATGATTATTTCCTGAATCGAGCGAAAAAGCCGCGCGGATCGCTGAAGCAGAACCAGTTCGGATTCACCCTGGGCGGTCCTATCGTAAAGGACAAGTTGTTCGCTTTCGGTTCCTACCAGGGAACGCGCCAGATCAACGGACTCGACTCCACCGCGGCGTGCCTGAGCACGTTTATCACGCCTACACAACTGGCCGGTCTGCCTGATCGATCGAGAGCCTCTCTCGGCGCGGCCTTTGCGGGGCAAACCAGCCTGCTGGGTGATTCAGTTGCCGCCGATGGCTCCAATATCGCCCCGGAAGCAATCAACCTTCTCAATCTGACTCTGGCTAACGGCACCTATCTGATTCCCTCCCCCCAGAACGCAAACACCGGCCAGTCGACGATCACGCAGAACTGCTTTTACAACGCGGACCAGTTTCTGACCGATGTCGACTATGTGCGGAGCGAGAAGAGCAAGCTTTCAGGGAAAGTTTTCTTTGAAGACGGCAGTCAGAACGCAACGTTGCCGCAGGGCTTCGCGCCGATGCTGAAGGGTTTCGACCAGCCGGTTCATACTTCATTCCGCAACATATCTCTGACCCACACCTACACTTTCAGCCCCCGCCTGCTGAACCAGGTTGTCGTTTCCTACAATCGGCTGAACAACCTGTTGGCCCAGACTGAGCCCCAAGTGCAAGTGCAGGGACAGTCGGGCCTTGTGCCCTTCTCTTATGCGGCCATCGGAGCGACCGCGCCGGGGCTGGACAATCAATATCCCGGTATCGGAATACTGGGCCAATTTGAGTTGGGCGGGAATGGCCAGGGAACCAGCCTCGTTCAGAACCATTACAACTTGGATGACACGGTTTCGTACAGTCGCGGGCGCCATTCTCTGCGCTTTGGCGGCGGCTTGTCGCGCCAGCAAATCAATTTTGAAGGCTTTCACTTTCTCGGCTTGTCGGCTTTCGTCAACATCGCCGATCTTCTACTGGGTCATGTCATCGAGTCCGAAGATTTTGTCGGAGAGCCGGACCGCGCGTGGCGTGCCTGGAATGGTGACTTGTTCGCCCAGGACGACATCAAAGCCACGAGCCGCCTTACATTCAATGTCGGATTTCGATACGAGCGGCAGGGCCTGATCGGCGACGCAATGGGACGTGCGTCGATCTTCGACATCACTCGAGCCAACCCGAACCCTCCGGCCGCAGGAACGTTGGACGGCTATGTCGTAGCCTCGAACTTCCACGGCACAGTCCCTGCGGGAGTAACCCGAAGCAGCAACGATGCCGCTCTCAATGGCAACGGACAAAACGAATGGGCGCCTCGGGTCGGCTTCTCCTGGAGGCTGCCGAAAACGGACCGCTTGGTGCTTCGCGGAGGATATGGACTGTTTTACACAAGAACCACCGGACAGCCCTTCCTGCAATTGCTGGCGGCGCCTCCTTACGGGCTGATTCGTGTTCAGAGTGTTCTGACCGTCCAGCCGTTACAGTTAAGCGCGCCGTTCCCAGCGGCTCCGGCGCAGTTTCCAAACTTCCCACCGTATTCGCCGACGACGGCTCTTACACCCACTACCTTCGCGGCAAATTTCCGTCCGCCCATCGTGCAGGAGTACAGCCTGAATCTGCAAAGCGAAATGCTGCGGGGCCTGGTTCTTGAGGTTGGATATGAAGGTTCGCGGGGCACGCACCTGCTGCAGCAGAGGCTCTTCAACCAAGCGCTCTCCGCAAGTGCATCCAACCCGATTCGGGGGCAAACGGAGAACCTCCTCTCGAATATCGCCCTGCGGGCACCACTCCTCGGATTCGCGTCGGATGCAGGGACCATCATCGAATCGGAAGGGACGTCCTGGTACAACGGGTTGAACGCGAGTTTGAAAAAACGCTTCAGCCATGGGCTGCAGTTCCTTGCCTCGTACACGTGGGATCGCTCGCTGACAGGGGATACCGGCTACAGCACCGGGCCCAACGGTGGACTTCCAACCGGAAATCAAAACGATCCGAGGGCACGTTACGGGCCGGACGGTTTCGTTCGTCCGCAAAGGCTCGTTCTCAGCTACCAATATGACCTGCCGGGCCCAGCCAACAAATCGTCGCTTAAAGGACGAATTCTGGCTGGCTGGGGCGTAGCTGGAGTGACGACGATCCAGGCAGGCCAGTTCATGACGATCACCGAGCAGAATGCAACAAATGCCTTCGGAATCGATTTACCGCAGCAGGACAGGCCGGAAATGGCTCCCGGATGCACCAACGCGCAGCTTGCCACACACGGTTCTGTGGCCAGCCGCCTCGACAATTTTCTCAATGCCGCCTGCATCACCAGCCCCCCGGTCATAACCAGCGATGGTGGCACCGACTTCGGCAATATTGGCGTAGGCGCGGTGCGCGGTCCGGCCCAAAACAACTTCGACATCGCGGTGCTCAAGAGCACGAGGCTGACAGAGCGCTTTGGCCTGGACTTCCGGGCGGAGTTTTTCAACGCCTTCAACAAGCCGCAGTTTGCGAATCCCAATAACTTGAATGCGGGTGCTGCCGCTTCCGGGACCTTTGTGCCCGATCCTACCTACGGGCAAATCCTTTCGACCAGCGTGAACCCAAGGCTGATCCAGTTCGCACTGAAACTGAATTTCTGAGCAGCATTGCCATGCACAGTACATATCTGAGCGCCAGGAGAGACAGATGAAGATAGAGAAGCTGGGTGGCCAGAAAGAAAGCCGCGGCTCGTGCGCGGTCCAAGCCGGGCGCCTGTTATCCCATGCGGTGAGATTCGAACTGCCGGGGCTCTCCAGCCATTTGTGCCGCGCGGTCTGCGCGGGTCTGCTGATACTGACCTTCTGTCCACTCGGTTCAAGGGCCCAAGGGCCCAAGCCGGTCACTCGCAAGCCTGAGACCAAGGCTGAGAACGTCCCCGCCAGTCCCACGACGGCTCACGAAATGACTGCCGATGACGTAAGCGCATTTCTCGACGGGCTCATGCCCCAGCAGTTGGAACGAGAGAATATCGCCGGAGCTGTGATTTCGATCGTGAAAGATGGCAAGGTCCTCTTCGCCAAGGGCTACGGATACTCCGACGTAAAACAGAAAACCCCCGTCTCTCCCGACAACACGCTGTTTCGTCCCGGATCCATATCCAAGCTCTTTACCTGGACTTCAGTGATGCAACTGGTCGAAGAAGGCAAGCTGGATCTCGATCGCGATGTAAACGATTATCTCGACTTCAAGATTCCTGCGACTTATCCCAAGCCGATTACTCTACGAAACATCATGACGCACACGCCCGGATTCGAAGAGGCCGTGCAGGAATTGTTCGTAGCCGACGCGAAAGACTTGACTCCGCTTGGAGCTTACTTAAAAGAGCACTTGCCGGCGCGCATTTATCCGCCAGGCACAACTCCGGCTTATTCGAACTATGCGACGGCGATGGCGGGATACATCGTGCAGCGCGTCTCGGGCGAAGACTATTTCGACTACATTGACAACCACATCATCAAGCCCTTGGGCATGACGCATTCGACGTTTCGTCAGCCCCTCCCCGCGGATTTAGCCCCGCTCATGTCCAAGGGTTACGAGGTAGCGTCGGCGGCGGAAAAGAAATTTGAATTCGTGGAAGCGGCGCCCGCCGGAAGTTCGTCAGTATCGGCGATGGATATGACCCACTTCATGCTCGCCCACCTGCAGGACGGGCATTACGAGAACGTGCAGATCCTGAAGCCCGAGACTGTCCAGCTGATGCACTCGCGCCAGTTCGCGAACCTGCCTGACATGAACGGCATGTGCCTCGGCTTCTACGAAGAGACCCGCAATGGCCATCGCATCATCGGACATGGCGGAGACACGCAATACTTCCACAGCGACCTGCACCTGATTCCGGACGCCAAGGTGGGATTCTTTGTCTCCTACAATAGCGCCGGCAAAGGCGAGATCAGAGCCCGCGAAGCGGTGTGGCATGCGTTTCTTGACCGCTACTTTCCGATTCAACTAAAAGATGAGCCGGCGGCCGCGACCGCGGCACAAGACGCCAACATTGTCTCCGGGCACTACATCGGCAGCCGCCGCTCGGAAACGAACATTCTCGCTGTGCTCAATGTCGCGGGAGAAGCGAAGGTCTTTCGCAATGACGATGGCACGATCAGCGCCAGCGATTTTAAAGATATGAGCGGCGAGCCCAGGAAGTTCCGCGAAATCGGGCCCATGATGTTTCGGGATGTGAACGATCAGGATCGCCTCGGATTTAAGCGGGACGATTCGGGAAATCTGGTTGGAGTTCTGGATTTTCCGTTCATGGTGGTGCAACGAGCCTCGTGGTGGGAAAACAGCGCGTTCCAGTTGCCGCTCATCGTCGTCTCCCTCGTGATCATCGTTCTGGCAGTACTGCTATGGCCTGTCATGGCCCTGCTGCGCCGGCACTACGCCAAGCCGCTTACCTTGACATCGCAACAGCGCAGACTACGATTGCTGGTGCGATTGGTCTGTATCGCATTCATCATCTTCTTTGCCGCATACCTGACATTCTTTTCGGTGGCGCTCAAAGACATTGGCATGCTGAGCCCCAAGGGCAATCCCTGGCTGCGACTCATTCAATTGTTTGGATGGCTTGGGGTCCTTGGCACACTTATCGCACTCTACAACGCGATGCGTTCGTGGCAGGATTCCGCGCGCTGGCTCTGGAGCAAGATCGGCGACACCCTGATTGCGCTAGCCTGCGTAGGTGTAATCTGCTTTGTATTCACCTGGCACATGCTGCACTGGAGCCTGAAGTACTAGACGCTTCTTTGGCGAGACAAGGCCGTGCGCTCTCAATACGGCGTACGCCCTGTCAATGTTTCTACCTCACTGAAAGCTCGACGGGACCAGAAGAGTGATTGAGCATGGAAGCCTTGCCGGCCGCTTCCACACAGAGCCCGGTCGCGTCAGGCTGCAGGTGGAGATCGCGGATACGAATCGAACCCGACTTCGCAGGTAGATCGGAAACTTCCGTCCAACCGGAAGATCCCTTGGCAAGGATTGCAATGTGATCCACCGTGGCTTCCGGGCCTGTCAAGGACCAGGAAAGCTTCTCGCCCTCTACGGACGCGCGCACGTTGACGCAATTGTCGATCCCGGTTTCAATTTCCGTGCCTTCCTCATAATCGTTCCAGGTGGGAATGATCAATGCAGGCAGCTGATGCTTGGCCGAGTAGAACCGGCCCGCCAAAGCAAACGTCTCCAACCACGTTCGGCCGCATTGTTGATCGATCACGCGTCCCTTGCCCCAACTGGCATCGGCATCGTCAAATCCCTTGTAGGCCGAACCCATCGCGATTTTATTCGAGCCTTGGCCCTTGGAATAGAAGCGCTCGAGATATTGCATGGCCATGGGGTCGTTGGAACTCGCAGTTTCAGGGGCGATCCAGGAATAGGCTCCGTCGGCATCGGGATTGGCGAACGACCCTGAGTTCCGAAAGAAGAACAAGGGCCGCATGGGAACCGATTGCCGCACGCGCTGCCACTCGATGGGATACTTCTCGAGTCCAAAGAAGAACAGCGCCGGACGATTGTCGAAGCGCACATATGCCGGAGAATTCTCAAAGTGCTCGGCGGCATAACGCAAATCTGAAATCAGCTGATCGGTCACGTTGCAACCGTGTTTTTGGCACTCTCCGAGAGAGCCGGCATCTTCCGAAATCGCGAACTGGAAATTCTGGCGCTCGGCTTCTTTCATCAGATGCATCGTGCTCTCATTCTTCAGGCCGGAGTTGGGGCCGTACCAATCGACAATGGCTCCGTCGATACCGCGGCTTATCATGTCCGCCACCTGCCGGCTGACTTGCTCGCGGTCGTTCGAACGGTAGCCCACGTCGCGGTGCTTGGGATCGCCGAACCACGGCATGTAGCGCGTAAAGATTCGCGCCTGCGAGCCTTTATATAGCAGAGATCGAATGGGAAGTTT
>Ga0209168_10002497_pt1 | contig 13237 bp, 14 predicted proteins | sample Coa_R1_FD_187156 | JGI IMG/M metagenome (GOLD analysis project Ga0209168, IMG submission 187156) | Surface soil microbial communities from Centralia Pennsylvania, which are recovering from an underground coalmine fire - Coalmine... | ecosystem: Environmental > Terrestrial > Soil > Unclassified ... | reverse complement strand
GCACGTATTTGGAATAACGAATGCGTTTCATAAACACGACTTCCGGCTTCGGGCTTCCGGTCCATCGATCACACTTTTGCCGGAAGGCGAACGCCGGAAGCCGATGCCCTAATTAAATTGTCGTCTCTGCCGATAGGGACGATCTTCGGCCTCGAACGATTTTTCCCTTACAGCTTCGGGCTTCTTCTCGCCGGCCTTGAACACGCGTTCTTCGCTACGGCCAATGCGCTTGTGAGCATGCAAGCCTTCGAGAATGAATTCCGCTGCCGAAACCTGCTGCTCAGCGCTGTCTTTTGCCGAGATGCCCAGCGGTCCCAGTTTGTCGATCAATCCTTGGATGCCCCGCAGGTTCTCCAGGGCTTCAGCGGCTGGAACAGAATCGGCCAATTGAATCTCTCCGCCCAGATCGAACCACTGCACAATTTGCTGGACGTTCGCGCCTGTGTAGTACTCGTCGTAGGTCTTGGCGATCGCAGTGCGAATCAGTTCGCGGCCTACGTGATCCGCGCCCTTCATCTCGCCTTCATATTCGAGTTCGAGTTTGCCTGTGATGGCTGGCAGCGCCGCATAGACATCACTGATGCGCGGCACGACGACCTTTTCCTGATTGCATATCGCCCTACGCTCGGCGTTCGACACCACGTTTTCCATGGCGGAGATCGGCAAACGCTGGCTCACGCCCGATCGTTTGTCAATCTTCTTATCTTCGCGTGCGGCGAAGGCGACGCGTTCAATCACTTCCTGCACGTAACTCGGTAGGTGCAGCGTGTGGCCATTGCGCCGCGTCCATGCCTCCTGCGCCGTGATCGCAATTCCTTCCTCCACGGTTGCAGGATAGTGCGTGCGAATCTCCGACCCAACGCGGTCTTTCAGCGGCGTAATAATTTTGCCGCGCGCCGTGTAGTCCTCAGGGTTCGCACTGAATACGAGTGCAACGTCCAGCGGCATCCGGATGGGATATCCCTTAATCTGCACATCGCCCTCTTGCATAATGTTGAACAGTCCTACCTGAATCTTCCCGGCAAGGTCGGGCAACTCGTTGATGGCGAAGATGCCGCGATTCGCTCGGGGAAGAAGCCCATAGTGCACCGTCAATTCGCTGGATAACTCGTGACCGCCGCGCGCTGCTTTGATCGGATCGATGTCGCCAATCAAGTCCGCAATCGTTACATCCGGCGTCGCCAACTTTTCTACGTAGCGTTCGTCGGGTGTGAGAAACGCAATGGGTGTCTGGTCTCCAAGCCGCGCGACTTCCTCGCGGCAACGCCGGCAGATCGGCGCGTATGGATTGTCATGAATTTCGCATCCGCCGATATAGGGCATCTGCGCGTCGAGTAGCGTCGTCAATGCCCGCAGGATGCGGCTTTTCGCCTGACCGCGCAATCCCAGCAAAATGAAATTGTGCCGCGAGAGAATTGCGTTAATGATCTGCGGCACCACTGTATCGTCGTATCCCACGATCCCCGGGAATACCGATGCGTCATCGCTCTGCCGCAGTCGCGCGACCAGATTGTCTCGCAATTCGTCTTTTACCCTGCGGCTGCTTAAACGCTCTTCGGAGAAGTTGCTGCGGCGCAGTTCACCCAGCGTGCGCGGAACACTCATGAAAGGAACCCCCCACAAACTGCAATGGACTGATTATACGCCCGCTTCCATGGCTGAGTTTGGCGCGCCGAGCGGGAGTTTCAGAGATGAACTGTGAGCTGAAGCAGAACGATTCAGGTGCTAATGGACATGCCCGTTCCCACCAGCCTTCTGACGTGTCCGCGATACGCGACGCAGCTTAGGCAAGATCGCTTCCAGGTATGCCGAAACCGCCTGCAGACGTTGATCTTCAGAGCGCATCGCTAGCAACTGCTGCTTGAAATCCAGATCGAGCGGCAGCGAGCCCGCGAGGTGGAACGAAAGCTGGCTCGGATCGGCCGCAGACAGATCTTGCACGGCCCCCGCTAGCGACAAGATTTCGAGATGGAGTTGAATCGCCTTTGCCCGCTCTTCTTGCGCGGCGGCTGCCGGTTCGTCGGGCACAAGCAGTACTTCGGCTTGCAGGAACGATCGATCGCGATTGACCTCCAGCACTTCAAACCGTTTGTGTCCTTCACAAACCAGATCCATGCGGCCGTCGGGATACTCCTTGGTCACAGTGACTATCTCGGCGGTGCATCCGATGTCCGCGATGCCTTCTTCGAGAGCGCGAATGATGCCGAACGGCGCGCTGTTCGCCAGGCATTCCCCAATCATTTCTTTGTATCGCGCCTCAAAAATGTGAAGGGGCAATGGAGTGCCCGGGAGCAATACCAATTCCAACGGAAACAAAGGAAGAAGAGCCAAGCGATCTCCGAATTCAACCCATCGATTTTACGACAGCATCTGGCGCATCTTGACTTGCTTCCCCTGTCTGAATACAACCCAAGCATGGAACTTGCCGGCAAGGTCGTCGTAGTCACGGGCGCATCGATGGGAATCGGCGAGGCGATAGCCAAAGTGTTCGTCGAAGCAGGCGCAAGCGTCGTCCTTTTGTCGCGGGATGCCGCACGCGCAGAAGCGGCGCGGGTCAGAATTGGCTCCGCCGAACGTACGGCGGCTTTCTCTTGCGACGTGCGCCACTCAGAGGAAATCGACCGCGTCCTCGCGCTCACGTTGCATCACTTCCATCGAATCGATGTCTGGATCAACAATGCCGGACACGGCTTGCTCGGTTCCGTCCCGCACATGGACATGTCAGCCTGTCACGACATGTTTGAGACGAACTTTTTCGGGGCCGTATCCGCGATGCAGAAGGTGATTCCGGTAATGCGGCAGCAAGGCGGCGGCACAATCATAAATATCTCAAGCGTGGCCGGACACATTCCGCTCCCGTTTCATGCCGCTTACAGCGCGACCAAGTTCGCGCTCAACGCCATTGGCAAGGCCGCGCGGGTGGAGTTGAAGAAGGACGGCATTCATGTACTTACCGTTTGCCCTGGTTATGTGGCCACCGCGTTCGGCCAGAACGCCGTCCGCGGGAATGAACTGAAGACGGTGAGGCCGGCGTCCGTTCGTGGAATTCCGGCAGAACGCGTCGCTCGTGCCACACTGCAAGGCTACCTGAAAGGAAAGCGTGAAGTCATCGTCCCCTGGACGATGCACATTCCCGTGAAGCTGTATCAATTATTCCCCGGCTTAGTGGAATGGGCCATGAGTCGGATGGCGAAATAGCTAGCCCAGTTCTCCTAGCATCGCCTCCATCTCGGATTGCGCGTGCAGATTACCTGTCCGGCGCGCTGACGAGATGCCGCTCTGCAACATCTTCTTGGCTTCTTCCGTTTTTCCCGCTCGCGCCAGGGTCTGAGCGGCCATGAAATAGCCGGCAGTGTAGTCTGGATGGTTCTCAATCAGAATCGAAAACTCGGCAAGTGCGCGATCGAAGTCGCCCTGCTTCGAATATTCCATCGCGAGGCCGTAGCGTGCGAAAGCGTCCTTTGGGTTCTCGGTCAAAATGTCGTTGAGCGCGGCGATACGATCCATAGTCGAGTTGTCCTGCCATCGAGATTACTACAAGGGCAGGCCTTTTATTTCTAGTCGATACCGAGTCGGCGATCTACCTTCGATTACAATTGCGGTTCCCGAATTTCTTGCGCGAGGAGAATGACTTGGCCTGCCCGTACTTTATGCCAGTGGAGAAGATTGAAAATGGCAATTGGCCACATCCCGCGCGATTGCCCCTCGGTTGCGGTTGGAGTGGCCACTGCACGGCTCCGGGCCATGAATCGCAAGTCCCCTCGCAGGATGTCCTCCACGCCTTTTGCAATCTGGGATACGCCACCAGTTGTACCTGGGCCCCAGCGCAACCGGAGTGGGATGCCGTGCGCTTCGCCGTGAACGCGCCGCTAGACTCCCGCGACAAGTCTCTTCGTTCCAGCGACGGCGCCGCGCGCGTTTTGCGCTTGACGTATGTTTGCGAACGCGGGCATCGTCCCGTGGAACATGGGGAGCTCGAGTTCGACATTGCACAAACTGCGTGGCTCAAGCGGCACTCGGATCCGCGCATACAGAAGATGGCGGAATGCTTTCTGGAATCGTATTTGAAGAAAAAGTCGTGAGCAGTTTTGAGTTTTTATTCAACCTGATTGAGGCAAGACCATGCTGCAAGATAGCCTTACCCCGCGTCCCGTCCGCGACTCGCAATCCGAAATGGCGGAAATTGTTCTGCCCAACGACGCCAATCCGCTGGCGGCCCTTCTCGGAGGACGCCTCATGCACTGGATCGATCTTGCGGGAGCCATGGCCGCACACCGTCATTCGCGCAATCATGTGGTGACCGCCTCCGTGGATCACATCGACTTTCTGGTGCCCGTTCGTGTTGGGGATCTCGTGATTCTGCGTTCTTCTGTGAATCGTGTTTTCACTACTTCCATGGAAGTAGGCGTGAAGGTCTTCGTCGAGAATTACATCGCCGATACGGCCAAGCATGTGGCCTCCGCCCACCTGACCTTTGTAGCCATTGATAAGGAAGGGAATCGATTGAAAGTTGCCCCGGTGATTCCTGAAACCGAGGAGCAAAAGCGTCGCTACGACGGCGCGGGCCGCCGTCGCGAGATTCGCCGTTCCGAGTTCGAAAGAAAGCACAAGACGCGCTGACTTTCACATCGACTGTGATTCAAATCACATAAATGGCTTGAGAGCTCCATGTAGTCTCGTGTGGCGCTGAGGAATTCATGGATAGTGCCCTCTTAGTTCACCGCCTTCATTTCGCATTCACCGTCACCTTCCACTACCTTTTTCCGCAACTGACCATGGGGCTCGCGCCCCTGATTCTCGTTCTCAAGACCATCGCGCTGAGGCGCAACGACGAGGCTTACAATCGCGCGGCGCGCTTTTGGGCGAGGATCTTCGGCATCAACTTCCTGTTCGGAGTTGTGACTGGCATCCCAATGGAATTTCAGTTCGGCACCAACTGGTCGCTCTTCTCTCGCTTTGCCGGAGGTGTGATCGGTCAGACCTTGGCCATGGAAGGCGTGTTCGCATTCTTTCTGGAATCGGCGTTCCTGGGACTGTTTCTTTACGGCGAGAAGCGCCTCGGGCCGCGCGGACATTGGTGGTCGGCTCTCGCGGTTTTTCTTGGATCGTGGGTCAGCGGATTTTTCATTATCGTGACCGACGCATGGATGCAACATCCCGTGGGATACACGCTGGCACCCAACGGTTCTGCGCAACTCTCGAGTTTCTGGGCGCTTGTCTTGAATCCATGGGCGTGGTGGCAGTACGCGCATAACATGAGCGGCGCGGTCATCACTGGCGCGTTTGTCATGTCGTCGGTGGGAGCGTTCTATCTGCTCTGGGGCAAGTTTGAAGAATACGGCCGCATCTTCCTGCGCGTCGGAGTCACAGCTGCGCTGATCGCGAGCGTGCTGCAGGTATTTCCTACTGGAGATGGTCAGGGACACATGGTTGCGGTCGATCAACCGGCCACGCTCGCCGCGATGGAAGCGTTGTTCGAGACCCAGCCCGGAGCTCCCATCATTCTGATCGGCCAGCCAGACGTGAACGAACGGAAGATCGACAATCCGATTCAGGTGCCCAACGCACTCAGTTTTCTAACCTATCGCGCGTGGAAGGCCGAGGTGAAAGGCCTGAACGCATTTCCGCAGGACCAGTGGCCGACGAATGTCGAGCTGCTCTATTACAGCTACCACATCATGGTCGGGCTGGGGACGCTGTTCATCGCGATTGCGCTGGTTGCTCAATTCCAGCTCTCGCGCCGCAAACTGTTTTCCAGTCGCTGGATCTTGTGGATCCTGCTGCTCACGCTGCCGTTTCCGTATATCGCCAATACGGCCGGCTGGATGACCGCCGAATTGGGCCGCCAGCCCTGGCTGGTGTACTCCCTGATGCGCACGGCCGACGGATATTCGAAGCTGGTTTCGGCTGGCAATGGCATCTTCACGCTGCTCGGATTTATGGGCATGTATACGGTGCTGGGCATTCTGTTTCTGTTTCTGGTGCGGCGTGAGATTGAGCGCGGGCCGGAAGCCCAGGTCGAGGCGGGACACTGATATGGAGACTCTCTGGTTCGCTATTGTCGCTTTCATGGTCGCGGCCTATGTGGTACTCGATGGATTCGATCTTGGCGCCGGCGTCATTTATCTGGGCGCGGCGCGCACACCCGCAGAGCGCAAGACCATCATCCGCGCGATTGGCCCGGTCTGGGACGGCAACGAAGTCTGGCTTCTCGCCGCGGGCGGAACGCTCTACTTTGCCTTCCCGCTGCTCTATGCCTCGAGCTTCAGTGGTTTCTATCTGCCCCTGATGATGGTGCTGTGGCTGCTGATGCTGCGCGGCATCGGCATCGAATTGCCCGCGCACATCGATAATCCCGTGTGGCGGGGATTTTTTGACTTGGTTTTTTGCGGAGCGAGCGCGTTGCTCTGCATCTTCTTTGGGGCGGCGCTGGGCAACGTTGTGCGCGGCGTGCCGCTGGGCGCCGACCAGTATTTCTTCGAGCCGCTCTGGACGAATTTTCGCGTGGGACGCAACAACGGCATCCTCGACTGGTATACGGTGCTCACCGGCGTGATCGCGCTGGTGACGCTGACCACGCATGGCGCCCTTTACATCGCGACGAAGGCAGAAGGCGATCTGAACCGCCGTGTCCTCATGACTGCGAAATGGGTCTGGCCAGTTCAAGTGCTCCTGACGGTCATCGGATTGATCGCGACCGTTTCCATCCGGCCGAGCGTTCTCGATAACTACAAGGCCCATGCCATCGGATTCATCATCCCCGTGCTTGTATTCGGCTCGCTTGCCGTCATGATGCACGCAATGATCAAGCAGGCGGAGAAGATCGCTTTCGCCGCTTCGGCCCTGTATATCGTGGGCATGCTGGTCGGGGCGGCTTTCGCGCTCTATCCGGTGGTGCTGCCGGCGAGCACTGATCCTGCCTACAACCTGACCATCTATAACGCTGCTGCTGGACATCACGGGTTGAGCGTGGGATTTGCCTGGTGGATCATTGGGATGATTCTTGCTTTGGGCTACTTCTTCTTTGTGTATCGCACATTCCGTGGGAAGGTGCGACTCGAAGTAGAAAGATAATGAGCTCAGTTCTCCGTGCCCTTGGGTGAAAAAGATTGCGCAGACCTCACGCGAGATTGGCGTGGATACCGAGGGCTGCAGCGATTTTGCGGAGTTGCTTGTCTCTTGTCCACAAAAGTGTGGGCGAATTGAGGAGCACGGAGGCGATCAGGTGCGCGTCGGTCAGCCCCATGCCGAGGCTGTACAGGCTACGTGCCTCGATCATGTGACGCAGTTCGCTTATGTGCGCCACCTCCGCTTGCGGCAACAGATCAAGCATCGCCAATGTCCTGGTACGGTCTCGCAACGATCCCAAGGCAAGCTCCGCAATGATCCAAGGATGAATCAGGATCTGCCCCAGGTTCAAAGCCTTTCGCAGATCTGTATCTCCTGAGCGGAAATGATCGATCCAGATAGAGGTGTCCGCGAGAATCAATGTCGCCCTGGCCTGCGACGCGGAACTTTCTTCAAATCAGGCATGGAGCCACCGAGAGCGGCTAAGCGTCGGGCACTTTCTCGCTCGATGAGGGCTTTCAGCGCTTCGCGGACTAAAACCGTTTTCTCTTCCACGCCAGTAAATTCCTGAGCAATGCGGATGAGGTCGTCGTCAAGCGTCATAGTCGTTCGCACGCATCAATTATAGCATCAAATGATGAGCATATGTGTGCTCCATAAATTCCACCGACCCCTCACCCGTAACTAGCCCGGCAGCGATCTTAGCGTATCAGCCAGCAAGCGAATGCTGATCCGGGCGCCTCCTGCCCTCCCGCTTGTATAATCGAGCTTTGGGGCTCTGCAGCATCTCCTCAAGAAATCTTCTTAATCCGCATCAGGAGCTAATCCTTTGAACGCACATATGCCGCATCAGCACGGACAAGGTCCGGCGCAGCCGGGTCCGCAACCGCTGCCTGGAGTGGACGCCATTATCGCCGTTGGATCGGGCAAGGGAGGCGTCGGCAAGACCACGCTGTCGGTGAATCTGGCTGTGGCCCTCGCAAAGATGGGGCACAAAGTTGGCCTGCTCGATGCCGACGTGTATGGACCGAATGTTCCGCTGATGCTGGGCACGAACGCGCAGCCGCGCATGGTCGGCGAGAACCGCATTGAGCCGATTGAGGCGTTTGGGCTGAAGGTCATCTCGGTTGGATTTCTCAATCCAGGCGACAAGCCTGTGATCTGGCGAGGACCGATGCTGCACCAGATCATCCGGCAGTTTTTAGGATTGGTGGAGTGGGGACAGCTCGACTACATGGTTGTCGATTTGCCTCCAGGGACGGGAGATGTGGCGCTGTCGCTGGTCCAGACCGTGCCGCTGACGGGCGCGGTGGTGGTATCGACGCCGTCGGATGTGTCACTGCAGGATGCGCGCAAGGCGATTGAAATGTTTCGCCAGATGAAGGTCGACGTGGCAGGCGTAGTGGAGAACATGAGCTATTTTGTCTGTCCGCATTGCCAGCATGAGGTGGATATCTTTTCGCGCGGGGGCGCGGAGAATATGGCGAAGCAGTTCGGCGTGCCATTCCTGGGGAACATCGCGCTCGATCCGGAAGTTCGTAAGTCAGGCGACGGCGGGAAGCCCGTAGTTCTGGAGGGCGAGAACTCCCCGCATGCGAAGGCCATCTACGAGTTCGCGCGGAAGGTCGTGGAGCGCGTGACCGAGATCAAAGCGAACGCCCCGGCAAACGTGATCCAGATCCAGTAAATGCGTTTGAGTACCCTTTGCTTTGTCATCGTGGGCCGCCGCTTTTGCGGCGAAGGACCCTATGGACTCGTTGGCAGCGTGGATGCTTCCGCCAATTGCATAGATCCTTCGCGGCGAAAAACCGCCCCTCAGGATGACAAGATTTTTATTTTGTGGCAAACCTGTGTAACCGCCAAACTGCATCAGGTTCGCCTTCCTTCAGAATCAACTCTGCCATCATCCCTCCGATAGCGGGGCCATGTTTGAAGCCGTGCCCCGAGCCTCCTCCGAGGATCCAGACATTCTCATTCGCCGGATGGCGATCAATGATGAAGTGACTGTCGGCAGTCTGCTCGTATTGGCAAACGCGGGTTTCGACGAGCGGCGCATCTTTCAAGCCGGGGAAGCGGAACGCGATATATTCGCGAACGTCTTTCAGAGTATCGGGGGTGATGATGCGTTCGCCGCCGGTGGGATCGAAGTCGGGACCACGCGTGTCGTCGGCGATTTTGAATCCACGTCGGTCACTGCCGGGGATGCCGTAGTAGAAATGCCCACGATGGTCGCCCCACACCGGCAGGTTCGGAGAGTGAAACCGGGTGTCCCCATGCGGTGTGCCGAAAAAGAAGACATCCTGCTTGGTGGGACGAATGAGATCACCGATCGTGCGCGGGAACAATTGTCCGAGCCAAGGCCCGCAGGCAAAGACGTAGAAGTCGGCCTTGAGCCGGGAGCCGTCGGACAAGTTGATGGTGCGTAGCGGAGCGTCCTCCAGGCCCTCCGCAGCCACGGCGACCTGACGATAGTTTCCTCCGGCTTTGACGAAGGCGTCGATCACGGCAGCGCAGCTGGAGCGGGCGTCGAGGTATCCGCACTCGGGCTCGAAGATGCCCCACTCGATGCCGTCGAAGTTGATCTGCGGCCAACGCTTTCGCATTTGTGGCGCTGACAGCTCCTGATATTTGATCCTGGCGGTGCGTAGCATTTCGATGGATCCGCGCTCGAAGGCGTCGTCGCGGTCGGAAGCCATCCAGAGGACGCCGGAGCGGTGGAGAAATTGGCGCTTCCATTTGCGCTCGTAATTTGCCCAGAGCTTGAGAGCGCGGGCGGCCAGGTCGGTGTAGGGCTGGTCGGGGCCGTAAGTGCCGCGCATGACACGGGTTTCGCCGCCGGAGGAAGAACGCGAGTTGCCTGGCCCCCATGCGTCGACGAGGGTGATGCGAGCGCCACGCTCGAGAAGGTGGAGGGCGGTCCATCCACCGAATGCTCCGGCGCCGATGACGGCAACGTGGGGCTTGGCTTTCAAGGTTTCAAAGTCCTAGGGTGTCACAGAGCGTGAGGGAAGAGGATAGCAGGATGACACAACCTTTTAAGGTTCCAAAGTGCTGAGGAAGGTGCGATTGAATCCGTGTGGGATGGTCAGATCATGGAATCTCGAAACGTGGCTTCGGTGCGTCTTGACACCATCCCGCGCGGTTCCTAGAATCCAGACTGGATCATAACTACGATCCAAAACCTAAGCTTCTGCATCTAAAATAGTTAAGAAATGATCCAGAGGCAGTTGCTCCCCCCGGCCCGGGCCGCTCGGTTTGAGATAACTGACAGATTACCGTATGCCAGCTGACCCTAATATCGGGAATCGCGAACGCGAAATTCTGACTGCCATTGTCGAGACGTTTATCTCGACGGGTGAGCCGGTCGGATCGCGCACGCTTGCGCGGTCCAACCGCGAAGGCTTGAGTCCGGCGTCGATTCGCAATGTGATGGCTGACCTGTCGGACGCCGGGTTTCTGGAGCAGACGCATACTTCTTCCGGCCGCGTGCCCACAACCGAGGCGTATCGATATTACGTCGAGCAGATTTCGGGTGACGCCCGGCTGGCGCCGCAGGAAGAAACGATGATTTCGGAGTCCCTGGCGGGAATCAGCGATGTGCAGGAGTTCATGGAGCGGACGTCGCGGGTACTGTCGCTGATCTCGCGCAATGTGGGCGTCACGGTGGCGGTCAGCGGTCCGAAGAACGCACTGGAGCATGTGTACTTCTCGCGGCTGGGAGATCAGAAAGTGTTGGCAGTGGTGGTGACGCGGTCGGGCCTGGTGCGGGATCGTGTGCTTCGGATGGATCTGCCGCAGTCGGATCTGGATCTGGCGGCGCGGTACATCAATGAAAACTTTCGCGGATGGACGATGGAAGCGATGCGCGGCGAATTGTCGCGCAGGATCGATCAGGAGCGCAGCGAGTACGACGGTCTGATGAATTCCATTGAAACGCTTTACAAGCAGGGAGCGCTCGCAGCCGAGCAGGGATCGCAGATGGTATTTGTGGAAGGTGCGGCGAATTTGCTTTCCGGCGAGCAAGACCGCCAGCGGCTGCAGGAGATGCTCAAGACGCTCGAGGAGAAGGAAAAGGTTGTGCAGTTGCTCGGGGCATATCTAGACGTGAAGCAAGAAGCGGTGCGCGTGGTAATTGGTTTGGACGAAGCGTTGCCTTCGATGCGGAATTTTGTGCTGATCGGCACACCGGCGCATGCGGGCAATGAAGTCATGGGGTCGCTGGCGGTGATCGGGCCGACCCGCATGGACTACCAGCACACGATTACGGCGGTGTCATACATCGCGCGCCTCTTTGACAAAATTCTGAATGAATCGGAGTAAGGACCAGCGGTTATGGGTAAATCAAACGGAAAACAAGAAGAAACGGCAGGGCTCGATGTGGAGCATGAACTCCCTGCTGGAGACGGTAACGAGAGTTCCGCGAATGCTTCCGGAAGCGGAGCCGCTCCTGCGGGAGACAGTGCCACCGGCGAAGCCGAATTACAAAAATTAAAAGCGGAACGCGATTCGCTGCTCGACCGGTTGGCGCGGGCGCAGGCGGAGTTCGAGAATGCGCGCAGACGGGCGGCCAAGGAGCAGCAGGATTTTCGCGACTTTGCCAGCGTGGAAGTCATCAAGTCTTTGCTGCCGGTGATCGACAATTTCGAGCGCGCACTGCAGTCAAAGTCGGACGCCGCGGAGTTTCGGTCGGGGATCGAACTCATCTACAAGCAATTGCAGGATGTCCTGGTGAAATTAGGGGTGCGTCCGATTGCCGCTAAAGGGGAGCAGTTCGATCCGCATGTGCATGAGGCCATCGAAATGGTGGAGACTTCAGACGCGAACGACCATGAAGTTCTCGAGGAATGGCAGCGCGGCTACAAGTACAAAGATCGCCTGGTACGTCCCGCCATGGTGAAGGTCGCAAGGAATCCGGGCAAATAGCTCAGGTCATCCGTCCATCTCAAGATGAGGGGAGCATGCAGACGATTTTCCCGATCTTGCGCTATCGCGATGCGCGGGCTGCTATTCAGTGGTTGTGTGAGGCGTTCGGGTTTGTTGAGCTGTTTTGCGTTCCGGAGCAAGGGCCATATGTTCGGCATGCGCGCCTCGGCCTGGGACCAAACATGATCATGCTGGGGTCGGTTCGGCCGGATGATGGAATAGAGAGTCCTCAGGCATTAGGGGCGGCGACGCAGATGCTTGCTGTTTATGTGCCGGACCCCGATGCGCATTTTGAACGTGCACGGACCGCAGGTGCAAAAATCCTGGCCGCGCCCAATGACACGGATTTTGGATCACGCGAGTATCACGTGCTCGATCTCGAAGGCCATCCCTGGACGTTTGGTACTTTTCAACCGCGGTCTTTGGCGGACGAAGGAGTGGACGAGGATCGGAACACTGTAACGGAGCCAGAAAAAAAGAAGGGTTGAATTGACCACTAACGCAAAGCGCGATTACTACGAAGTACTCGGGGTGACTCGCACAGTCACCGAGACAGAGCTCAAGTCCGCGTATCGGAAACTGGCCTTGCAGTATCATCCGGACCGAAATCCGAACAATCCGGACGCGGAAGAGAAGTTTAAGGAAGTCAGCGAGGCCTATGCGATACTCGCCGACTCTGAAAAACGATCTGTTTACGACCGCTATGGCCACGCAGGTCTGGGCGGCGCGTCGCAGGGTGCGGGATTTGATCCGACAGTCTTTCAGGACTTCAGCGACATCTTCGGTGAGTTCTTTGGATTTGGCGACATGTTCGGCGGAGGGGGCGGGGGCGGCCGCCGTCGCAATCGCGTGCAGCGCGGAGCCGATCTGCGCGAAGACCTGACTCTGGAATTTGAAGAAGCATTTTTTGGCACGCAGTCGCAGGTCACGGTGCGCCGTCACGAGGCATGTGAAGAGTGTCATGGATCAGGCTCGGCTCCGGGCAAAGGGCCGATGACCTGCCGGTCGTGCAATGGTCGCGGGCAAGTTCGTTACCAGCAGGGATTTTTCAGCATTGCGCGTACCTGCCCGACGTGTCAGGGATCGGGCAGCGTGATTACGGATCCGTGCCCGAAGTGCAAAGGTGAAGGGCGGGTTCTGCGCCAGCGGACGGTCGACGCTAAAGTTCCGGCGGGAGTGGAAGACGGAACGCGCATTCGTTTCTCTGGGGCAGGAGAAGTCGGACAGTTCGGCGGGCCGGCGGGCG
>Ga0209168_10002495_pt1 | contig 13242 bp, 12 predicted proteins | sample Coa_R1_FD_187156 | JGI IMG/M metagenome (GOLD analysis project Ga0209168, IMG submission 187156) | Surface soil microbial communities from Centralia Pennsylvania, which are recovering from an underground coalmine fire - Coalmine... | ecosystem: Environmental > Terrestrial > Soil > Unclassified ... | reverse complement strand
AAGGATATACGTTTAGTCGTACCGATGAATCGAGTGAAGAATGGAGCCTTAGCTCCTGAACAATGTGAAAGAAGGGCGCCTCAGCCCCAGCAAGAGAGGAAAGAAGAGGGGACTAAGTTCCCCCGGAGTTCTGCAGTATGGCCACAACCGTTCACGAACCGCCGAAGATCGACTTGGAACGCATCCCTGGTGACGGAGGCGGGAGTTGGCGCAATATTCCCCCGGCCATCGGCGACCTGCGGCGCCTGAAAGGTTCGCCTCCACCGGCGAGCACCGGCATCTGGGTAGGCATCGCGGCGATCACTATGACCTTCGCGGCTCTTACCAGCGCCCTGATCGTTCGCCAAGGCGCGTCTGGCGACTGGCACCATTTCACACTGCCACCGATTCTTTATCTTGATTCACTCATTATTGTGCTTAGCAGCGTGACGCTAGAGACCGCTAAGAGGCAGATCAGCGCCTTCATGGCCACATCGAAGACGGAGGAAGGCGCGCCGAGCCGCTGGCTTTACATTACTTTGCTGGCAGGACTGCTCTTCGTCGCCGGCCAGACTTACGCGTGGCTGCAACTGAAAGCACAGGGTTTTGGCCTCGCCAGCAACGTGAGCTACTCCTTCTTTTATGTTCTCACCGTGGCGCACGCCTTGCATGTCCTCGGAGGCTTGGGCGGGTTGGTTCGAGTGATCGGCAAACTGGGGACGGCGACATTAAAGAGAAGCACCTTGAACGCCACTTCGCTCTACTGGCACTTTATGGGGGCGTTGTGGCTGTACTTGCTGTTGCTGCTGTGGATGAAGCTCTAAACGAAGCGTAGGAGGCAACGTGAGTCAGGCCGATCTTTCCATTCACGGGCAGGTGTCAAGAGAACATGCGACTGCAGTAATGGCCGAGCCCGCATTTTCCGTTCCTGCCAAAAAAATGGCGATGTGGCTGTTCATTATCGCCGACACCGCAACTTTCGCCGGATGCCTCGTAGCCTATGGCTTCATCCGCAACGCGACCCCCGACTGGCCACGCCCCTTTCACAGCATCGTCAACGTGGCGATCATGACATTCATTCTGCTCACCAGCAGTTTGACCATGCTGTTCGGCGTTCGCTGTGCCCGGCAAGACAACAAATCCGGCGCCTTTCGCTGGTTGATGATTACGGCTGCTTTAGGAGCGCTGTTCGCCATTCTGCATATCCGTGAGTGGCTGGGAATGATCGGGGAAGGCATAACCATCTTCCATAACCCATGGGGGACTCCGCTATTTGGCAGCGTTTTCTTCAGCGTAACCGGTTTGCACTTGTTACACGTAACCGGCGGCGTAATCGCGTTAATTGCCGTAGGCATCCGTTACATGACCGGCCGCTACAAGGCAGACGATCTTGAAGTGACGGGCCTCTACTGGCACTTCGTCGATCTGGTGTGGATGTTCGTAGTCCCATTTATCTATTTGCTCAACCTGGCCCACTAGAAGTTTGGAGTGCCGCAGTTTTCAAACTGCGAAGAAGAAACAAAGAACGAACCGCAAGGAGCAACAATGGCTGCCGAAACGCACAAGACCAATAGCGCTGGGAGAGACGTCGCGATCTATGTCTGCCTGCTGATCCTGGCCGCGATCCAATTCATCGTCGCCTACCAGAACATGAGCGCGGCGCAGATGTTCAAGGTAATGTTGACCGTGGCCGTTGTCGAAGGCGCACTGGCGCTCCTCTTCTTTATGCACCTGAGCGAAAACCGCGGCCTGATGTGGTTTGTGGTGATCTTCACGGTCGCCGTAATATTGGGTATGCAATATGGATGGACCGACAGTTATCGTTTGATCGACGGTGTTCCGTGGGCGAGATAGAGTGTCGGAAGAGGATGAGATAAGAATGAATCGCAAGTCGATCACAATTCTGATATTCACGATCGGAGCAATCCTCCTGCTCTCGCCCCTGGCCTCGGCACAAGGCTGCGCCTTGTGCTACACCCAGGCTGCTTCGTCCGGCGCGCGCATGATCCAGGCTTTGAAGAGCGGAATTCTAATTCTCATCGCGCCGCCTACGTTCATGACCATCGGCACGATCTTCGTCTGCTACCGCAAGCGCAATCAAACCCGCGAGGAGTCCGCAGAGGAATCCGATCGCGACTGGTAATCGCCTAAGCAGTAAGGGCCGCTTGCAGTTCCATCGACTTCAACGCCAGCCCGCGTGCCACCGACGTAAACTCATTTCCGCCGCGGATCCGATCGCTTCCAAACCTATCTTCGAAGATCCGGCGTACCGCCGGTACAAAGGAAGAGCCGCCGGTTAGAAATACCCTGTCCACATCCTTGCGATCCGCACCGCTGCTCATGAGCAGAGAATCGACGCACTGTGCAATCTGCGCGAGTTCCTCGGCAATCCACTTCTCGAACGCATCCCGGCGCACCATACTCTTCAGATCGACATATCCATCGTCAAATCGGAACTCCGCAGCCTTGTCGTTCGACAAGTCGCACTTCACCTTCTGCACGGCGCGATGCAGGTAAAATCCCAGATCCTGTTTTATGAAATGAAGCAGCGCGGCAATCTTTTCCGGCTCAAGCGATTGAGCACGCACGCCGTTCAGCATGTCCAGGACTTCCTTCGACCTCAGCAACGAAAGATGATGCCAGCGCTCCAGCCGTATATAAACCCAGTTTGGAACGGTCAGCATCTTTCCGAGCGACCGCATCTGCGATCCCATTCCAAGCTCCGGTGAAACCGCGTGCCGGATGATCTTCGCATCGAAAGCGTCGCCGGCAATACCCACACCAGCGTTGCCGATAATGCCATCGGCGTTTCTGCCCTTTCCACCAAAACTTGGCCCCACGCGAATCAGCGAGAAATCGCTGGTACCGCCTCCAAAATCTCCAATCAGGATCAGTTCGTCATGATCGAGCGTCGATTCGTAGTAGTAAGCGGCGGCCACCGGTTCCATCTCGAACTGCACCGATTCGAAACCCGCTGACTGGAATGCCAGCTTCAGCCGCTCTTCCGCGTAACTGTCATCTTCGTTTTTGTCAGCTCCGGCAAAATGTACCGGACGCCCTGCCACGGCAGACTTTATGCGCACTCCGAACTGCTTCTCAGCTTTTTCGCGCAGGTCTCGGAGAATCCGCGCAACCAGATCTTCGAGAGTTTGATGCCGCCCGAAGACATCCGTGCTACGCAGGCTTCGGCTGGTAAGAAATGTCTTCAGGGACTGGATGAGCCTGCCCTTCGAATCGGCGGCCAGATAATGTTCAATCCCCTCCGGCCCCGTCCATGACTTCAAGGTCCTCGCGCCCTGCTCTCTTATTTGCTCGAGGTAGAGCAGCGACCGATACGAGTCGGTGAAACTTTCCATGTAGGGGAAGCTGGCGAGTTGTACACTCCCCGATTTGTTCGCAAGGGCAATGGAGCTGTTCGTCGTGCCAAAATCTACACCGATTGCGTTACTTTTTATAAACCACCCCGCCCTTCATTACGAACGATACATTTTGCACGGCCGCGATATCCTGCAAAGGATCGCCTGGTACGGCGACAACATCGGCAAAGTATCCCGGCTCTAAAGCCCCAATCTGTCCATCCCAGCCCAGCAACTTCGCGCCGTTCAGCAAATCGGCCTGCAGCACCGCCAGAGGGGACATGCCGTACTTCACCATCAGCACGAATTCGCGCGCTTGAGTGCCGTGTGGAAATGGACCCACGTCCGACCCCACCGCCATCGGCACACCGGCTGTTACCTGTTTGCGAAAATCCTGGACCTTCAAATCAAGCATCTCGTGCTCCCGCACTGCCTGTGCGGGAGAGCCAGCATGATCGGCGAAATACTCGAAGATCGTAAAAGTGGGTACGGCAAAGATCTGTTTCTCTTTCATCAGCCGTATGGTTTCATCGCTCAGTTGATTTGCGTGATCGATTGAAGCGACGCCTGCCTGTGCGGCGAATAAAGTCCCCGGCTCGCCCGTGGCATGGACCGCGACGCGCGTGTTCATGCGCGCGGCTTCGGCAACCGCCGCGGCTAATTGCTCCTCGGTGTACTGATAAATCGTTGAGAACTTCCCGTCTTTCACCCTATCCGGACCGGTCTCATAGATCTTGGTGAAATCCGCCCCCTCCTTATATTGCTCACGCATCACCGCAATCAGCTCATCTTTGTCGTTGGCGTAGTCGGCATTGGGCAATACATGTTGCGCCGGATTGAAATGAATCGCATCCTCGTGCCCGCCGAGAATATTGATCGCATTGCCGCTCATCCGCATACGCGGCCCCGGCGACAGCCCTTGATCGATTGCGTTGCGGACCGCCGTATCCGCTGAGCCCGCGCCCTCGGTTCCCATGTCGCGCTCGGCGGTGAAGCCGGCCATCAGGTCGTCTCGTGCCGCGAATAGCGCCTGAATGGTCCTCTGCGGCACCGATTCTTCGACTGTCTGCAAATCTTCCGCACCAGGATGCAGGAAGAGATGCACGTGGGCATCAAGCAAGCCAGGCATCAAGGTCCGATCGCCAAGATCGATGATTTCCGCGCCGGGCGGATGCTTCACGGAGGCTCCAACTTCGGCGATCTTCTCTCCTAGGACGAGAACCTCACCCGGCTTAGCAATCCGTCCGTTCCTGATGTCTAGCATTCTTGCTGCGTGCAGGACGATTGGATGTGACAGCGGGGGTTGCGACTGTGCCGAAATTGCAAGCGGAAAAGCTGTACTCACGACTAGCAACGAGAATGGAATCCAAAGGGATTTTTTCATGGAAGGCGCCTCACATTGTTTATGAAAGCATGGCTGTAGCGTTTGTCGTTGGGAGCGGACCGGGAGTCTAGTTTAGCTGCCGCGACTACCTGGCTTTTGCAAAATCCTCCACCGCAAACAGCTGCCCGCCGCGCTCCACCACTCCCGTTCCAACCGAATCCATATCCGGATCCAGAATATTCGCGCGATGCTTGGGGGAATTCATGAACTGCTGTTCAATCGCGTCTATCCCCGCTCCCTGACAGACGTTTTCGGAAAGCCAGCTAAACTTCGCTCCGGCTTGCGTTGCCCGTGCCGCCAAACCGGGCTCGCCCGCAAATCCGTGTTCCGCCGAACCATGCTGCGCCATTATGCCAGCGTGCCTGCGCGCTGCCGCAGCGAGTTCGTTGTTCCACCGCAGTGCCGGCAATCCCTGTTCCTTCCGTGCTCGATTCACCGACTCCAATAACTTTAACTCCACGGCAGTGGAGTTGGTTCGCGATTGTGCTCCGACGGCTATCGCAGATGCGATCGCCAGCGCCGCCGCTATTGTTCGAATTAGAGTGCGCATTTTTTTACTTTCAGCGTTTCAGTGTTACTTCGCCGGCGGCTTCCGCTCCTGTGCCGGCTTCTCGAACTTAGAATCCTGCACCGCCACATTCTCTTTCACTTCAGTCACCTGAATTGTGAACCTTCCACCTGGCCGCGCCAAGGTCCATCGGTAAGGAATCTTTACCCCATCCCCTGCGCGATAATCCGCATAATCGATCTGCGTGGGCAACTCTCCCAGTGGAGTCTCCGCAAAGCGTACCAACCGCACGAGCAATCCCGACTTCGCATCAAAATAAAGCTGCAGTGGTGTCCGACTCTCGCGCTGCCCGACAACATGAATGGCCGTGCTGTCGCCGATTTTCTCCGTTCCAACTATCTCGGTCTTGGAGAACATGTTTTTCAAATGGGAGGCAAAATGCAAATCCGCATCCATCGACGCCCCGTCAATATCCGAGCCATGCATTTCCCTTACAGAGTGCTTCGGAGTGCCCAGCCACCCCTGATGGCCGTCGAACGCGGTTATACTGTCGCCGTCCGGCGTGTGCGTGATCGACATTCGCTTGTCCGGGGCCTTGGCATATATATCGATCGGTACATTCCGGTCCCCGAACGTAATCGTGCCTTTCATCACGCGACTGTCGATTCTATCCACGGCAGCCGCCCCGCCCACCGCCTTCAAATATTTTTCAAACAACGGGTCTGCGGGAGGTCCCGATGTCTCCGTGCCTTCGCTTTCATTTATCTCCATTGCGGTCGCGACCGGATTCACGGTGTCCACCATCACTGGCGGCACGGCCAGCGGCTTGGCATTTCCGCGGTGGCAGGTGAAACACGTTACTTCGCGATGGCCATGAAAATTGTCATGGTTAATGGCAAGCATCATCTCGATCATTGCCCGTGCTCGCTGTTTCGGCTGCTTATCATCCTTCTCGAACGCGCCCTGCACATGGCAAAATTCGCACTCTTTGCCGAGAGACGCGGCAATGAATTGCATCGCGGGAATCAGGCTATCAGCCGGAATATCCTTCAGCACCTTAACGTTCTTGAATGCTTCTCCGGCCGTTTTCGGCGCAATCGGAGTCGCCGGCGCGGTATTTTGTGCCCTCGCGACAATTGCTGAAGAAATAAGGGCCACCACAAGAACGGCCGCAAGCCAGCCTCTCAGCATCATTGAGCCTCGTTAAAGTTGGGTTTAAATTCGGAACCTCGAAAGTTTAGCAAATCATATCGGCAGCGTATGTTTGTCACCCAGACCCTGAGCTCACCTTCCCGAATATTCCGACGCGAGTGCCGAGGAACCTGCTTTTTCTTCAAGACAGCCCGGATTACTTCCTTACAAAAAACTTCTGCTTATCCATCCCCGCCGGTACTGCCACGTCAAAAAATCCGACCATCATCTCCTCTGAAGTCTGATCTCCCCAGGTTACCCACTTCTCGGGATCGGGATTGTGCGGATTCTTGCTGGAATTGTCATACCAGGCCACCGCTCGCAATCTTGTTCCCGCCTTTAGGAATCGAGGCTCCGCCAGCTTATAACTCAATTGCCAGTGAAAGTGATAATTCACGCGCAGCAGAGTCTCCACGCTGCCGTCGTCGTGCACAATGTCATACTCAAATCGTTTGCCGCGCAGATGCATATGAGGAAAAAAGCTCAACAGCGTGCAATCGTTTGGCAAAGTCCCCTCGACCTCGACACGGAAATTTTCCGCTCCAGGAGGAATCATCAGCACGTGCTGATTCAACTGCAAAGTAATCCCCCGCTGTCTTGGAGGAGTCTTGGCGAATACTAACCCGGCGCTGGTTTCGTCACGTGCAGCCTCTCCATTTGTCGTGTAATGCATTTGAAAAACCAGATCCGAGCCGGCAGGGATGAACTTTGCCATTCCGTCGGCAAATCTGTCCGGACCGCTTCCTGGCGCATAAACCATGAGCAGATCGCTGGTCGTCTCGTGCGCCTGGCGCCTTTCCTGCGGGTCGCCTAAGTCCGAAGCCGTAAACGCTTTTCCTACGGGTGCATGGCGAAGCCAGCTCGAATCGGCCGGCCGAATGTAAACCACCGCATGATGCACATGCTCCGGCGACGATGGCCGCACTTCCACCATCTGCACCCACATGTCATTCGCAAAATGCGTGGGCACGATCTCATAGGTGTACTCAATTTCGCCGCGTGCTGGAATCGTTACGGGTTTCGGCATTTCAATGACGACATCTGGCTGCGGAATATTCCATCCGCTGGTCCACTGGCGTGGCGCAGGAGACTCTCGCGGATCTCCCGCCGGAGCGCCCGCCGTGTCCCATGCGGAAAGTGTTTCACTCTCTTGTGCCGTCAAGGAAGGATCATTCGCAAATTTCCCATACCTCGGATCTGCGAACCACGGCGGCATCACGCGTAACTCCACCGCCGCCGCAATTTTTCCCGACATCTTCCGCGCCTGTTCGTAGGTCATTAACTCGAAAGGGGCAGGCTCGCCGCGGCGATGACAACTTTGGCAGTGATTCTGAAGAATCGGAAGAACGTCTTTATAAAAAGTCGGGGAAACTGAAGTCTTTGGCGCTTCGCCGGATGCCCACGGCCAGGCCGCACAGAAAAGCAAGAATGCAAATGCGAAAGGAAAGATTTTCCTTAGTGTACCTTCGCGTCCTCGGTGGTTAGTCCTCACCCAAAAATGCTACAGTAATCGGTCTGTGTCCGCATCCGACTCCAACTTCGTTCGCGCCTGTAAATCACAACCTGTAGAGCACACTCCAGTGTGGTTCATGCGCCAGGCTGGGCGCTACATGCCTGAATACCGGGCGATTCGCAAGAGCCATTCGCTGCTCGAAATCTGCAAAAAGCCAGAGCTGGCGGCGCAAGTCACGATCGAGGCCGTAGAGATCTTGAAAGTTGACGCGGCCATCATCTTCGCCGATCTCCTGCTTCCGCTGGAGGTGATGGGCTTGCCCTTCCATTTTGCAGCAGGCGAAGGCCCAGTGATTGAGAAGCCGGTCCGGACGCGAGAAGATGTTGCCCAACTCCGCACGGACCGCGCCGCGGAGCTGGGCTATGTTTCAGAAGCGGTCGGCCGGGTGGCCAGGCATTTCTCGGAGAAAATTCCAGTCATAGGCTTTTGTGGCGCACCTTTCACGCTGGCCAGTTACATGATCGAAGGCGGCGGTTCGCGCCACTATGTCCATACCAAGAAAATGATGTATAACTCGCCCGCTGCTTGGGAAGAGTTGATGAGCAAGCTGGTCGAGGTCACCGCAGAATATGCTGCAGATCAGGTTCGCTCCGGCGCCGATGTAATCCAAATCTTCGATAGCTGGGTGGGCTGCCTGAGTGTAGAAGACTATCGCCGCTACGTCCTGCCGCATGTCACGTCTATGGTGAGGCGACTGCAGAAAACCGGCGCACCCATTATTTATTTCGGCACGGATAGTGCGACGCTGCTGCCCGCGATGAACGAAACCGGGGCGGACGTGATCGGGCTCGACTGGCGGATTCCACTTGACCAAGGGTGGAGCGCGCTGAGTCATCGCTCTGCTGTGCAAGGCAACCTGGATCCGGTGTTGCTGTTTGCCGAGTGGAAGGAATTGAAATCGCGTGCCGAAAATATATTGCGACAAGCCTCTGGACGACCAGGCCATATCTTTAATTTAGGCCACGGCATCCTGCCCGAAACACCGGTGGACAATGTGAAGAATCTGGCGCGATTTGTGCAGGAGTTCTCGGCATCCGGCATCTCGCGTCCCGAGACCGAAGCCCGGAAGCCGCCAGCCGGAAGCCGCTGACTCCATGACGCGCACCGCAATTATCGGGGGTGGCATTTCCGGACTCTCGGCCGCCTTTACCCTCGAAGAACTCCGCCGCCAGGGTGCGGCCGAATACTTGCTCTACGAATCCTCTCCCCGGCTTGGAGGCGTTCTGCGCACCGAGTGCATCGATGGCTGCCAAGTGGAGGCCGGCCCTGACTCTTTCATCACCGAAAAACCTTGGGCCTCCGATCTCTGCCGCATGCTTGGTTTGGGCGACCAACTCATCGGATCGAACGATGCCGAACGCAAAACCTACATTCTGGTTCGGGGGCGCCTGGTTCCTATGCCTGATGGGCTGATGTTTTTGGTTCCAACAAAAATCCTGCCCACAGGCTTCTCGTCGCTTTTTTCCTGGTCTACGAAGCTGCGCATGGCGCGCGAACTATTTCATCCTGCGCACGCCGCTAACGGAGACGAAAGCGTCGCTTCGTTAATCGAACGTCATTATGGCGGCGAAATGGTCGACCGCCTTGCCGACCCGTTGCTCTCCGGTGTCTACGGCGGCGAAGCCGCCAATCTTAGCGTACGGGCTGTCCTTCCGCGTTTCGCTGAAATGGAGCGGACTTACGGCAGCCTCGGCCGCGCGATGTTGGCCGCGCGAAAGAAAATGCCACGACCCGCAAACCAGCCAGCGCCGCCGCTTTTCACATCATTGAAGAATGGAATGCAGCAACTGGTGGAAACTCTCGTGCCACGAATTGATCGGAAGTCCGTACTTACAAATACTCCGGTTCTATCCGTCCAACGAGAAGCCAATGGCTGGGCCGTTTCCACCGGCTCAAAATCCGATCATTTCGAGTCGCTAATCCTGGCGGTTCCCGCACGTATCGCGGCGCAACTTCTATCCATTGCAAATCCCGAACTCTCGAGCGAGCTGGCCAGTATCGGTTACAGCTCTTCTATCACCATCGGCCTAGGCTACGGCCGTGACGTTCGTGAATCTCTTCCTCCCGGCTTCGGGTTCCTCGTTCCGCGCAGCGAAGGCAAGCGCCTGCTGGCCGCCACTTTCGTTCACAACAAATTCCCTCATCGCGCTCCGGAAAACCGTGCTCTACTTCGCTGTTTCTTTGCCGGATCCAGCGCAGAGAGCGTCTGGCAACTTTCCGATGACGCCATTGTCAATATCGTTCGCGAAGAGCTGCAGCAGATCGTGGGACTGCGGGCCGAGCCGCTATTCGCGCGCGTCTATAGATGGAAGTCCGCGATGGCGCAGTACGGCGTGGGCCATCTCGAGCGGTTCGAACGAATTGAAGCCTTGAGGAAGCATCTGCCGGGTTTGACGCTAGCCGGAAACGGTTACCGGGGAATCGGCGTCCCAGACTGCATCCGTTCCGGCCAGGAGGCGGCGAAGGAACTCCTGCTGAGGTGATCTGAATTACGCTGGAACATCATTCTTCTCGAACTTGTCCAACCCGTTCCTCATTTTCCCAACCACCAACTTGATTTCGTCATAACTGATCTCGGACGGCAGACTATCCTTCAATACCTTCAGGCTCTGCGTCCCCACCTGAGCGCAAGCCGCCTCTATCACAGATTGCCGCTCCTTGCTCAACCATGCATCCTGAAACTCAGCCTCTCCGGCTGCCAACAAACCGGCCACTGCAGTCACAACCGTAGACAACTGCCGTCGGCGAATCTGCGCAATCTCTTCCAGACTTTTTCCTTCATTCAACAAGCGCAACGTTTCCTCTGCAGGTTTCGATTCGCGCTGTACCCAACCCGCCCGCTCACCCTGGCGAAATCTCTCCAGCGCGGCTAGTATTTGCGGCCCGTAGGTTTGGGCCTTTTTCTCGCCGATTCCTGGAACTTCCAAAAGCTCGCTGATCGATTTTGGCTGCCGGCGGCAGATTTCATCCAAAGTTGAATCGTGTAACACAACGAAGGCCGCCAGCTTCATCTCCCTTGCTACCGTCCGCCGCCACTCCCGCAAATACTCCTTTAAGTCTTCATCCACGGTGGTCGGAATCGACGTTGATTTCTTCCCAATCACAGGGTCTTTACTGGCTTGTGGCGATTGCATCCACTCCGCGACGCTGCCGCAGACGTCGCAGGCCCCGCAGGTCTCCCACTTCGTAGTCTCGCCGAAGTGACGACAAATCTGCCTATGCCGGCATGTCCGCGATTCGACAAAACTGCGAATAATCCGATACCGCTCCCACGCCCGCTCCCGCTCCGCCGCATCCAGGATCTTATTGGCAAAAAATCCGAGCAGGCCTGCATCCCGCTTCTGCCACAACAAAACGCAATCGGCGGGCAGGCCGTCGCGTCCTGCGCGACCAGCCTCCTGGTAATACTGCTCAATCGATTTCGGCAGCGACAAATGAATAACAGCGCGTACCGCCGCTTTATTGATCCCCAACCCAAACGCGATCGTCCCCACCAGCACGCGCACTTCGTCGGACGTCCAGCACTCCTGATTTTTCTTGCGATCCTCAGCGCTCATCTTGCCGTGATAGGGCACAGCGGGAATGTCCTGCGCGCTCAGGTAATCCGCAGTCGCTTCGACGCGATTGATGGTCGGCGCATAGATGATTACGTTGCTGCCCGCGTAGCTGCGCAGCGCTTTCACCAGCAATTCCATCTGCTCATAGCCTTCGCACTCGCGCACAAAATAACGTAAGTTGGGGCGGTGAAAGCTGGCAATATATTTGTCCGGATTGCGCAGGTGTAACTGCGCCAGAATGTCATGCCGCACATTCCGGGTGGCGCTGGCGGTAAACGCCGCAATCGGGCGTTCCGGAAATTTTTCCCGCAGGCGGCTCAACTGCCGGTATTCGGGACGAAACTCGTGACCCCACTCGGAAATGCAATGCGCCTCGTCGATGGCGAAGAAGGAAACCGGCACGCGCTGCAACCACCCCATCGTATCGTCGCGCGCCACGCGCTCCGGTGAAACATAAAGCAATCGATAGGCGCCTTCTCGCGCGCGCGTCACAACAGCCGTCTGCTCGGCATCGCTTAACGTGCTGTTCAAAACCGCCGCTGGAATGCCCATTTGCGCGAGTTGCGCCGCCTGGTCTTGCATCAGAGCGATCAATGGAGAAATTACGACCGCTGTCTTTTCGGACACCAACGCTGGCAATTGATAGCAGAGAGATTTTCCTCCGCCAGTGGGCATGACCACGCAAGTGTCATGCCCGGCCAGCAAGCTGCGCACGATTCGCTCCTGCAACGGACGGAACGCGCTATAACCCCAATAGCGCTTCAGCGGCGTCAGCAGATCGGTTTCCGCAGTCATGATGCTGAGTATAGAATCGGCGAAGATTAGGAGAAACCAAATTCTGCAAGCACAGAAGGAAAATCTCAAACCGGGAAGAGAATTCAAAAGAACAGAGTAACGATAAAGCCTTCGCAAGCGAGATCGTGCCTCAGGCAGGCAATGCGATCATTACTTCACCAAAGCCCCATGCTTCCGCAGCAGCTCCAATGTTTTCTGCAAAGGTAACGCCCGCACCGTATGCCCGTTCCCGGTCACATCGTGAGCGCGCAACATGGAGTTATCAATCGCTTCCTCCGTGGCTTCGATTACCGCTTCGAACAAAGGAGACATTCCATCATTGCTTACGAACTCTTTGGGTCGATACAGCGGTCGTGTAGGGTCAATTCGGACATCGGGAGAACTTGAAAACGCAATAACATAGTCTCCGCTACCATTGCTCTCGCTCGATCCCGTCCGCGCCAAACCCATCATGGCCCGCGCCGCCAGCCGGTACAAGTTGCGATGATCAAGGGGTGCATCAGTTGCCACGATAATCATGCAGGAACCATCGGCGAGTGCTCGCGACCCCTCGCCGCGCTGCTCTGAAGAAATCTCCTTTGAAGAAAGCCTGGGGTAAGTTTCACCCAACTCTTTTCCAACCGGCACGCCTGCAATCATCAGGTTCCCGCCAAAATTCGTCTGCACCAGTACGCCAACCGTGTATCCATCCAGCGAGGCGGGGAGCCGACGCGACGAAGTTCCAATTCCACCCTTCCATCCAAAAGCCACTGTCCCCGTGCCTGCACCAACCACGCCTTCTTCGACCGGACCGACCGCTGCATGATCGATCGCGGCAAAAACATCCGCCTCCGTGATCGGCCGCGAGCGAATGTCGCTCAAGTATCCGTCGTTCGTCTCGCCCACGACGGGATTCACAGAAATCACATTCTCATTTCCTTTGAGATTGAACATGTAGCTGACGACGGCATCTGCAACGC
>Ga0209168_10002494_pt1 | contig 13242 bp, 11 predicted proteins | sample Coa_R1_FD_187156 | JGI IMG/M metagenome (GOLD analysis project Ga0209168, IMG submission 187156) | Surface soil microbial communities from Centralia Pennsylvania, which are recovering from an underground coalmine fire - Coalmine... | ecosystem: Environmental > Terrestrial > Soil > Unclassified ... | reverse complement strand
GGTCAGCTCGCCGACCGGGTCCGGATCGACGTCTTCGAGCGTATCGCGGACGAACGCGCGGACCGTCTCCCGGCCGACCGGGCTGATGATCCCGTCGCGGCCGTCCCCCGTGGTGACCGGGCCGTGGCCGTGCTCGCCGATCTTGACCGCACCGGGGACCTCGCCGTCGCGGCCGGCCGGCAGCGCGTAGAAGGCGGCCACGTCGTTGCGGTAGATGAAGAGCGGCGGCGACCCGGCCGAGGCTCGCGGCGCGAAATGGAACGCCTGCTGCTGGGTCACGACCAGCGGCGGCAGCGAGACCTGCCCGCCGATCAGCGGCTCCACCCAGGGTCCGGCGGCGACGACCACGGCCGGCGCCCGCCAGGTCCGGTCGGCCGTGCGCACCTCCGCCCCGTCCGCTGAGGCCGCCACGCTCAGCACCCGCGAGTCGTAGTGGATCTGCACCCCTTGCGCCTCGGCCAGCGCACGCATCGCGGCCATAGCCCGCTCGGGGTCGAGGACTCCCGCGTCGGGCTGGTACATGACCGGATCGGCGCCGAACGCCACGCCCGGCCAGCGCTCGGCGGCCTCCGCCGCGGGCAGCAGCTCGACGGGCGCCTCGGCCGCCCGCAGGACCTCGTACATCTTCTCCTGCTCGCGGGACGGGCCGAAGTCGATCCCGCCCGTGGTCGCGATCAGCTCCTCCCCCGCCTCGTCGGCCAGCTGCCGCCACAGCCGCTGCGCCGCTCCGGTCAGCCGCACGTAGAACGGGTCGGGGTAGGCCCGCCGGAAGATCCGGGCGCTGCCGTGCGAGCTGCCGCGGCGGTGACCTGGCTGGAACGCCTCCAGCAGCACCGCCGAACGTCCGCGGGCGGCCAGCGCCCGCGCCGTGGCCGAGCCGGCCAGTCCCGCTCCGATGATCACCGCGTCGACTCGGTCAGCACCCATGGCTCAACGGTAACGCGGGGCCCAGTCCGGCCGCCGGCCGAGCAGGGCCACGATCTGGTCCAGCACGCCGCCGCTGGTCGCGGCGACCCGGGGCGCGAACGCGGCCCCGGGCCGCCGCCGTCTGCCGCCGTCCGGCACGGCCCGGGCGATCGGCAGGGCCGCCGCGAGCAGATCGGGCTCCAGGTCGTAGCCCCGGCCGAGCGCCCGGGCGACGTCCCAGCCGTGCACGACGTAGTCAACGAGGTGAAAGCCGATCGCCTCGGCCGCCGGGAACCGCAGCTTCAGGCTGATCTCCGGTAGCGCGAACTCCGTGCCCAGCACGCCCGCCGCGGCGAACGCCGCCATCACCTGCTCCGCCGCGGCGGCGTACTCCCCTACCGGGTCGGCCACTGGCGCCCCTGTTTGCCAGTGGACGAGATCCGCGCCGGCTCCGGTCGTGGCCGCGGCGAAGCCGTTGTGCTGCGCCGTCATGTGCGCGAGCAGATCAGCCAGCGTCCAGTCCCCGCACGGCGTCGGCCGGGCCAGATCAGCGGTACTGGCCTGCGACACGATCTGGATGCTGGCCAGCACGGCCCGGGCGTCCAGCCGCACGATGTCGGCGCCGGCCTCCTGGCCTGTCTCAGTGCCTAGCTCAGTGCCTGTCTCCGGGGTGGACATGGCTGCGTATGCCTCCTCATATGATATGCTGATTCATATCGTATGAGGGAGTTTATTATCCGCGCAACCCTGTTATCATGCCGGCACGATGACCTCGTTTCCTGACGACCGGCGGGATCTCGCCGCGATGTTCGCACCCCTGGCCAGGGTGCTTATCGCGCGCGAGGAACCGGTGCTGCACGCGCACGACATCTCGATGTGGGGATACATCGTGCTCACCGCGCTGGTGGACCAGCCGGTCCGGACGCAGGCCGCGCTGGCCCAGGCAATCAACGCGGACAAGAGCCGGATCATCGGCGTCCTGGACGAACTGCAGGAGCGCGGGCTGATTCGCCGCCAGCCCGACGAGGCCGACCGGCGGGTGCATCTGCTCTCGTTGACGCCGGCCGGCGACCGGCTGCGGCGCTCCGTGGAGGCCGGTATCCGGCGCCGGGAAGAAGAGGTCCTCGCGGTGCTGGCGCCCGGCGAGCGGGACGCGTTCTTGGAGTCACTCAAGGCCCTGTACGAGCGCCGGGATGAGATCATGGGGGCCTAAGACACCAGGGTGGGCTCCCGGAGGTAAGCACAGTGCAGATCGGCCTGCAGATTCCCGATTTCACCACCCCCGACGGGCCGGCCCGGCTGGGCGCGGACCTGGGCACCGTGGCCCGCACGGCGGACGAGGCGGGCTTCGACTTCATCTCGGTGATGGACCACTTCTTCCAGATCGGCGCGGTCGGCGCGGTCGAACGCGAGATGCTCGAGGCCTACACCACCCTCGGCTACCTGGCCGCGTGCACGTCACGGGCCAAGCTGCTGACCCTGGTTACCGGGACCGTGTACCGGCACCCGGGGATCCTGGCCAAGACCGTGACCACGCTGGATGTTCTATCCGGCGGCCGGGCGTGGCTCGGCATCGGGGCCGCCTGGAACGAACAGGAGTCACGCGGGCTCGGCATCCCGTTCCCGCCGGTCGCCGAGCGGTTCGAACGGCTCGAGGAGACCCTGCAGATCTGCCGGCAGATGTGGCGCGGCGACGAGAGCCCGTACCAGGGCGTGCACTACCAGCTGGAGCGGCCGATCAACTCGCCGCAGGCCCTGGCCAGGCCCCATCCGCCGATCATGATCGGCGGCGGCGGAGAGAAGAAGACCCTGCGCCTGGTGGCCAGGTACGCCGACGCGTGCAACCTGTTCCCCACCCCCGACCTGGCCCGCAAGCTCGACGTGCTGCGCGCCCACTGCGACGCCGAAGGCCGGGACTACGACCAGATCACCAAGACCTGCTACTTCCGCTTCGACGTGGGCGAGAAGGGCGAGAAGGCACCCGAGGTGGTCGACCAGCTCGGCCGCCTGGCGAGCATGGGCTTCCAGGCCGCGCTCGGCCAGGTGGTCAACGTGTGGGATGTCACCCCGCTCCAGGTGATCGCCTCCGACGTCATCCCCGCCGTCGCTGGTCTGTAACACGCGCTCGGCGTTGGCGTCGTGCACGGCGGTAGCCATGGGATCATCGCCGCGGGCGGACAGGCCATCGACGATGCCGGCGATGTCGCCGGCCGGCCGGTTCTGGCTCAGCTTGGCCTTGGCCTCGATCCGGGTGATCTGCAGCTCCAGGCCGACGATGGCGCGCAGCTGGCCCTCGATGAACGCACGCGGCGCGTCGTCCACCGACCACGGCATCCGCTGCCCGGGTGCGGCCAGCCGGGCGGCTTCGTGCTTGGCGGTGAGCCGGCGGACGACATCCTCCACCCACCCGGGGTCGTCATGGACCAGGAGCCGGCCGTACACGTGGGCGGTGAGGTAGTTCCAGGTGGGGACGACCCGGCCGTGTTCGGCTTTGGCCGCGTACCAGGACGGGGACACATAGGAGTCCGGGCCGCGGACGATGGCCAGCGACTCGCCGTGGGCTGGCTTGCGCCACTGGTCGTTGTTCCTGGCCACGTGCCCGTACAGTGCTCCCCACTGGGCGCCGTGCTGGCCGGCCGAAGGCTCGTAGGCGAACGGCAGCATGGTGGCCAGCAGGCCGTCGTCGGTCAGCGTGATCAGGTCGGCCGCGCCGTGCTTGGCCAGCAGCTCTTCGATCGCCGCCGCTGTGGCGGCAAAGTGAGCGGGTACGTACATGGTCTATCCCTTGAACCGGGGGCCGAGGCCGGCCCAGACGGCGTCGTAGTCCTGCTGGCGGTGGCCGGACCGCATGGCCTGCTGGGTGGGGACAATCATCCACCGGCTCTCGAACATGAAGGCCAGCGTGCCGTCGATCTTCTGCGGTTGCAGTTCGGCGGTGCTGGCCCGGGCGAACGTCTCAGCGTCCGGGCCGTGCGAGGTGAACGTGTTGTGCAGGCTGGCTCCGCCGGGCACGAATCCCTCGGCCTTGGCGTCGTAGACGCCGTGCACCAGGCCCATGAACTCGGACATGATGTTGCGGTGGTACCAGGGCGGGCGGAAGGTGTCCTCGCCGACCAGCCAGCGCGGCGGGAAGATCACGAAGTCGACGTTGGCCAGGCCGGGCAGCTCGCTGGGTGAGGTGAGCACGGTGAAGATCGACGGATCGGGGTGGTCGAAGCTGATCGTGCCGATCACCATGAAGTTGACCGTGTCGTACTTGTAGGGCGCGTAGTTCCCGTGCCAGCCGACCACGTCAAGCGGCGAATGGTCGTATTCGGCGGCCCACAGGTTCCCGCCGAACTTCTGCACCACCTGGACCGGCCCGGCCCGGTCCTCGTAGCGGGCCGTCGGGGCCAGGAAGTCGCGCTCGTTGGCCAGGCCGTTCGCGCCGATCGGGCCGCGTTCGGGCAGGGTGAACGGGGCGCCGAAGTTCTCGCACAGGTAGCCGCGGACCGGGCCGGCGGACAGCTCCACCCGGAACCTGATGCCACGCGGGACAACCGCGATTTCGCCGGGGGCCACCGCCAGCGGGCCGAGCTCGGTGTGCAACGTAACCGGGCCCGCTTCGGGCACGAACAGCAGCTCGCCATCGGAGTCGACGAAGTACCGGTTGTTCATGGACCGGTTCGCGGCGTACAGATGCACGGCCATCCCGTTGCGGGTGCGCAGGTCCCCGTTGCCCGCCACCGTGTAGAGCCCGTCGACGAAGTCGGTGTCCGCGGCCGGCATCGGCAGCGGATCCCAGCGCAGCCGGTTGGGATCGGGCTCGATCTCGTCGAACGGGGTACCGCGGAGGGCTCCGTTTCCGATGCGGGAGAACCTGGGGTGCGCCGCCGACGGCATGATCCGGTACACCCAGGTCCGGCGGTTGACGGCCCGCGGCTGGGTGAACGCGCTGCCGCTGAGCTGCTCGGCGTACAGGCCGAGCGGCGCGCGCTGCGGGGAGTTACGCCCCGCGGGCAGCGCGCCCGGCACCGCCTCGCTGGCGAACTCATTCCCGAACCCCTGCTGGTAGGTGTAGTCGCTCACTCCCCCATGAAATCACTGGCCGATGCCGGGAGTGGTGCCGGCTACTGGGGCGGGAGGGCGCGGGTCAGGCGGAGGATGGTCTCGGCCACCAGGACAGGGCGATCCAGGGGAACGGCGTGGCCGCTGCCTTCGGCGATGATGTGGGTGGCGCCGCGTTCGGCGGCCAGGGCGGCGTGTAGCGCGGTCCAGCGGCGGCGGATCCGGGACGGGCCGCCCTCGGTGGCGCTGATGACGACTGTGGGCAATCCGGAGTTGACCGGCGCGGCCAGCGCGCGGCGGATGCTCCGTTCGCTGGCGGCGATGCCCTGGCCCTCGCGGTAGCAGGCCAGTGCGTGCGGCCAGTCGGCACAGGCCAGGTAGGCGTCGGTGACCAGGGCCTGGATCCGGGGATCATCGCTGAAGGCCGGCGCGACCGCCGCGGCTTTCGTGCGGGTGGCCGACCGCAGCCGTCCGGTCGCGTACAGGGCCAGCGGCCGGACCCGCATGGCCGCGCCGAGGACACGTCGAGGCGGGCGGGGCAGCCAGTCCATGAGGCCGGGCAGCGCGGGATCGACGAGCACCAGCCCGCTGAGCTGATCGAGATGAGCGGCGGCCAGCATCAGGGCCAGCAAGCCGCCGTAGCTGTGCCCGGCGACGACGCATCGTCCAGCACTGACCACGTTGATCAATCTCGACAGGTCAGCCACGGCCCGTTCGGCAGAAAGGATTTTGGGGTCCTGGTCACTGTCGCCGAGCCCGGCCCGATCGTAGGCCACCGCCCGGGTCCGGCCTGCCAGGGCGGCGAGTACCGGGCCCCAGCCTAGCGCCGTGTCGTTCCGGCCAGCGATCAGGATCACGGCCGGGGCGCCGGTCCCGGACTCGACCCAGCGCAGCATGCGCCCCCCGAGGTTGAGCCGGCGGCGGGTCACGGGCACGATCTCGCGCAGCGCCTGGAGCACCAGGTCGGTCATGACTCGGCCAGGTGCATCCTGATCACGGTGTCGAAGTCGGGGTCGGGAGTCAGGCCGAGCCGGGCCGCGCGGCCGGCCTGGATCCGGGCTGGCCAGGTGGCGAACATGGCGGCCACCGCGGGGTCGGGAACCCAGTCGATCAGGGCGCTGACCTGCGGTCCGGCGACCCTGGTGAGGGCGGCGGCCATGTCGGCGACGGTCACGGTGAGGGCGGGCATGGTGAGCGCGGTACGGCCGCCCCAGGCCTGGTCGGAGGACGAGGCGGCGCACAGCAGCGCCCCGACCGCCTTGGCCGGCGAGGCCAGGGCGACCAGGGTGCCCGGGTCGACGGGGCAGACGGCGCGCTGGCCGGCCAGCGGCTCGCGGACCATGCCGGACAGGAAGCCCGAGGCCGCGGCGTTCGGACGGCCCGGGCGGACGCTGACGGTCATCAGGCGCACGGCCCGCCCGTTCAGGAAGCCCTTGCGCGTGTAGTCGGCCAGCAGGTACTCGCACATGACCTTCTGCGTGCCGTAGCTGGTCTGCGGGACGGGCCAGGTGTCGTCGGTGATGACCGTCTCGGGCGACCCGCCGAACACGGCCAGCGAACTCGCGAACACCACCACCGGGCTGGTCCCGAGCGCGCGGCAGGACGCCAGCAGGGCCTGTGTGGCCTGCAGGTTGGCGCGCAGGCCAAGGTCGAAGTCCGCTTCGCACTCGCCGCTGACCGCCGCCGCGAGGTGGACGACCAGGTCGGCGCCGGCCAGCGCGTCCCGGGGAAAGCCCGGATCGGCGAGGTCGCCGAGGACCGCCGACACGCGCGCGTCGGCAGCCAGGTCCGGCGGCGCGGGAACCCGGTCGACGAGCGTCAGCCGGGACAATGGGCGAGGCTCGCCGCCCGCGACCCCGAGCGACCCGGCCGCCAGCAGCTCACGGGCCAGCCGCGAGCCCAGGAAACCGGCACCGCCGGTCACCACCACGTGCATCCCGGCATCCTACGTGCCAGGCGCGGGCGGGACCTAGCGAGCGGGAGATCGCTTGGCCGGCATCAGCCGGCGCAGGCGCACGATCTCGGTGTCCCGGGCCTGCAGCACCGGCTCGATGACGTTCATGGCCGCGTGCACGGCCACCTCGGGGTCCCCGGGGACGCCGTAGCGCAGGAAACTGCGCGCCAGCGCCCGCCGGAGCCGCTGCGCGGTGACGGTCAGCAGGTCCGGCGGATCTGCCAGGCCGTCGCGCCGGGCGCGGCTCGCGGGACCGCGTGGGTTCACGCGGCGGCTAGGCGGGCGCGCCGCCCGGCGTCCGGAGTCGGATGAGGATGAGACGCGGGGCTCGCCCTCATCCGGGACGCAGAAGAGCGGTGTCATCACCCACGGTTGCGGGGCCGATGCGGCGGCACGCCGCTTTGGTATGGTCGGCTCCGGGAGCATCGGCGTGGCCTTCCTATCTGGAATGTCTGCACAGCGCTGATGCTCCCCCTTTAATGCCCCCGTGTCACAGATGTCCAGGTCACACGGCGTGTCACCAAGGTGCCTCAGCGTCCCGTGACCTGCTGACGTCCGGCGCTGCGCCGCCTGGTCCGGGCCGGTTTCCCGTAGCGTATTGCGCATGCAATCAGAGCCTGGGCCTGGCGGGCCGCAGTGGCGCCCGCTGAAACGAGCCGACAGCCATGAGGCCGAACAAATGGTGACGCGGGCGGCCGAGCTGGCCAGGGACTCCCACGCCCGGACCCGGCACGCCGCGGTGCTGGTCAAGGACGGCAGCATGCTGGGGTGGGGCACCAACGGTGTCCCGTTTCCCGGAGAGGACCACTGCTACTGCAAGGTCGGCGAGTCCGGCCAGCACGACCGGTGCCGCATCCACGCCGAGCAGCGGGCCATCACGCTGGCCCGTGAGGGTGACGGCTGGCGGCTGCTGCCCGGCGCGAAGCTGATCTACGTGCGGCTCGAGGCCGACGACTCGGTCCGCCTGGATGAGCCGCATTTCTGCGCGCGGTGCAGCCGCCTGGCGCTGTCGCTGGGCGTGGCGGAATGGATCTTCACGCTGTCCGAGGGCCTGGTCGGCTACGCCGCGGCCGACTACGACAAGATCGCCCAGCTCCGCTGGTAACGGTTCGCTGAGCGTGCGTCAGCGCAGCTGCCCGGACGCCTTGAGGTCGTCAAAGAGCAGCTGGTCGACCGGGGGGACCCGGTCGCGATCCGCGTAGCAGAACCAGGCCAGCTCGTCGATTTCGCTGCTGGGCGTGAGAGTTCCCGCGTACTTGGCGGTGTAGCAGCTCATCCGGACCTGACCGGCCTGGTAGGTACGGACGTGCCGCACGGTCTCTGAGAGCAGCGTGACCGTGAGCTCCTCGGCGATCTCGCGCCGCAGGGTCTGCAGGTCGGTTTCCGCGCCTTCGCGCTTCCCGCCCGGGATGTAGAAGACGTCCTTCGCGCGAGGACGCGCGCACAAGATCAAGCCGTCCTCCAGCCGGACCCAGGCCACGGTGTCGATCACGACAGCAACGATACTGCGGAGCTGTTGCTCGGCACGGTGGCCCGGATGCGACGACCGCACCTCAAGTAAGCCGCGGAAAATGGGATGCTTGACGGACCGGCGAGTGGAGGTAAGCAGTGGCGGACAAGTGGCTGACGTTCGACTGCTACGGGACGATCGCGGACTGGAACACCGGCATGGGCGGACCGCTGGAAAAGGTCGCGGGACGTGACGCGGGCCGGCTGCTGGCCGCCTACCACCAGGCCGAGCTCGAACTCGAGGCGGGCCCGGGCTGGATGCCCTACCGGGAGGTGCTGACCGCGGGGCTGGCCTCGGCGGCCCGGCATGAGGGGATCGCGCTGGGCGACGGCGGCGAGGCGACGTTCGTCCAGGCCTGGCCGGACATGCCGGTATTCGAGGACGCCGGGCCCGCGCTGGCCGCGCTGCGCGGGCAGGGCTGGCGGCTGGCCATCTTGACCAACTGCGACGACGACCTGTTCGCCACCACGCGGCCGCACCTGCCGGTGCCGTTCGACCTGGTGGTGACCGCCCAGCAGGTGGGCAGCTACAAGCCGGATCTCGGGCACTTCCGGGCGTTCGCCGACCAGACATCGGTGACCGCGTCGAACTGGATCCACGTGGCCAACAGCTGGGTGCACGACATGCTACCCGCGGCCCGGATGGGCCTACGCAAGATCTGGGTTGACCGAGACGGCACCGGGCATCCGGCCAAGCTGGCCGAACGCCGGGTGACCAGCATGCGCAGGCTCCCGGAGGCCGTCGCCGACGTCAGCGCCATCGTGCCGCGCTGACGGCCGCGGTCACCTGTCACACCAGCCCCGCCAGTACTGCCGCCTGTGGTCCGCCGAACCGGTGAACGTGGCGTTGTGATGGCTCTTCCCGATAGAACGCCGCGTTCACATGGCACGAACAGCCTCAGCAGCGAGAACCACGGGTTCATACGGGGCCTCCGGAACAGGGCTCGGGCTCAGGGGCTGAGGGGGCCGGAGAAGGCGGAGCTGTCGCTGGCGCAGCTGGCGGCCGCGGTGATGCCGTTGGTGTTCTGGGCCAGGCTCGCTACCGCGGAGCCGGACGCGCTGGGGCTGGCCGAGGCGCCGGGACTGGCTGAGGTGCTCATGCTGGGCGAGGCGCTCATGCTGGGCGAGGCGGTCGGGGTGGCCGATGCGGTCGAACCCTGGACCAGGCCCGTGAAGTCCGAGCCGAGGATCAGCTCCACCGTGCCGGGGGCAAGCGTGCTGTCCTGCAGATCGGTGACGTGGGTCAGCTCCTGCTTGAGGGTGTTCACCGCGGCCATGTCCGCGGGTGAGGAAAACTCGATCACCGAGTTGGTGTACGCGAAGCTGGCCGCGTTCCCGGTGCCGGTCACGTCGAAGCCCCGGCTGGTCAGCGCGGTCGCCGCCTGAGCGGCGATCCCCTGCTGCCCCGATCCGTTCAAGATCTTGACCTTGACGTTGGAGGGGCTGGTGGTCAGGACCTGCGCGCCGGCGGAGGACGGCCTGGCCGACGGCGTGACCTTGACCTTCGGCACGGTCACGTCGTGCGCGATGGCCGAGAACACCTCGTCGGCCTGCGGCTGCGCGAACTGGACCCGGTTCGGGTTGGCCTGCCAGGCCTGGTTCGGCGCGGTGATGAACTGCACGTGCTTGCTGGACACGGAGCGCAGGCTCTGGGCGATGCCCACCAGGTCCGAGACGCTCATGCCGCCATCGGTCGTCATCGACGCGGCGGCGTCGGTGACCACGGACAGCAGCCGCAGCGGGTCGGATAGCAGGCCGCTGCCCAGCACGCCTTTCACGACCTGCGCGGACATGAACTGGTCGCGCTGGATCCGCTCGAGGTCGGATCCGTTGCCGACGTCCTCGCGGGTACGCCAGAAGGCCAGGGCCTGGACCCCGTTGATGTGATCCTCACCGGAGGGCAGGTTGAGGCCGGACACCGGGTCGTTCACGTTGAACGGCACGCAGATGTTGACGCCGCCCAGGTCGTTGACGACCTTGACGAAACCGAGCATGCCGATTCCGATGAAGTGGTTGATGTAGATTCCGGTCAGCTGCTCGACCGTCTTCCACAGGCATCCCGGCCCGCCCGCCTGAAGCAGCGAGTTGATCTGCACGTAGGAGTTGGGATCGGCTAGCTGGCCGGCGTAGCCGGGACTGCTGTCGCACTCGTACATCGGCACCATGGTGTCGCGCGGGATGCTCATCACGGTGACCTCGTGGTGGCCGGGCGACAGGTGGATGATCATGATGGTGTCGGTGTTGTCGGTCTGGTCGCTGCCGGTGTGCAGGAGGACCTGCTGGTGCTTGTCCAGGCCCTTCCGGCTGTCGTTCCCGTAGACGAGGATGTTCTCCGAGGCGGTGCTGAAATCCGGCGGGCGCTTCCCGAGTTCGGAGCCGGGAACGGTAACCCGGGTGATGCTGTCGTAGACGGCGCGGTATTTCAGATAGGCGGCCAGGGTGCCCGAGGCGAGGATGACGACGGCCGCGACGGCAATCCAGCGGAGCACGTGCCGCTTGCCCTCCCGCGGCGCTCCGCCCCTCGTGGGCCGCATGCCCGACCTCCCGCTGCGCCAAATCCCCCGTAACAACTGGGTAGGCCAGTCCCCTGTCCAACGGATAAAGCACATCCCGTAGTTCCCGAAATGTTACCCACGATTGTTTACATCAATCCCACGTGGCACCCGGAGTTAATGTCTCGGTAAGGGCGAATCCGCAGCCGACAAGCGTCCTAGTGCGGCCCGGACCAACGCGGGGTCGGTCGTGGTCCAGAACGGCGGCAGCGACGCGCGGAGGAAATCGCTGTAGCGCGCGGTTACCAGCCGGGGGTCGAGCACCGCGACCACGCCGCGGTCGCTCATCGTGCGCAGCAGCCGCCCGGCGCCCTGGGCCAGCAGCAACGCGGCCTGCGCCGCGGCCACGGTCATGAAGCCGTTGCCGCCGCGGGCCGCCACCGCGCGCTGCCGGGCCGAGGCCAGCGGGTCGTCGGGCCGCGGGAACGGGATCCGGTCGATGACCACCAGCCGCAGCGAGGGTCCGGGCACGTCGACGCCCTGCCACAGGGACAAGGTGCCGAACAGGCAGGTCGGCTCGTCCTCGGCGAACTGCTTGACCAGCTGGGCGGTGACGTCGTCGCCTTGGCAGAGCAGTGGCTGCTTGACCCGTTCGCGCAGCGCGCCGGCCGCCTGGACGGCCGCGCGCATGGACGAGAACAGGCCGAGGGTGCGGCCGCCCGCGGCCTCGATCAGTTCCTGCAGTTCGGTCAGGTAGGCCTCGGGCAGGGCGTCCCGGCCGGGTGCCGGGAGGTGCCGGGCCACGTACAGGATGCCGCTGCGCGGATGGTCGAACGGGGAGCCGACGTCCAGGCCCGCCCAGGTCAGCTCGTCGCCGCCGGGCAAGTTCAGGCCCCACTGGCTGGCCAGGGGGTTGAACGAGCCGCCGAGGGCGAGGGTGGCCGAGGTCAGGGTGACGGTGCGCTCGCCGAACAGGCGCTCGCGCAAGACCGGGCCGACCTCGAGCGGCGCCACCCGCAGCGTCGGCGGCCGCCGCGCGTCCTCGATGAACGGGCGGTCCAGCCAGACGACTTCGGGACGGGCGGCGGGTTCCTCGGCGAACGAGCCCAGGACGCGGTTGCAGGCGCTGCCCAGCTCGCCGAGGGAACTGAGAGCGATCCGCGCGGCCGCGAGGCGGGGCGGGTCCTCTTCCAGGCCGGCCGCGCTGGCCGTGATCGCGTCGGTGCAGGCCTGAGCCGCGTCCTGGACGGCCTTCAGCGTCGCGGCCAGCGTTTCCGGCAGCGTGTCCATCCGGCCGGCCGGGGCGTCGCCGAGGTCCAGGGTGAGCGCGGCGCCGACGTTGCGCAACTGGTCGGCGACGGCACCGCTGCCGTCCGGGGTGGCCGCGTCGGTCAGCCGGGCGGCACGGCGGGCGGCGGTGTCGACCATGGGGCCGGACAGCTCGCCGGTGGTGGCCGAGGTGACCCGGTCCACCAGGTCGTGGGCCTCGTCGATGATCACCACGTCGTGCCCGGGCAGCACGTCGATGTCCGAGGTCGCGTCGATGGCCAGCAGGGCGTGGTTGGTGACCACGACGTGCGCCTTGGCCGCGGTCTCCCTGGCCTTCTCGGCGAAGCAGCGCGAGCCGAACGGGCAGCGCGCGGCGCCGATGCACTCCTGCGCGCTGACCGAGACCTGGCGCCAGGCCGCCTCAGGCACGCCAGGGACCAGTTCGTCCCGGTCGCCGGTGGCGGTTTCCTCGGCCCACTCGTGCAGCCGCTTGACCTGCCGGCCGAGCGGTGAGGTGGGCCCGCCCGCCGAATCGGACAGAGCGACCGGCTCGAACAGGCCGTCCTGCAGGTCGTCGGCCGGGCCGCCCTTCTGCCGGTGCAGGCACAGGTAGTTGCGGCGGCCCTTGAGGATGGCGAACGCCGGCTCCTGGCCGAGCAGCGGCGCCAGCGCGGTGACCAGGCGCGGCAGGTCACGGTCGATGAGCTGGCGTTGCAGGGCGATGGTGGCCGTGGCCACGACGACGGTGCTGCGGGTGGCGATCGCGTACCTGATCGCCGGGACCAGGTAGGCCAGCGACTTCCCGGTGCCGGTCCCGGCCTGGACGGCCAGATGCTCGCCGGTCTGGATGGCGTGCTCGACCGCCTCGGCCATCGCGACCTGGCCGGGCCGTTCCGCGCCGCCGATGCCCGCCACCGCCGCGGCGAGCAGGTCGGTGACCGAGGGAAGGTCCTCCGGATCCGGGCCGCCTGCTGACACGGTGGAACGGTACCTCGCGCGGGGCGGTGCGTTGGCCAGGCAGAGCTCGAGGCAGGTAGGCGCGGCGTGTGAGGATGGCCCGTTCGG
>Ga0209168_10002492_pt1 | contig 13254 bp, 10 predicted proteins | sample Coa_R1_FD_187156 | JGI IMG/M metagenome (GOLD analysis project Ga0209168, IMG submission 187156) | Surface soil microbial communities from Centralia Pennsylvania, which are recovering from an underground coalmine fire - Coalmine... | ecosystem: Environmental > Terrestrial > Soil > Unclassified ... | reverse complement strand
CAAGCCGTTCTCGGTGCCGGAACTGCTGGCGCGGGTGCGCGGGCTGCTGCGCCGCGCGAGCCCCGAGCGGCTTGCCACCGTGCTCACCTATGGCGATATCGAGCTCGACCGGGAAAAGCGCCGCGTCGCCCGCTCCGGCCGCCCCGTCGATCTCGGGCCGACCGAGTACCGCCTGCTCGAATTCTTTCTCGAGCATCCCGGGCGGGTGTTTTCCCGCGAACAGCTGCTCGACAGCGTCTGGGGCCGCGACATCTACATCGACGAGCGCACCGTGGACGTGCATATCGGCCGCTTGCGCAAGCTTCTCAACCCCGGCCGCGAGCAGGATCCGATCCGCACCGTGCGCGGCGCCGGCTATGCGCTCGACGACCGTTTCGCGAAGGTTGAGTAGCGGGCGATTATATCTTTCGAGGAGCCGTCGCTTGTAACCTCTCCCCGCCTGCGGGGAGAGGTCGGATCGCTCTTGCGATCCGGGTGAGGGGGCACCGTTCTCCCCACATCCGCAAATCTTGCCGAAGTAGCCCCTCACCCCAACCCTCTCCCCGCAAGAGCGGGGCGAGGGAGCAGACTTACCTCGTCGTCTTCGGCGGCTGACGGCGGCGGTCGCCCGCCGGCTGATAGGCGACGCGCGAATGGTGCGCGCAATAGGGAAGGCCGGCCAGCGCCTTGCCGCCGCAGAAGAAGAATTCCGAACTCGAGGGGTCGCCAATCGGCCAATGACAGGTGGCATCGCTCAATTCAAGCAGCGACAGTCGCTGGTTGATTGGCACGACATTGTCGTAGGCGATCGGATCGGGGTCGAGCTCGACCTCGAAGGCATGCGCGAGCGCGGTGTTGCCGCGCGAGGCCGGTCGCGATACCCGCATCATGTGGGCGGGCGCGCGAGCCTTGCGCGGACGTGGCGCCGCCGACGAAGGGCTCTTGGCCCGGCCGGACAGGCCAAGCCGATGAACTTTGCCGATCACCGCGTTCCGGGTCACGTTTCCGAGCTCGGCGGCAATCTGGCTTGCCGACAGGCCCCCTTCCCAGAGTTTTTTCAACTGCTCGACGCGATCTTCAGACCAGGTCAATACCGTCATCGCATTCTTTCCTTAGCTTCGCTTAAGCCCTGCTGTGGGGCAGCACACGATGCCAATCGTCACAAAAATCCCTTCGGGCAGAATCCCTTAGCCTTCGCCCGGCGCGAAAAATGCGCGCTCGAGCGTTTACGCCGAACAGAGCTGACTTAGAGGAGCAGGACTACCGCACGAGATGTCGTACCCGACGCCTCAGAAGCTACAATATGGCGTGACTCCGGCGCAAGAGTCCGCGTGCGTGCGTCCACATGTTCCGTCGCGTTAAGCCTTGCATCGGATCTTTCGGCTTGAGCCGAGCTTTACGGGTCGTTTGCAAGCTGTTGACAGCCATTTTCGCGCGCCTAGAATACTCGACCAAAGTGCCGCCCCGAAAAGGCGGCACATTTTGTTTTCGATAGCTTTAGCTGCGCGACCGCGCCAATGCGCGCAAGTTTGCCGGCTCTCGAGTCTTAAAATTTCTGCAGTGGTGATCGCCATGACCAATAGCGCGACGTCGCATCTGCTTCCGGTATTCGCCAGGGTCGATCTCGGCTTCGAGCGCGGCGAAGGCTGCTGGCTGATTGCAACCGATGGCGAGCGCTATCTCGACTTCACCTCGGGCGTCGCGGTGAATGCGCTCGGGCATGCCCACCCGCATCTGGTTGCCGCATTGCAGGAGCAGGCGACAAAACTCTGGCACATGTCGAACCTGTTCAAGAGCCCGGACGGCGAGCGGCTCGCGGCGCGGCTCTGCGAGCAGAGCTTTGCCGATTTCGTGTTTTTCTGCAATTCCGGCGCCGAGGCGATGGAAGGCCTCATCAAGCTCGTGCGCCACTATCAGTTTTCCAAGGGACGCCCCGAGCGCTATCGCATCATCACCTTCGAAGGCGCGTTCCATGGCCGCACGCTCGCGACCCTGGCCGCGACCGGCGCGGCGAAATATCTGGAAGGTTTCGGTCCGGCGGTCGACGGCTTCGACCAGGTGCCGCATGGCGATCTCGAAGCCGTCAAACGCGCGATCGGGCCGGCAACCGCCGGCATCCTGATCGAGCCGATCCAGGGCGAGGGCGGCGTGCGCTCGGCGCCCAACGCCTTCTTCAAGGCGCTCCGCCAGCTCTGCGACGAACACGGTCTGTTGCTTGCGTTCGATGAGGTGCAGACCGGCATGGGCCGCACCGGAGACCTGTTCGCCTATAAGCGGCTCGGCGTCACGCCCGACGTGATGTCGCTGGCCAAGGCGCTCGGTGGCGGTTTTCCGATCGGCGCGGTGCTGGCAAGCCACGAAGCGGCATCCGGCATGGGGCCCGGCTCACACGGCTCGACCTTTGGCGGTAATCCGCTTGCAGTCGCTGCCGCCAATGCGGTGCTCGATATCATGCTAAAGCCCGGCTTCTTCGATCATGTGCAGAAAATGTCGCTGCTCTTGAAGCAGAAGCTTGCCTCCGTCGTCGACCGTTATCCGGAGGTCTTATCGGAAGTTCGCGGCGAGGGGCTTTTGATCGGCGTCAAGGCGGTGGTGCCCTCTGGCGATCTCGTCACCGCGCTGCGCGAGGAAAAACTGCTCACGGTCGGCGCCGGCGACAATGTCGTGCGTTTCCTTGCCCCGCTCATCGTCTCGGAGGCCGAGATCGCGCAATCCGTGCAGTCGCTCGAGCGCGCCTGTAGCGCGCTCGTCGCGGCACAGGCCAGGAAGGCGGCCGCGCGATGAGCAAGGCGCTTCGGCACTTTCTCGACATCAACCAGCTTCCGACGGCCGAGCTGCGCGACGTGCTCGCGGCAAGCCGCGCCATGAAGGCGAAGTTGAAGGCGAACAAGCACGGCGGGCCGCAGCCCGACAAGCCTTTGGCCGGCAAAACGCTGGCAATGATTTTCGAAAAGCCGTCCACCCGCACGCGCGTGTCGTTCGACGTCGGCATGCGCCAGCTCGGCGGTGAATCGATCATGTTGACGGGCGCGGAAATGCAGCTCGGCCGCGGGGAGACCATCGCGGACACCGCGCGCGTGCTGTCGCGCTACGTCGATGCCATCATGATCCGGATTCTCAATCATGATGCGCTCTTGGAGCTCGCGGCGCACGCCACCGTCCCCGTGATCAACGGCCTGACGCGCCGCTCTCATCCCTGTCAGGTGATGGCGGATGTCATGACGTTCGAGGAGCATCGGGGCCCGATTTCGGGCCGCACCGTCGCCTGGTGCGGCGACGACAACAACGTGCTGGCCTCCTGGGCGCATGCGGCGGAGCGCTTCAAATTCAACCTCAACATCGCAACCCCGCCCGAGCTTGCGCCCAAGAAACCAATGCGCGACTGGATCAAGGCAACAAAGGCCCCGATCATGCTCAGCACCGATCCGGAAGCCGCCGTGCGGGCCGCCGATTGCGTCGTCACCGACACCTGGTTCTCGATGGGCGACAAGGACGGCGAGCATCGCCACAATCTCCTGCGGCCCTACCAGGTCAATGCCCGGCTGATGTCGCTCGCCAAACCCGACGCAGTGTTCATGCATTGCCTGCCCGCCCATCGTGGCGACGAGGTCACCGACGAGGTGATCGACGGTCCGCAGTCGGTGGTGTTCGATGAGGCCGAAAATCGCCTGCACGTGCAAAAAGGCATTTTGGCGTGGTGCTTTGAGGCGGTGGGGTAGCGTTCGCGCTGCAAGCGCTCTTACCCTCTCCCCTTGCGGGAGAGGGTGGTTTCGAACGAAGTGAGAAACCGGGTGAGGGGTTTTGCTCTCTCGATAAACCGTAACCCCTCACCCGGCTCGAATTTCGCTTTGCTCATTCTCGCCACCCTCTCCCGCAAGGGGAGAGGGTGCAGCAGTTGCGGCAGCATGGTCATTCGTTCCACCAATTTGCCCCTTCAACTTCACTTCTTCCGACCCCAGATAGAACGCCATGACCTCGCAATCCTCCGACATCAAACTGAAAGAAACGCCGGTGCGCGCGCCGTCGCACGTGCCGATCGACGACATGGTGCTGCCTTTCGAGGTCGCTTCGCTCGATCTGCGCGGGCGCCTGACCCGGCTCGGTCCCGGCCTCGACGATCTCCTAGCCAAGCACGATTATCCGCCGCCGGTGGCAAGACTGCTCGGCGAGGCCATCGTGCTCACGACCTTGCTCGGCTCGTCGCTGAAATTCGAGGGCCGCTTCATTCTGCAAACCCAGACCGACGGCCCGGTCTCGTTCCTGATCGTGGACTTTCAGGCGCCCGACCGTTTGCGCGCCTATGCGCGTTTCGATGCGGGCCGGATCAAGCAGGGAGTCGATTCCGGCGCCCTGCTCGGCAAGGGGCATTTGGCGATGACGATCGATCAAGGCTCGGACATGAGCCGTTATCAAGGCGTGGTCGCGCTTCACGGCGGCAGCCTTGAAGACGCCGCGCATGAATATTTCTTGCGCTCCGAGCAAATCCCGACCCGGGTGCGGATCGCGGTCGGCGAGGAATGGCTCCGCGGCGAGGGCAGCGCGCGGCGCCGCTGGCGGGCCGGGGGCATTTTGCTGCAGTTCTTGCCGAAAGCGCCGGAGCGCGCGCGGCAGGCCGACCTTCATCCTGGCGATGCGCCGGAAGGCACGGTGGCGCACACGATTGCGGAGGACGACGCATGGGTGGAAGGCCAGTCGCTGATTTCAACGGTTGAGGACGTCGAACTGATCGATCCCTCTCTGTCAGGCGAGCGACTGCTCTATCGGTTGTTTCACGAGCGCGGCGTTCGGGTGTTTTCGCCGCTGAACCTGCATGCGCAATGCTCGTGCTCGCGTGATGCGGTGTCCGCCATGCTCAAGAGCTTCGCGCCGAAAGATCGCGCCGAAATGGTCAAGGACGGCAAGGTGGTGGTGACCTGCGAGTTCTGCTCGTCGGTCTATCAATTCACCCCGCATGAAGCGGGGGTGGGGGAGGGCGCGGCATAGCGCTTTCGTTGGGATTCCGCCGTTGTGAATTAAGGCGCGAGGTGCGTCTCGGCTCGTGAGGCCGAGCCGCTTGGAATGGACGCCTCCGAAACGTTGCCGCGCAGCCAGCTTTTATATTAAGAACAAAGCGGCAGCATCAGGCAAGTGGACCCGCGAAGATGGCTCGGCGCGTCAGGATCGATCCGCATCGGTTGCTTGATCTCTTGAGCGTCGCACGACACGGCTCTTTCAGCGCGGCGGCTTCTGTCAGCAACGTTTCACAGCCGGGGTTGTCGCGCAGCATCGCCGTGCTGGAACAAGAGGTCGGCGCCACTCTGCTTGAGCGCGGCCGGCAGGGCGCCCGGCTCAACACCATGGGGCGGACGCTGATTTTCTATGCCGAAGCCCTGGAGGCGCTGCTCGATCGCGCCCGCGACGAAGTGCACCTGCGTACCCTCGGGCTCGAGGGCTCGGTCCGGATCGGCGTGACGCCGATCACTGCGGCGGGGATTGTCCCGAAGGCGCTGGAAATCCTGGTGCAGATCGCGCCGAAGGTGAACGTCTCGATCACGGAGGGACTCGACAGCGAGATAGCGGATTTCTTGCGGCGCGGTCAGCTCGACCTGGTCGTGAGCCGCATCGGTCCCGATTACCCTGATCTCGAGCAGGAAACGCTGTTCATTTCGGACTGGGCGCTGATCACCCGCGTGGGACACCCTTTGAGCCGCCGGCCGGCACTGAAGCTCTCTGACATGAGGGACGTCCGCTGGGTGCTTCCGGCCGGTGGCAGCGCCTTCCGTCAGCAGATGGAGCGGGTTTTCGCGGCTTCCGATCTCGGCTGGCCTATCCAAAGTATCAACACCAACTCGATCCTCGCCATCAAGGCGATCGTCATGAGTACCGACTACGTCTCGCTGATGGCGCGCGGGCTGGTGGAAGTGGAGATCGAAGCGGGCCGCCTCAAGGCCATAGCGCTCCACGACGTGGGCAATCTGCGTCCTGTCGGTTTGATGTGGCGACGTAACGAAAAGCTGGCGCCGACGGCGGCAAGGCTGGTGGATATCCTGCGCCGCGTCTCGAAAGAGGAGACGCCGCCGCGGAAGGCCCCGGCGGGACGGAAGACACGAAAGCCGGCCCGAAATCCATAACCAATTCGCATAGATTATCGAATTAATTGCATTGGACGCATGGATCGCCCCAGGCTTACCCTTTGGGGCCAGGGAGAAGACGGCAGTGATCCAGGTCAATTCGGCGGCATTGCCGAGCCTGCCTGATCACGATCCGGCTAGACGTTGCGGAGTGCCTGCGGCGGAGGCCGGTCAAGGTGCGCGCTGAATGACGGGCGGGCTCATTCTCCAACAGGATTCGGTCGGAGGAATGATTTCATGAAGCTGGTGACATTCAAGGCGGGTCAGGAAAAGCTGGTTGGCGCGCTGGAGGGAGAGGACGTCGTTGTCCTCGACGTCTCGAACATGCGGGCGCTGTTCGAAAAGGGCTCTCCGGTCCAGGAGGTCGCGCAGCGGCTCAAAACCAGCCGACGGTTTCGGCTCAAGGACGTCGCGCTCCAGGCGCCGATCATCCCAAAGAAATTCTATCACACCGCAGGCAATTATGCCGAGCACGCCCAGGAGGGCGACCGGTCGAACTGGGTGGCGGCGATCAAGCCCTGGATCGTGTTCTTCCAGAACGTGGACGCGATCATCGGGCCCGATGCGCCGATCGTCTATCCCGAGCATCTGACCAAGGAACTCGACTACGAGATCGAACTGTCGATCGTGATCGGCAAGGCCGGCAAGCACATCAGCGAGGCGGATGCCAAGGACTACATCGGCGGCTACGTAATCTTCAACGACATCACCGCGCGCGATATCCAGCGGCGCGAGATGGAATCGGCCAATTTCAGCTTTTCGAAATCGATCGACACGTTCTGTCCGCTCGGCCCCTGGATCGTCACGCCGGACGAGATCGAAGATCCCTACAATTTGAAAATCGAGCTGCGGGTAAATGGCGAAAAGCGCCAGATCTCCAACACCAGCCACATGTCGGTGACCCTTCCGCAATTGATCGCGAAATTCTCGCCGACCGGCTTTTCGGCCGGCGACATTCTCACGACCGGGACCGTGTCCGGGGTCGCCGCGTTCAGCGCCAATCCGCAAGCCTGGTACCTCAAGCCGGGGGATGTGATCGAGGCCGAGATCGAGAAGATCGGCGTGCTGCGCAACAAGGTGATTTCATGGAAGGAGGCGTATGGCGTCCCCGCGCCCGCGTTCCAGAAATTCTGAAAAAAGCGGACGAACCCAATGAGTCGATTTGCCGGAAAGAAAGTCCTCGTCACCGGAGCCGGTCGCGGCTTCGGACGCACGCTTGCGCTGGCTTTTGCGCAGGAAGGCGCGGACGTTGTCGTGCACTACAACACTTCTGCCGCTGGCGCGGAGGAAGTTGCGCGCGAGGTTCGCGCAACGGGTGGCAAATCGCTAACGGTGAAGGGTGACATTTCGAGGCATGCCGATGTCCTGCACATCACGAAGACGTCCTTCGAGGCGCTTGGCTACATCGATATTCTCGTCAACAATGTAGGAGACATGGCGCTCGATCAGATCTCCTGGCGCGAGTTCGACGAGAAGGTGATCGATCACACGTTGGCGGTCGACATCAAGGGCACGATGTTCATGATACATGAGGTCGGCTCGCGCATGCTGGACGGAGGCCCGGGCGGCGTGATCGTCAATATCGGCTCGCAGGTGGTAATCGCCGGCAGTCCGCGGGCGCCGCAATACGCGGCAGCGAAATACGCCGTCATCGGACTGACCAAGTCTTACGCCAGGGCGCTCGCACCCAAGGTCCGCGTCAATACGCTTGGGGCCGCCTTCATGGAAACCGAAGCGCTGAAAAACCGCCATGACTGGAAGACCGGTCGGCGCGAGGAGGTCTTGAAGCAGACACCGCTCGGTCGCATTGCAACTCCGCAAGACATGGTCGGCCCGACGCTGTTCCTGGCGGGCGACGACTCCCGTCACATGACGGGTCAATTCCTGCTCTGCAATGGGGGGCTTGCTATGGTCGGCGCCTAGCGCGGGCGTCCATTTCAATGACGGCGATCGGCTATCCCCAGAGCAATCCGCCGTTCCAAAAGGGAGAACCAAAGGAAAATGGCAGCGGTCGAACAGGTGCGCGTGCCGAGCGGGTCCGCAGTTAGCAAGACCTCCCCGGCGTTCCGGCGGCTGGCGATTGCCTCCTCGCTCGGTTCGGCGATCGAGCATTACGACTTCTTCGTCTACGCGTTTACGGCTCCGATTGTCTTTGACCGGTTCTTTTTCCCGAAGATGGATTCGCTCGCGAGCACGATGGCGGTCTACGCGACCTTTGCCGTCGGCTTCGTCGCCCGTCCGCTCGGTGGCATGGTTTTCGGCCATTTCGGCGATCGCATCGGGCGCAAGGCGATGCTCATGGTGACCTTCCTCGTGATGGGCATCGCCAGCTTCTTCATTGGCTGCCTGCCGAGCTATGACTCGATCGGGCTCCTGGCACCGATCGTTCTGGTGGTGCTGCGTTTCATTCAGGGCTTTGCCTTTGGCGGCGAATACATGAATGCGGTGTCGCTCACGCTGGAGAATGCGCCGTCCCGGCGGCGCGGCTTTTTCGCCTCCTGGATCAACGCGTCGGGTCCAGTCGGCATCGTATGCGCATCCGGGCTGATCGCCTTACTCGGCATCTTGTATTCGCGCGAACAGTTCGCCAGCTGGGCCTGGCGTGTCCCCTTCTTGTTGAGCCTGTTGCTGGTGCTGATCGGCACCTATGTACGCGCTCATGTCGACGAATCGACCCTGTTTCTCGCGGCGCGGGAAAGGGACGAAGACGAACGGGCGCCATTGCTGACCATCCTGCGCCGCTGGAAGACGCAGGTAGCGCAGGCATGCCTCGTCAACATGGTGCACAGTTGCTTCGTGTACATGACCATGGTGTTCGCGCTCGGCTATGCGGTGAAGACGCTGGCCATGCCGCCGTCATCTATCACTTCGGGCGTGACCGTGGCCAACATCGTGGAGATGTGCACGGTGCCGCTGATCGCGGCCTTCAGCGACAGGCTCGGACGTCGGCCCTTCATCATATTGGGCATCGTGCTCGCGGCGGTGTGGTATCCCCTCTTCTTCCAGATACTGCTGACCAAAAATGCGCTGGCGATCACGGGAGGATTCGTGGTGTCGGTCGGACTGCTCCATGCGCTGATGTTTGCGCCTGAGGCGGCATTCACCGCCGAGCTTTTTCCGACGCCGGTGCGGGTCAGCGGCAGTTCGCTGGGCAAACAGCTTGGGATTGTGCTGGGCGGCGGGCTGGCACCTTTGATCGGCGCGGCGCTGATGGGCACAGGCACCAGTTTTACACTTGTCATCGCCTATTTCGAAGCGATCGCCGCACTCGCGCTGATCGGCGTCTTCCTGGCGCCGGAGAATTCCCGCAAGAATCTCACGTGAAGAAATAAGCTTCCTGATGGCGCTGTCGGCCAATAGCACTCGTGAGCGCTATCGATCGGCGCATTGCTTGCCGGCCCGTCGCTAGGCGGCGCCTCGCGAGGCCGGGTCGGTGGCCTGCGCGTCCATGAACTCCTTGAGATCGGCGGCGGGTTTTGGACGGCTGAACAGAAAGCCCTGCATTTCGGCGCAGCCAAGCTCATGCAGCCTTTGCCGCTGGTCATCCGTTTCCACGCCTTCCGCCGTCGTGGCAATGTTGCGCTCCGAGGCGATTGCAACGACCGCCTTGATGATCGCGGACGAACCTTCCGGCTTGGTCAGATCATTGATGAATGAGCGGTCGATCTTGATCTTGTCGAATGGGAACCGGCGCAAATAACTCAGCGACGAATAGCCCGTTCCGAAGTCGTCGAGCGCGACGCGCACGCCGATCGACCGCAGCTGATGAAGTATTCGCAGCGCCGCTTCATCATCCTCGATCAGCACGGCCTCGGTGATTTCAAGTTCGAGCCGGCTTGCCGATAGTCCGGCCTCCGCCAGCGCGGAGATAACCTTCAACGAGAACGTCTCGCTTCTCAGCTGCAGAGGCGAAACGTTCACGGCAAGCTTGAGGTGGGAAGGCCACGTGGCGGCCTCTCGGCAAGCCTTGCGCAAGACGTACTCACCCAGACTGTTGATCAGGCCGCTCTTCTCGGCGAGAGGAATGAAGTCTGCCGGAGAGACGAAGCCCCTTGTGGGGTGATTCCAGCGAACCAGCGCTTCGCACTCGACAATCTGGTTGTTGGCCAATGAGACGATCGGCTGATAGTGGACTTCAAGCTCTTCATTCGCGATCGCCTGGCGCAAATCCTCCTCCAGCAGGCGCCGCTCTTTCGCCTTGGTCTCCATGGATTTTTCGAAGAAGCGATACGTCCTGCGTCCAGAGGATTTGGCCTCATACATGGCAAGGTCGGCGTTTTGCAGGATCTGGTCGCAGTCGCGGCCATCCCTGGGAGCGAGCGCGATGCCGATGCTGGAGTCGGAAATCACCTGGTGCGGCCCGCATTCGTGAGCCTGGCGTATTGCGCCGTAGACGCGCTGCACAAGGGACAACGCGGCTTCGGGAGTCGTTATTCCGCTTGCGGCAATCGCAAACTCGTCGCCGCCGAGTCTGGCGATGAATTCGCCAACTCCAAGCGAACTCTGGAGTTTCTGGGCAAGCGATCGCAAGAGCTGATCGCCCACATGGTGGCCCAGCGAGTCATTGACGGTCTTGAACTCGTCAATGTCCAGGAAAAGCACGGCGAGCTGTCGCTCGGGCGTGCAGTCCTCAAGCTCGCGGCCGAGATGTTGCAGAAAGGATGCTCGATTTGGCAGATCCGTCAGCGGATCAAACTTGGCCAGATACTCCGTGCGCTGTTCTGAAAGACGCTGCTCGGTGACGTCCTCGATTGTGGACACCCAGCCGCGTTCGGCGAGCGGCTGATTGATCACCAGCATCCAGCGGCCGCCCGGCGTCTCGACCGTCATTTCCGTTCGCTGCCCCACTTTCAGGCATTCCCGAATCGAATCGCAGTATTCGTCCACATCTCCGACATACGATCCGGTGTCTTTGCGGTGCTGGAGCAGGTCCCTGAATTTACAGCCCGGCTTTACCACTTCGGGAGACAGCCCGAACATTTCGATGTAGCGCTTGTTGCAGACCACCAGGCGTTCCGACCGGTCGAATAGCAGCAGCGCCTGCTTCATATTGTTGACGGCAACGTCGAGTCGCCGGTGCTGAGCCCGCAAATGTCGGGTAATGAAGTACAGCATCATGCAGATCACGGTCGCCGCAACGCAGGCGGCATCGACCAGCGATCGCGTCTGGGTGCGCCAATCGGCGAGTACGGTCGAAACCGGAATGGTGGCAACGATCAGAAGCGGATAGGATTCAATAAGTCTGGCCGAGACGAGCCTCTCCTCGCCATCGACCGGGCTGGTCACAATGCCGCCGCCGAAATCCGGCGCGAGCATCTCGGAGAACAGCGGGGCGCCGGCGAGATTCTTGCCCACCAGTCCGTCGACGTGAGGAAATCTCGCAAATACCGTTCCGTCCCGATGGTGAAGAGCTATTGAAGCGCCGCCTCCCAAGGCGACCGAGGACATGAAGTTCTCAAAGACCCGGGGAGGAATGCTGCGGGTGACGACGCCAATGAACCTGCCGTGCGTGTCAGAGATCTTGCGGGCGAAGACGATCGCCTCGCCGTGCGATATGCGGCTCTGGATTGTTTCGATCACAAGCGGGGACGGAGCCGATCCGGATTGGAAGGCCTTGAAATATCCGCGATCCGAGAAGTTGATCGATGGCGTCGGCCATCGCTCTGAAGAGTTTATGTAGTCGCCCCTCGAGTCAAAGATATTCACGCCCGCGAAGTCTGACGACTCATTCACCTTCTCCCGAAGCAGTTCGTGGATGCTCAGGGTCGAGAGCTGGCGGCTGAATTGCTCGGCTGTGTCAAAGCGGCCGTCGATCTGCTGGGCAAAGGATTCCTGGACAGCGACGAAGTCCCTGATTTGTCGGTCAAAATGGCGGGCAAGCAGGAGCGCCGTGTTCTCGAGCTCTCTGTGGCTGCTCTCGATCGCGCGTTGGCGGGAGTGGTTGATGATGGACGCGGTTCCGGCGGCAACCGCCGCGATCAGCGCCGCCCCGAAGAACAGCAGCCAAAAGACTGGGCCGGCCTGGACCAGGAGCCCGCCGCGCTTGGGATTGTTAAAGTAGGCCAAAGCCGCGCCATCGTTCGTCTGGTCTGCTCCAGAGTTGATCGTCGTCATCTTCCTCTCCCCGCGGCGGAAAGGAATACACGGCGGTTATGGAGCACCGGTTATCAATCTAGGTTAGTGAGGGATTAAGCAGTGCGCCGGCCGGACGTCCTGGCCAGCTCTCTGTCGGCAATTTCCGATTTTCAGAAATTTTACCTGGACGCGAGCAATCGTGGCGCTGAGAACATGACGGCGTTGGAATGGATCACCGGGTCAAGTGTTTAGCCCGGCAATGACGCGCCAAGGGGTACGTCAATTCAGCACACGCCTGGCGTCGGGGCTGTCGAGCGAGAAGGTCGGCACGTCGATCTCGAACCGCTCGCCGCTCTCGCTCACCATCTGATAGCGGCCCGTCATGAAACCCGAAGGCGTCGGCAGCGGCACGCCGGAGGTATATTCAAAGCGGTCGCCCGGTGCGAGCACGGGCTGTTCGCCGACCACGCCCTCGCCACGGACTTCCTGCTGCCGGCCGGTGGCATCGGTGATGATCCAGTGCCGCGTGCGCAATTGCACGGTTTCCCGACCCGAATTGGTGATGACGATGGTGTAAGACCAGAAATATTGCCGATTTTCGATCGACGAACGTTCAGGCAGGAAGTTCGGCTCGACGGTCACGACAATCTGGCGGGTAACAGCACGATACATACGACTTGTCTTTCGGTAACCGCTCCATCATAGCCAATCGTTCGGCGAGAACCAATTGCGATCGGGGTTCGAGAGGCCTGACTTCTGCTAAGGTCCATCGCCGTTTCACCACACTTGTAGTGTCCCGATTCGTTAAGTTCCTGTCATCCTGCGGCCCCTTGTCCGGGAACTTCGGAATCGACAGGCGGCTAGAAAGTTGGATTTCCAGTGGAGTTTTAGATTTGGCATTCGCTTACCTGACGCGCGGCCAGCCGGGTCGCAAATGTCAAATCCACTCCATCGGCAAAGGGCCGGCTTTTTGCCCGCCCCTAGCAGGCCTATACTATCCGCGTCAGGAACAGACCCGCTCAAAGACGGTGTGAAATGACCTCGGTTGCCGATCGAATTGCCGGACCGCCGCTCGCAGCCGACGCGGCAG
>Ga0209168_10002490_pt1 | contig 13259 bp, 9 predicted proteins | sample Coa_R1_FD_187156 | JGI IMG/M metagenome (GOLD analysis project Ga0209168, IMG submission 187156) | Surface soil microbial communities from Centralia Pennsylvania, which are recovering from an underground coalmine fire - Coalmine... | ecosystem: Environmental > Terrestrial > Soil > Unclassified ... | reverse complement strand
GGGAATGACCGATCCAACCGGATTGGACGGGCTATTCAGGATGATCAGTCTGGTACGGTCGCCAATCTTGCCAAGCGCGTCCTCGACATCCCATCGGAACTTCCCCGCTGTCTCGACGAACCCTATCGGCACGCCCCGCGCGTTGAGAAAGTGAACCACGGACTCGTATATCGGGAATCCGGGATCGGGATAGACGACCTCGTCGCCTTCCTCGAGCAGCGCTAGCATGAGATAGAACATGATCGGTTTGCCGCCGGGCGTGACGACCACATTCTGGGGCTCGGCGGCGATACCCTTTCGCCGTGACTGATCTGTTGCGATGGCACGCCGCAGCTCCTCCATCCCGGCGGATGGCGTATAGTGCGTGGCGCCCTCCTGCAGAGCGCGGACTCCAGCTTCCACCACATTGCGTGGAGTGTCGAAATCCGGCTCTCCGATCTCCAGGTGAATCACGTTCCGACCCTGCCGTTCCAGCTCGCGAGCTCTCGCCAGGACTTCGAACGCGGTCTCGGTACCCAGCCTGTCCATCCGGTCCGCCAGCTCCATCCCTTGCCTCCCGCAACAGTCTTGCAGCCGCCACCCGGAGATGCCGATCGGCCCTCCACTTCTTCGTAACCGCAGTATATCCTCGGAAATAGGGGGGAATACGCGTGGGCACCCGAACGACGAACCATCGCAGGCGCTCTGGGCTGGCGCTGCTCTGCGCCTCCGGCACGTTGGCCCTGTCCGCCTGCGGGAACGCGCAAACCAGCCCCGTCCTCCCCACGACGACGCCCATCCCCACCCCCACCACCGAGGTGGGCTTCGCCGTGCAGGTGACCGCCGTGGCGACGCCGCACCGCTACCGGCCGCGCGCGACGCCCCGGCCCACACCGTGGGTGCCGCCGGCCGGCCCTTACCTCCGCACTGTTCCCGCCTCCGGCGGGCCGGTGAGCCGGCAGCTCACGGTCTATGGCGGCCATCTCCCGCCGGATGCCGCCGTGTCATTGGTGTGGTCCCCGTCCGGACGGGCGTCGCCGATCAGTACCACTGTGTACACGGATCGCTCCGGAAACCTAAAGACGCAGTTCGGGATCCCGGCCGCGCCGCCGGGCACATACGAGCTGCAAGCGGATGCCGACGGGGTCCAATACGCTCGTGCCCAGTACATGGTCGTCATCCACGCAACCGTGTCGGCGGTAGTGTTGCCGCAGGCGGATGGCCAGCACCTCGCTGTGGCGGGACGCGGATTCCCGGCGAACACGCCGCTTCTGCTGGTCGCCTACCCGCTGTCGACAAAGGCGCGGCCGCGGGCGGTTGGTACCGTCACCTCCTTGCAGCATGGACTCGTGCGCCTCACCACCGGCGCGCTCCATCTGCTTCCTGGTGAGTACGCGCTTCGTGTCTGGAGCGCGTCGGGACTGACGACGGTCCTCGCCGAAACTTACTTCCAGATCGTCGTATGACCGTCATGAGGCTGCCGGCGTGGAGAGCGTCTGGATACACGCGCCGGGCGGGCGGCTGGTCGCCGGACGGCGTGCGGGAGTCTTGGCCGGTTCTGGATATGCCTCATATAGTGATGTGGAGGGACGGCCAGACCACCAGGTAGATCCGGCTCGGGCCGTAGCAGGGTAATGCGCATGCAGGAGACCGCGGTTGAGATCCCGGCGCACGCTACAGGCTCTGTCGGAGACTGGGTGGCGCCGGCGACGATGCAGGCACTGGTAAAGTCCCGAGCGGCGCCGGGCGCGGAGCTGCGCGAGGTTGCGGTTCCAGAAGTCGGGGCGCAGGACGTGTTGATCAGGGTGCTCGCCGCCTCCATCTGCGGCACCGACCTGCACATCTACCTCTGGGATCCCTGGGCCCAGGGCCGCTTCCACCCCCCAATGGTGTTCGGCCACGAGTTCTGCGGGGAAGTGGTGGCAGCCGGCGAGGACGTCAAGCACGTTAGAGTGGGCGACTACGTCGCGGCGGAGAGCCACGTCGTCTGCAATGCTTGCTACGAGTGCCGGCACGGCCTTCAACACATATGCCGAAGCGTCGAGATCATCGGCGTCGATCGCCCGGGTGCCTTCGCGGAATACGTGGCGATTCCCGAGCAGAATGCCTGGGTAACCGACCGTCGATTCCCGCCCGAGATCGCGACGATTCAGGAGCCGATGGGGAACGCTGTTCATACTGCGCTTTCAGCGCCCCTCGCGGGTTCCACCGTGACGGTCTTTGGGGCGGGTCCGATCGGACTATTCGCAGTGCCGATCGCGCGGGCGTCGGGGGCCAGGAAGGTCATCGTGGTCGAGCCAAGCACGTACCGCCTCGACCTCGCCCGGCGAGTCGGCGCCGAAGTCGCCATCGATCCGGCGTCGCAGCCAGTCGTGGAGACGATCCTTGCCGAGACCGGCGGGGAAGGAACGGACGTCGTCCTCGAGATGTCGGGAAACGCTCGGGCTATCGGCCAGGCCTTGCGCGCCCTTCGCCACGGCGGGTACGTTTCGCTTCTGGGTATACCGTCTGGAGCGGTAGAAGTAGATCTTGCCGATGGCGTGATCTTCAAGGGCGCAACGGTTCAGGGCATTGCCGGCCGGCGGATGTTCGAGACCTGGTACCAGACGCGCGGATTTCTGGAAATGGGTATGGATCTGCGTCCCATCATCACCCACCGGCTGCCGCTTCGCGATTTCGCGCGAGCTTTCGAACTTGTTAGCTCCGCGCAGTCCGGAAAAGTGGTCCTCTTCCCCAACGATCCCGGCGAGTAGTCGTCCGCGCCGGGTCAAGCGATCGAGCGACGCCAAAGAGTTTGTCAGGAGACAGTGCTATGAGCGGCAATCAGCTGTCATTCGTCGACGAAGAGCTTGACGAGCTTCGCGCGAAGGGCCTCTTCCGGCGGCTACGAGACCTGCAGAGCCCGCAGGGTCCTCGGGCCACCTTCGACGGTCACGATGTCATCAATCTTTCCTCCAATAACTACCTCGGTCTCACCACGCATCCACGCCTGGTTGCCGCAGCGGTTGAGGCAACCGAGCGGTTCGGGGCCGGATCCGGCTCGGTACGCACCATCGCGGGGACGATGAGTCTCCACGAAGAGCTCGAACGAAAGCTTGCGGACTTCAAGCACACCGAAGCAGCGCTCGTCTTCCAGTCGGGTTTCACCTGTAATAGCGGAATCATTCCGCTAGTGGTGGGTGAAGGCGACGCGATACTCAGCGACGAACTGAACCACGCCAGCATCATCGACGGTATCCGGTTGACTCGGGCCGAGCGCAAGATCTGGCGGCATGCCGACATGGACTCACTGGAATCTGCCCTCAAAGAGACGCAGGGTTTACGCCGGCGGCTGGTCGTGACCGACGGTGTATTCAGCATGGACGGCGACGTCGCCAATCTGCCCGCCATCGTGGAGCTCGCCGAGCGCTATGGGGCCATCGTCTATGTCGACGACGCCCACGCCAGTGGCGTATTCGGGGCGAACGGACGCGGAACGGTCGACCACTTTGGCTTGCACGGGCGCGTGCACGTCCAGGTCGGCACGCTCTCGAAGGCCATCGGCGTCCTCGGAGGCTACATCGCGAGCACGCAGAGCGTCCGCGATCTGGCTATTCACCGTGGGCGGCCGTTCCTGTTCAGTACGTCACATCCGCCCGCCGTGGCAGCCGCATGCATCGCGGCGATCGACGTGCTCCTGGAGGAGCCCCAGCTGATCGACCGGCTGTGGCAGAATACCCGCTACTTCAAGGACGGACTGAATTCGCTCGGCCTCGATACTGGGTCCAGCACCAGTCCGATCACCCCGGTCATTGCCGGTGAAGGACGAAAGGCAATGGCGCTGAGTGATCGACTCTTCGAGGAAGGCGTCTTTGCCCAGGGAATCGGCTACCCTACGGTTCCGGACGAAAAGTCGCGCGTGCGGACCATCGTGACCGCTACTCACACGCGCGGCGACCTCGACGAGGCACTCTCCGCCTTCGAAAGGGTAGGGGCCGAGCTCGGGCTCACCACGGGAAGCGGTGTGACGGCGTGACCGACGCCCCCATGACCGGAGTTTTCGCCTCAGTCGACCAGGTACCAACTGACGCGGCCGTTATCGTGCCTCTCTTCGAAGGGGAAAGCGTCGAGGAGATCGAGGGCGCCCTCACAATCGGAGGCGAGTGCCTGGCGGCTGCGGTCGAGCGCGGGGCGGTGCGCGCCGGCCGCTTTCAGCAGGCCATTTTCCACGCACACGGCGGCAGACCTGCGTTGCTGGTCATCGGTGCGGGCCCGGCCGCCGATTGTGATGCGTACGGCCTGAAACAGGTCTTTCAGGCTGCCTCCAGGACGCTCACCGGCTCGCGGTACAGTCACCTCGCCTACCTGGAACGAGTCCCGGTGGACGCCGAGACGTTTGCCATGGCCGCAGCGGAGGGTGCGGTGCTGGGGGCGTACAACGAGGGATTGAAGAAGTCCAGTGGCAGTGAGAGCCTCCGGAGCCTGGAGCGTGTGTCGATCGTAAGGTCCACGCCCGCCGGGCGGCTGGAAGAGCAGATCCGGGCCGGAGTCACGATCGGTGAGGCCGCGAACCTGGCGCGAGACCTGGTGAATCTTCCGCCCAATGAACTCACCCCCATCCGGCTAGCGCATTGCGCCGCCGAGCTCGCGCGAGACGTCGGATTCTCGGTGGACGTGCTCGAGGAGGATGCAATCCGCCGGCTCGGAATGGGTGCGCTTCTCGCGGTCGCCGCCGGGAGCGACCAACCGCCGCGAGTGGTCGTCATGCGCTACGGCGAGCTCGACTCGCCAGTCAGGCTGGCCCTCGTCGGCAAGGGACTGACCTTCGACTCCGGTGGGCTGGCGGTAAAGACGCTCGAAGGCATGTCGGCGATGAAGGCTGACATGAGCGGAGCGGCCGCGGTTCTCGGTGCGATGGTTGCCGTTGCTCGCCTGGGCATTCGGGGCGTGTCGGTGACCGGCTATTTTGGCGCCACCGAAAACATGTCGGGCGGCAGCGCGATGCGGCCGGGCGATGTCGTGACCGCCTTTAACGGAGAGACGATCGAGATCCTGAACACGGACTGCGAGGGCCGGCTCGTGCTCGCCGACCTCCTGTCGTATGCCGTACACCAGGGTGCAACGCACGTCGTGGACATTGCGACGCTGACCGGGGGCGCGACCGTGGCACTCGGCAGCGCCACGAGTCTGGCCGCCGGCAAACCGTCATGGTGGGTGCATCGAGTGGTGAGAGCGGCGGAACGGGGCCTGGAGCGTGCCTGGCCGATGCCGCTGTACCCGGAGTATCGCCGTGCCATGGACAGCACGGTGGCGGACATCAAGAACACCGGAGGCCGTCCGGCCTCGCCACTGACCGCGACGGCCTTCCTGAGCGACTTCGCGGCTGACGCTCGCTGGGCACATCTGGACATCGCGGGCACCGCATTCGGAGACGCCGAGCCGTACCGGCCGAAGGGTGCCACCGGGGTGGGAGTCGGTACGCTCGTCAGCCTGGTGCAGGATCTTTTCGAGCACGGAGGCGACGACCCGCTGGTCGAAGGCGCCGTGGATGCTTCGAGCGGACGATCGGTTCCCACTGCCGGGGATGTTCAGGTGCAACGGGTGCGGAGAGCTGTGGATGACACAGCAGGCAGGAACTCCCCTCCCTCGACGCGCCGCGAGGGAATGCGCGAGTCGACCACGGACGGCTGAGACATCGAGACGAACCGCCGGCCGCGGCCGGGCGAGTGGTTCGCACGCTATCGACTCAGTCCTGACCTGTCCCGGGCGGCGTCGGCATGTTCGGCTGCGGCCGGCACCGCACGTGCGCCCTTTGCTGTCTCCAGGGCCCGCGAGATCTCGTCTGTCACCGAGGCGTCCGGTTCCGCGGAGAGAGCCTTTCGCAGGTGGATCCCGGCATCGTCAGCGGCGTGTCGCTGCGCGAGCCGTCCGAGCGCCCACGCTGCATGCCCCCGTACGAGCGGGTGCTCGTCCAATGCGAGCGCCGCTGCGAGCGGCGCGACATGGTGGTCGTCCCCAACGTTCCCCAGCGCGACCGCCGCGTTTCGCCGCAGCATCCAGACCTTCGCTCGCCTTATCGCAGTACCCCGGAAGGCGTCGAGGTACTGCTGGTGTGTCAACGTCAGGAGCCACACGAGGTCGAGATCGGCATGGGAGTCATTGCCCAAGCGATGGCTGTCCGGTGGGATGTCCCCGGCGGTATCACCGGCGACCGGTCGGGCAGTGGCAGCCGCGGCCGGCAGATGGCGCCCACGAGCCGCCCGAACCTCAACGCGGACCCGCTCGGCCCAACGCCGCGTATCGGCCGCGGTGGTCAGGTACGGACGCATGGTGGGCGGACAGACTTCCTGGCAGATGTCGCAACCAAACACCCACGAGCCGATCGCGGGACGAAGCTCAAGTGGTATCGGGCCGCGGTGCTCGATGGTGAGATACGAGATACACCTGCGGGCGTCGATCGAGTAATCGACGTCGAGAGCGCCCGTCGGGCAGGCAATCTGACACAGGCAGCATGAACCGCAGTTCTGCGTCAGCGGCGCGTCCGGCTCCAGGGCCAGGTCAGTGATGATTTCTCCCAGCAGCACCCACGAACCGAGGGCCGGCGTGAGAATGTTCGTATTCTTCCCGTACCAGCCGAGCCCTGCCGCAGCTGCGAACGCTTTGTCCATGGCTGGTCCGGTATCGACGAAGCGGGTCCAGGCCCCACCGACCTCCGCCTCGATGCGCCCGGCAAGGCGCCGCAGCATCGAGCCGACCACGTCGTGGTAGTCGCGGCCCCAGGCGTAGCGCGCTACCCGTCCGTAGCCAGGGCGGCGAGAGGGCTCGCCGCGAAAGTACCCGAGCCCCAGGGTGATCACCGACCGCGCGTCGGGCACGCTCGCAGCCGGCGAAGCGGATCGGGCGGCCCGCTCCGGCGTCATCCACCTCATGTCGCCCTGTCGTCCCGCCGCCAACCACGCAAGATAGCGCGCTCGAGCCTGATGAAGGTCTCCTGCCGGCGCTATCCGGACGAGATCGAACCCTTCCTCGCGCGCCAACGTCTTGACGCGCCTCGCCAGCGCGCGCGGTGCGCCCTGCTCGAGCGCCATCATGTGTCCGGCGTCACCGGGCGCCAGGCCCGGGCTCAGGCCGTCCCGACCGGCTTCTCCGCCTGCAGCAGGAGTTGCCCCAGCTGGGCTGCGTTCCTCACTCCGAAGTCGGCGTAGCAATTGTTCATCAACACGTGCACTTCTCGCGTCTCCGCCTGCAGCTTCTCGATCTTCGGAACCCATTCGGCCAGCTCGCTCTCCGTGTAGAGGTAGCGGAATCGTTCTTCCACGCCCACATTCGGTTTGTCCCAGGTCTCGGCGCGGCGGCCATGGAAGCGGACCACCGCCAGATCGGATGTAGCGGCGGCGAGCGGTGGAACGCTGGCCGCCGTTCCCTGCGGCTCGTCGACGCTGGTGTAGGCGATGCCCTGATCGCGGAGAAAGTCGAGGGTCCGATCGGCGTTCCTTTCGCTGAGCCAGGTGGGATTCCGGAACTCAACCGCCAGCGCGTAGTCGGGCGCGTGCTCGCGTGCCTCGGCGATGCGACTCATGCTGTCTTGGCCGAAGAAGAACCACTTCGGATACTGCAGGAAAATGGCGCCCAGCTTCCCGGCGCTATGCACCGGCATCAGCGCTCGGATAAACCGCTGCCACACCTCGCGAACTACTTCCGGTGGAAGGTCTTTGGCGTACACGTTGGTCTTGTCCGCCGCCCCGGCCGGCAATGATTCGCGGATGTCTTTGGGCAGCGCTTTCTTCGGCGTGGGATGGCCGGTCAACAGCCGAAACGCCTTAACATCGAACGTGAACTCGACCGGCGTGCGGTCGGCCCACAGCATCGCAGTCTGCTCAGCCGGCAAGCCGTAGTAGGAGCTGTCGACCTCCACTAACGGGAACCGCTGGGCGTAGTAGCGCAGCCGTTCCTCCGCGCTGTCGGCCTCGGGTGGGTACCAACCGGATGCCAGCAACGTAGGATCTGTCCACGACGCCGTCCCCGTCAGGACCTTTCCCATCAGTCGCCCCCGATTGTTGGGATGTTTGCTCTAAATTGTACCACCGAGCCTAGTTGGGGACAGGGCGTGCATCGCACGTCCAATGGCCGAGGTTCGCCTCTTCCGTACCCTTAGAGAGCGGCGCCGGCCGGTCTAGTGAACGGCTGCCAGTTCCTTTTTGTGGGCTTCGACGATCTTCTGCGCTTCGTGCGGCGGCACCTGCTCGTAGGCGAGCAGTGACATGGAAAAGGTGCCACGTCCCTGGGTAATCGAGCGCAAAACCGTTGCGTAATGCGTCATCTCGGCTAGCGGCGCCTGGGCCATGACCCGCTGCCGACCGCCTCCGATCGGCTCCATCCCGAGGACGCGGGCGCGGCGCGAGTTAAGATCTCCGATCACGTCACCCATGTAGCTCTCAGGCACCACTACCTCGACGTTCATGATCGGCTCGAGCAGGACCGGATTGCACTTGACGATTCCCTCCTTAAAGGCGAGGGAGCCGGCGATCTTGAACGCCATCTCCGAGGAATCGACGTCGTGATACTTGCCGTCATAGAGGGTAGCGCGGACATTGATCACCGGGTACCCACCAAGCGGACCTTTCGACATGGCTTCCTGGATCCCCTTCTCAACCGCCGGAATGTACTGCTTCGGCACCGCCCCACCCACGATTTTGTTAACGAACTCGAAGTCGGCGTCGCGATTCGGCTCGAATTCCACCCAGACGTCGCCGAACTGGCCGCGACCGCCGGTCTGTTTCTTGTGCCGCCCCTCCGCCCTGGCAGAGGCGGTAATCGTTTCCCGGTACGGGATCTTGGGATCGCCCAGCTCGACATCGACGCCGTATTTGCGCTTGATGCGCTCCACCGCGATTTGGAGATGCGACTCTCCGATCCCCGAAAGGATGGTTTCTCCGGTGTCGGGGTCCCGCTGGACATGCAGCGTGGGGTCGTCTTCCTGCACTCGGCCCAGCGCCTGCCCGAGCTTATCCAGGTCCGCCTTGGTCTTGGCGATGATCGACGCGGAGAAGGAGGGTTCCGGAAACGCTATAGGGTCGAGCGTGACCGGCTTGTCCTTCACGGTCAGTGTGTCGCCGGTCCGGGTATCATGCAGCTTGGCGACCGCGCCAATATCGCCGGCCGCGATCTGCGCAACCTGCTCCTGGTGCTTGCCGCGCAGTACGAGCACCGGACCGATGTGTTCGTCGTGGCTGCGGGTCGCGTTGAAGACGTGCGAGTCGTTCTTGACCGCACCTCCGTAGACCCGGAAGAAGCTCAGCTTTCCAACATAGGGATCGGCGATTGTCTTGAAGACCAGCGCGGCCAGCCTGCCATCGTGATTCTCACCGGCCTCAGCGGGGCTCGGCGCATACTGAATGAGCGCATCGAGAAGGCAGTGGACGCCAATGTTGGCGGTCGCCGCACCGCAGAATACAGGTATCAGGGAGCCACTGGCCGATGCCGCATGGAGAGCCCGTATCAGCTCGTCGTCGCCGATCTCCTCTTCCTCGAGGTACTTGTTCATGAGATCGTCGTCCGTCTCGGCCACCGCCTCCACGAGCTGGCGTCGGTACTCATCGACGATGCCGGCGAGATCCGGCGGCACATCAGTCGCCATGGCCTTGCCGTCTTTGAACGCGTAGGCCCGGTTGCCGAGCACATCGACGACTCCCGAAAAGCTGTGCTCGCGTCCGATGGGCACCTGTACCGGAACGACCGTCGTGCCGTAGCGGGACCGTAGCTCGGCGATCACGTTCTCGAAATTTGCGTTTTCCCGATCCATCTTATTGACGAATACGACCTTCGCCAGGCCGCGTTCGTCGGCATGTTGCCAGGTAACCTCGGTTCCCACCTGGAGCCCGTCCACAGCGGATACGAGCATAAGCACGGTGTCGGCAACGCGGAGCCCCTCGCGGACCTCGCCGATGAAGTCGGCGTAGCCCGGGGTGTCGATCAGATTGATCTTGTATCCCTGCCACTCCACCGGGGCCACGGTGGTGTTGATGGAGATGTGATGACTGATCTCGTCCGGATCCCAATCGCAGACCGTGTTTCCCTCTTCCACCCGGCCAAGCCGCGTCGTGGCGCCGGAGTCATACAGCATGGCCTCGACCAGCGACGTCTTGCCGGTGCCCTGGTGCGAGGCCACTGCGACATTGCGGATGTTGTCGATCGCGTAGTCTTTCATTGCACTCCTCCTGCCCATCGGATCGTGCGCCCGTCACAACCCGACGGGTGACCGGTTCACGGTGTCGTGATTATAGGACGACAATCCGGGGCAAGTTGAGCGACACGTCTTCCGGCAGTGGGGGGCCGTGTATGCGATCCGTACGTGAGGGGGTCGGGGATGTTCGCCACCTCTTCGGCGTGGCGCTTCGTGTCCGGCCCACGCCCGGATTCCATCGCGGAATCGCCCTGAGACGAACGACGCGGCGCAGCAGAACACAGCTCGGCACCGATCGTTCGGCTGGTATACTCCCATGGCGTTCGCGCCGTGGAAGCTGATCCAAGGAGAGCAGCATGCCCGTTCGCGCCATCGTGGGCGCCCAATGGGGCGACGAGGGCAAGGGTAAGGTCACCGATCTGCTCGCCCAGGACGCCGACCTCGTCATTCGGTACGGCGGCGGCAGCAATGCCGGTCATACGGTGGTAAACTCGCTCGGTGAATTCCGCCTGCACGCCGTGCCGTCGGGAATCTTCAATCCGGACGCGATCAGCCTAATCGGCACCGGCACGGTAGTGGACTTCGAGGGGCTGGAGCTCGAGCTGGCGGAGCTTGCCGGAGAGCACATCGATACGGCGGGGTTGCGAATTTCGAGCCGGGCACACGTCGTGATGCCGTACCACATTCTGCTCGACCGACTCCAAGACGAAGCACGCGGCGCGATGACCATCGGCACGACCCGTCGTGGAGTCGGACCGGCCTATGTCGATAAGGCCGACCGTGTCGGCATCCAGGCAGGAGATCTTCTCGAGACGTCGGCGTTCCGCCAGAAGCTGGACCTTGTTCTGCCCCAGAAGAACCGCTTGCTCCAGGATCTTTACGGTCATGAACCCGTGTCACCAGACGCAGTGATGGATCTCGGCGCGAAGTGGCGCGAGCGCTTCGGCCACCTCATCGTCGATCACGTGGAGCTGGTCGCGCAGGCGCTTGTCGCTAACCGTCGCATCTTGCTCGAGGGGCAGCTGGGCGCGATGCGCGACCTCGACTGGGGAACGTATCCGTACGTGACTTCTTCCAGCACCATCGCCGGCGGCGGCGGAGTGGGCGGAGGTATCCCTCCCATGCGTATCGACGAGGTGATTGGGGTCGTCAAGGCATACACCACCGCGGTCGGCGCGGGTCCGTTTCCGACCGAGCTTCACGATGACGTGGCGGAGTACCTGACCGAAACCGGCGGTGAGTACGGCGCGACGACGGGACGTAGGCGACGAGTCGGTTGGTTCGACGCGGTGGCAACACGGTACGCCGCCCTGCTTAATGGATTCAGCGGAATAGCTGTAACCAAGCTCGACGTTCTTGATGGATTGGAACGGCTCCGCCTCTGCACTGCGTACCGACTCGGGGAGAGACGGTTCAGTACCGTTCCCAGCACGGCGACGCTCGACCGCGTGACCCCGGAGTACGAGCAGCTGCCTGGCTGGAATCAGTCGACCGCCGGCTGCAAGAGCTGGGATGAGCTGCCGGCAGCCGCCCGCAGCTACATTCAAAGGATCGAGGAGCTGGTCGGCGCGCCGGTAAACATCGTCTCGGTCGGTCGGTCGCGCGATCAGACCATCATCTACTCACCGCTTCGCTGGGTGGCGCGCTGACCGGGGCCCGGACACAGTGTGACCCGCGACGGAGGGTCTTACTCTCTCCTGGGTCCTGCCCTCGCCACCCTGAACCGCCCGAACGGGCACATGCTAGCCCGGACTGATCGTGCTACAAACTGGCATGGTGCCGATCGATCGGATCTCATGGGAGGGCGCCCTGAAGGCGCAGCGCGGCGATGTGATCGCGTTCGTGGGCGGTGGCGGGAAGACCACCTCGCTGCTAGCGGCCGCGACGGAGCTCGCCCGATGCCACCGTCGAATTCTGGTTTCCACCACGACGAAGATGTGGCCCCCGCCGTCGATGCCGTGCCTGCTTACTACCGACCGTGACTGGCAGATCAAGCTGGAGAGCGCGTTTTCCGAGTCGGCGGTAGCTTGCCTGGCGGGCGGCCGCTCGGACACCGGCAAGCTCACGGGGGCCGACCCTGAGACGCTCTGCCGGCTGCTAACCCTGCGATCGGCGGATGTCGTGCTCGTCGAGGCCGACGGCGCCGCGAAACGGCCCCTCAAGGTGCACGGCCCAAATGAACCGGTCGTACCCACCTGCGCCACGATCGTCGTAGTTATTGCCGGTCTGGACGCGTTGGGCCGCCGTGTGGACGATACCGTCATTCATCGATTCGATGCATTCTCCCGGGCGACGCGCGTGGCTGCTGATGCGACCGTCACTCCCGACCTGGTTGCATCGGTGCTCGAACGCGCGGCAGGAGTTGCCACGGCTCCCATGACCCGTGGTGCTGGGGCTCCTGCCGCCCCGCGCGTTTCGTTCGTCCTGAACAAAGCAGAGACTCCAGACCTGCGCGCGCAGGGACGCGAGATCGCCCGGCTCCTGGCCGGCTCGTCTCCGACCTGGACAGTACTCCTTGCCTCGTACGGTCGTGTTCTCGAGGTCGGTGGTGAGAGAGTCCCATCAGGCGGAAGTCGCATCGGCGCGTGACCTACCTGGGACTGCTCGATGCCGTTGATGCGGCCGATGCCTTTCGAGCCCGAGGCCTATCGACGGCAATCGCCTCGATCGTGGCCGACCGTTCTCCTTCCGCGCTGCCGGCCGGCGCTCGAGTTGTGGTCGCGGAAAGCGGAGAGATGGAAGGTAGCCTTGGGCCCATCGTCGACCCGGTGCTGCGGCGTGACGCCGGCGCAGTCCTTGCGGCCGGGCGGTCGGAGCTACGTTCGTACGACGCCGGAGCCGATGATCTGGTACCGGCGCGAGTTGGAAGGGGAAACCTGGACGTCTTCTTCGAGCTTCGCCCATTGCCGCCGCACCTCGTCATCGTCGGAGCCGGTCACATCGCTCAGCCCCTGGCCCAGATGGCGAAAATACTGGAATTCCAGGTCACCGTCGTGGACGATCGAGCGCGCTATGCGAACCGGCTGCGCTTTCCGGACGCCGACGAGATCGCGGTCGGACCCTACGGAGAGACAGTTGCCGGGCTTCCCATTGGCGCCTCCACCTGCGTTGTACTGGT
>Ga0209168_10002488_pt1 | contig 13262 bp, 10 predicted proteins | sample Coa_R1_FD_187156 | JGI IMG/M metagenome (GOLD analysis project Ga0209168, IMG submission 187156) | Surface soil microbial communities from Centralia Pennsylvania, which are recovering from an underground coalmine fire - Coalmine... | ecosystem: Environmental > Terrestrial > Soil > Unclassified ... | reverse complement strand
TTGGAAAAATAACATGCGAGTCCGGATTCGGATTGAAGGTAATGCGCGCGGCCGCGCACTGCGGTTTGTCTTTGGGCCTCGGCGGCGACGCCGGCTGACGGCAAGAGTGATCCCACTCGGCAGCCTGGCCGAGCTTTCTGCGCTGTGGCGGCGGGTGTTCTGTCTTGTTTCAGGACTTACCTGGGAGGCCGCATCATGGGACACGCAACTCCCCACCCCTTCAACCCGCCTCCGCGAGGAGGGGGCGTGTCTTGGGTCTTTCGTTGACCCGGACTTTGCTTTACGCCTCCCCAAAAAGGAGGAGAATTTGGACTCAAAAAGCGGCTTGCCTAGCCTCACCTTTGCCCGCCCTCAGAGAGGCGAAGAATTTGCCTCGTTGGCCAAGGAGGAGGGAGGGCAACCCGCGCTTCCACCCGGTTCGATGGAGAATGCATTTGCGTGAACAGGCTTCGCGAGGAATGACAAGCACTCTACACCTTCGGCCGTTATGCACCACGATGCGGTATCATGGATAAGGCAATAACAATGTGCTTTTGAGGAACGCCGGATGTGGCTTGAGGGTTCAGAAAAAGTGCACGCGCCTGAGATTGGCCGACGCTGGCTGAACTCACCCCCTTTGACGCTCGGCCAGCTTCGAGGGCGCATTGTTCTGGTGGACTTCTGGGACTACACCTGCGTCAATTGCATTCGCACGCTGCCTTATGTGAAGGAGTGGGATCGCCGGTATCGCAACGTTGGGCTGACGGTGGTTGGCATCCACGCGCCGGAATTCCATTTCGCCCGGGCGGAAGAGAACGTGGAGCGGGCGGTGCGGCAATTCGGAATTGAATATCCCGTTGTGATCGACAACGAATATCAGATCTGGCAGGCGTACTCGAATCGGTGCTGGCCCGCAAAGTATCTGATCGATAAGGATGGCTATGTCCGTTATTACCATTTCGGCGAAGGCGCTTACGAGGAAACGGAGAAGGCCATTCAGAAGCTGCTTCTGGAAGCTCACCCCGCCATCAGTCTGCCGCAGCCCATGGAGGCGATTCGAGGCACGGACAAGCCCGGCGCCCGATGCCTGCCGGTGACGCCGGAACTTTATCTCGGCTTTGAGCGCGGCCGCCTGGGGAATGAATCCGGCTATGCGGCAAACGAGGTGAAGGACTATCACACCAATTCCAACTACGTTCCCGAACTGGCTTATCTGGAAGGCCCCTGGTTTTGCGGGCGCGAGAGTATCGAAGCCTGCCCGTTGGAGGGGCGGCCCTCGCGCCTGTTGGTTCCTTATCGCGCAGCGGAAGTTAACCTGGTGATGAGCCCCCCGGAGGGTGGCGAGGCCATAGCGACGATCACTCTGGACGGGAAACCCCTATCGGATGAGGCAGGCGAGGACGTGGTGCGCATGGACGGACAGTCTGTGGTCTTGGTCCAAGAGCCGCGCATGTACCGGCTGGTGAAAGGCCGCAAGGTTGAATCCAGACTGCTGGAGCTTTCCACCTCCGCACCTGGCCTTGAAGCCTATGCCTTCACTTTCGTTTCCTGCACGATGGATGAATAAGAGGGTCTGCGGATACACCACCTTTTCATCATGGAAGCCAAACCTACTCAAGTAGCTGCCGGAATCATCGTGAAGGATGGGTTAGTTCTCATCTGCCAGCGCCATCACACGGATCCCTACGGGATGCAATGGGAGTTTCCCGGTGGAAAAGTTCAGCGGGGCGAGGATCTGAAAGAATCCCTTGCACGGGAACTCCATGAAGAGTTGGGCATTCAGGCGGAGGTGGGGCCGGAAGTCTTCCGCCTTCAACATCGCTATCCTGATCGTTACGTGGAAGTGACGTTCTTCATTGTCGAATCCTACCGCGGTGACATCTGCAACCGGATATTTGAGACTGTTGAATGGGCGCCGCGCGCGAGGCTCATGGAATATCCGTTTCTCGAAGCAGACCGTGAGTTGGTGAACCGCATTGCGCGAGGTGAGATCCTTTGAAATGAATTCCATCCGCCCCCGTGTTCCTCTGGCACTATGGCTGCTGGCCTGCTTCTCGGGTTGGTTTGCTTTCCCGGCAGGGAGCAGCCAGGTTGAAACCGTTGTCGGCCCGCCGGCCCAATATACTTGGGTCCATCGCCTGCGAATTGAAGGGCACCTGGCGCTCCATTATTCCCCGGATGGCGCTTTCTCCCCGGATGGTTCTGTGCTCGCGGTTGTGACCGGAGCTCGTCTGGCTCTCACCAGCCTCAGCGAGGCGCGAATTCAGAAAGTCCTTCATCCGCATATCCCGGAAATCAGCAGCCTTGACATTCAATCCGCCAATTTTGTTTCTCCTGAACGTCTATTTATTTTAGCCAGTGGCCTTTTAAGACCCCAAAAGCATAGTGCTCCTCCGGCGACACCGGAACTGGGCTTCCAATGGGACATTCAGCCGGATGCCCTGTTTGGCAAAGTCAGCGCCATTGGCGTGGGAGGCGGCTTTCTGCCGGTGCGGTACTTTCCCCATTTGGGTTATCTTGCGCTTTACAAGGACAGCACCTTCACTGTCTGGAATCCTCTGAACGGGCGTGGGGGAAGCGTCAAAATTCCGCAGCTCACTCATGCTCCGCGCCTTTTTGATTTCTCCCCGGACGGCCATTGGCTGCTGCTGGCCCAGATTGAAATGAATGCCTCGCCGGACCCGATTGTCGTCCTGCTGAAACAACATGAATTTGTGAATGTTCTTGCCGGACATCACGGCGTGGTGTTGGGCATGATGTTTTCCCGCGACGGAAACAAAGTAGCGACCGCCTGCGAGGATGACAAAGTGCGCGTCTATTCTGTTCCGGGGTGGAACCTTGTGGAGACGCTCACGGGGAATCAGGGACCTGTTCATTGGGTGGAGTTTTCGCCCGATGGAAACTGGGTGGCTTCGGCAGGCGAGGATCAGACCGTCCGCATCTGGTCGGTTACCACCGGAAAACTGGTTCAGACACTTACCGAAAGCCGCCAGCCGCTACTGACCGTCGCCTTCTCACCGGATGGCCAATATCTCGCGGCGAGTGCAGCCAATGAAGTTCAGGTTTGGGCGCGGCAAGCAACCGACTGAGCTGTGTGGGCGGACGCGAAAAAATGGCGGTTGTGTCAAGCGCCCTGCCTCCAGGCGCGCCGCTGGGAACTTGAAGCGGAGGAGAAGCCCAAACTCGGGATGTCAACACGAGTGGAGGCATCGTCAGAGAAGCTCAGGGTACTTACTCTCTGCCCCTCTCCCTCTCAGTTCGTAGGCTGTACCAAGTCCGGCGTGGCTTTGACAAAAGTCGGCTCCATCCACTAAACTATTTGCTTCGGTTGTCACGGTTCGGACTGGCAATATCCGTAGCGCCACAATATCCGCCGGCATAGATCCCGGCGCTGCAGAACCTACGCTGGCCCGCCTGAATCTACCCTCCAATTTAACCTGACAGGTTGTTGAAGGAGGCTTCGGAGGTTATCATCCTGAGCGTGCGGCGAAGAATCCAAACTCCTTTATTTCGACATATTCAAAAGCTGTGTACCGAATTCAACTTCCAGCAGCCTGCAAAATTTCTGGTGAGGAACATTTAAGCTATGCGCGGAATTATTAAGGAAAGACTTTTCACTCCCGGCCCTACGCCGGTTTTCATGGAAGCTCAAGTGCGTGCGGTCACACGCGACCTGCACCACCGGACGGAAGACTTTCGTCAGGTGGTTCGCGAGACGGTGGAGCTTCTTCGCTACTACTTCGGAACCAAGAATGACGTAGTGATGTTTGCCAGTTCCGGCACCGGCGCGATGGAGGGCGCGGTGGCAAACCTGTGCTCGCCCGGGGACCGCGTGCTGGTGGGCACGGCCGGCAAGTTTGGCGAGCGCTGGCTGGCCCTGGCCCAGGCTTACGGCGTTGAAGCAGTTAAAGTTGAATCACCCTATGGGCAGCCGGTGAGCATCGAAGAAATGAAGCAACAGTTGGAAAAGTCCGGCCCCTTCCGTGCGGTGTTCATCCAGGCTACGGAAACTTCCACCGGCGTCAGCCATGATGTGAAGACACTCGGGTCTGTGGTGAGCAAATATCCTGACACGGTTCTGGTCGTTGACGCCATTACAGGTCTCGGAACCTCTGATCTGCGGCCTGATGAGTGGGGACTGGACATCGTAATCGGTGGATCACAGAAAGCCACCATGATGCCTCCGGGATTGGCCTTTGCCAGTGTCAGCGAGAAGGCCTGGAAGGCGATGGAAAAATCCAAGAGCCCGCGTTTCTATTTCGATTACGCCAAGGAACGCAAGAACCTGGCTAAGGGTGAAACCGCCTACACTCCGGCCACTTCGCTGGTTGTCAGCCTGCATGGCGTCTTGAGCTACATCAAGGAGATCGGGCGTGAGACGTTAATTGCCAATGCCGCAATGTTGGCTGATGCCACGCGTCAGGCGGCGCAGGCTTTACGTTTGAAGCCGTTTGCTGCTTCATCACCTGCCAACGCGGTAACGGCCATCTGCGCTCCTGAAGGCTTGGATTCCGGAGCGATCATCAAGGAGCTGCGGTCTCGCTTTGGCGCGATTATCGCCAACGGCCAGGGTACGATGAAAGGCAAAATCTTCCGACTGGCCCACCTGGGTTATTTTGACGCCGTCGATTTGTTTGCCATTGTGGCGGCGCTTGAAATCGCCCTCAATCAAGTTGGCCATAAGGTTGAACTGGGCTCCGGCGTCCGGGCTGCCCAGGAGACTTACTTAAAGCATGTGGATAGCGCCGAGCCGCATCGCGCCGGAGCGCGATAGGCACGCCGCCTGAGTGTCGATACCCTCATCGCTAAAGCCTGATTCAGCGGCCGCGACGCTGCCGCTCGAATTTGTTGATGGAAGAATCCCTTATGAAAATCCTCGTTTCCGATAATGTTTCCGAGAGCGCCCTGCAGGTGTTGCGTGCGGAGCCTTCATTTCAGGTCGTCTATCTGGCCGATAAAAAAGGAGCCGTGAAAGACGAAATCCGGGACGCAGACGCCTTGATTGTCCGTAGCGCTACCAAAGTGACGTCTGATCTGCTGTCTCATGCGACAAAATTGCGCGCCATAGGGCGAGCGGGCGTTGGCGTGGATAACGTCGATCTGGACGCCGCCACTCGCCAGGGCATCGTGGTCATGAATACCCCCGGAGGCAACGCCACCAGCGTCGCTGAGGAAACCTTGGCCCTCCTGTTGGCTCTTGCCCGGCGTATTCCACAGGCAAACCAGTCCATGAAGGAAGCCAAATGGGAAAAGAAGAAGTTCGTAGGCATCGAATTGAGGGGTAAAAGGCTGGGGCTGATCGGCCTCGGAATGATCGGCATGGAGGTGGCCCGCCTGGCTCAAGCCTTCCAGATGGAAGTCATTGCTCACGATCCCTATGTCTCTTCGCTGGTGGCCAATCAGCAGAATGTGAAATTGGTCTCCCTGGAGAAGGTTCTGAAAACCAGCGATTTTATCAGCCTGCATTGTTCGGCCACACCGGAAACAACCCATCTGCTGAACGCCCGAACGCTGGCGATGACCAAGAAAGGCGTTCGCATTGTGAACTGTGCGCGTGGTGAGTTGATCTCCGAGGCCGATTTGCTCCAGGCCCTGGAGGATGGGCACGTTGCCGGAGCGGCTCTCGACGTTTTTGAAAAGGAGCCTCCCGTGGATGCACGGCTGATCTCGCATCCGGAGGTGATCGCAACCCCGCACATCGCTGGATCAACCGAGGAGGCCCAGGAAATTGTCGGCATCCGGATTGCCGAACAGATTCGCGATTATTTGCTGCAGGGCGTTGCTCGCAACGCGGTGAATCTCCCTTCGATCTCAGCGGAAGAATACAAGAAGCTCGAACCGTACATCCAGTTGGGGGAGCGCCTGGGCTCCTTCCTGGCCCAGATTGTAGGTGGGGCACTGAATGAGGTCAGAATCAGCTACGACGGCGGTCTGGCCGAGCTGAATACCCAGTTGGTGAAGAACGCCGTGCTGAAGGGAATTCTGAACCACGTGGTTTCAGAGGAAGCCCAGGCGAATCTGATCAATGCGGGGGCCTTGGCACAATCACGAGGGGTAGAGGTGGTGGAGTTGCGGAGCGCGCGCCGCGCGACGTTTTCCAATTCGTTGGGGATTGCCCTTCGCACCGAATCCGGCTCGGCATCGGTCCTGGGGATGGTCGGTCCGCGCGATACTCTACGCATTCTGGGGATCAATGATATCGATATTGAGGCTCCGCTGCGCGGAGTGATTCTCTATATTCGCAATGAGGATGTGCCCGGGGTGATAGGACGGGTTGGAACCGTACTCGGCAACGGCCACATCAACATCGCCAATTTCACCCTGGGTCGCAACCCGCAGTTGAAAGAGGCCATCGGACTCGTCAGCGTGGATCAGCCGGTGCCCAGCGAAGTTCTCAAAGAAATTCAGGCGATTCCCGCGGTGCGAGCGGCGCAGGTGATCCAGGTGGAATAAACACCTCAAAGAACGGAGACCTTTGCCGCGGCCAATCATGAATTCATGGACGAGTTTTTCGCTGCTATGAATTCCCTGAGCGATGAAATTCTGGGTTTTCAAGATCAACACGCGGCGGGGTTGGGAATTCGATACGTATTTCAACTCGCGTGCCCGCAGGCCTTATGAACTCGGAGATGAAGGTTGGATTCGGAGCGCTTCGAGCCTCCGCTACCTGCGTGAAGAAGTAAAGCGCGGCGATCTCTTCCTTTGTTATGAAGTGGATCGCAAACGCATGCTGGGCCTCGCATGTGCAGCCTCAGATGGTCGAGACATCGGTGCGGGATCACTCCTGGATTTTTGCCCTCCTCATGAAGCTGTTCGATTGAAAAATCCTCTGAAACGCCACCCTGATCTGGATCACATCCTAGCTTTTACGCCGCATCGCGGCCGCGGGACGGTGCAGAAGATTGATTTGGATGAATTCCGCGAACTGCGCCGCCGCATTCTGCGCAAAAACCCCGAACAGAAAGAAGCATTGGAACGGCTTTGGAGCGCCAAGGGATAGCGCTGGGCCTTACTTCGGGATCGCTCCTCCTTTTGGGTAAGTTAGGGCATCTCCCTTTGGGAAGACGAACCTTACTGTTTTGGGGTTTGGAACCATGAGCACCGGTTTGTGTGGCACTGAACCTTTCGTAAAGGTCGTCATACCCGTTATTGACTTGCAAACGGATGGCTTTGATAATAAATGCAGGCGTTGGAGTTCGCCCTTAACCGCCCCGCGTGAACGAGCGCGGAGAAGATGACTCCTACGGTGGGTTCTCCGGCAAAGGGCGCCATCAGCCGCGTCCCGCCTTTAGCTTTGAGACCCTTCAAAAGGTAAGCCTATTCAAAGCTCGGAACTTGGAATTCTCCGCAAAGGATCTGTCTTGGTGGAATCAGCCTTGAACTCACCTGCCGTACTGAATCCAAATCATCGGCGGCACCTGCTGGTGAGTTACCAGTATGCTGACCAGCTCCTCTCGGAGGTCGAGGCCATTCTCTTCGCATCAACCTCCAAATCACCATTTCCAAAGTACAAGAACAGTCTCACCCCGGCCCAGATCAAAGTCGTTCAGGACTACATTGCCCGGATCCGGAACCAGATGGTCCACGCTTTGGCGAGTCAGAGTATCACGCCGCCGCCGCCCCAACTCGATTCTGCGCACTCCATCCGCGTAACGCTGGAATTCGCTGATATTGCTTTCGATGAGTGCCGCGCCGAGCGTATGCGAGGATACGGTGAAGTACCCCCTTCGCTTGCACCCGAACTGAATGGGATGGCCTGTGAGATGAGAGGCCTAGTCCGGAAGCTGATCTCCTATCTTGCGCAAGGATTGGGCCAAGACTTGGAAGAACGCCTCCACCGACTTGAAGGAACTCTCAATGAGGTTGGGTTGCTGCAAAAGCTCGAACGAATGATCCATACACACGGGCTGGTGGAATTCCGCTCACCGCTTTCCATCATCCTGGACCGGCTGGAGAACGGCAGTTTTCAAATCGCTGTCTTTGGCCGCGTGAGCTCGGGGAAGTCATCGCTGCTCAATTATATTCTTCAAACGGACGTGCTGCCGGTGGGGGTGAACCCGATCACGGCCGTTCCCACGCGAATAGTTTATGGCGAAGAGCCGTGCCTCTTGGTCACTGATATCGACGGCAAGCGGGAAAGCCTTCCCATCGAGCGCCTTGCCGAGTTTGTGAGCCAACATTTCAATCCCGGGAATGCGAAGAACGTTACCCGCATTGTGGTCGAGACCCCCTCCGCGCGGCTCCGGGACGGGATTGTTTTCGTGGACACTCCCGGTCTCGGCTCGTTGGCAACGTCCGGGGCGCGCGAAACCCTGGCCTATCTGCCGCAATGTGACCTCGGCGTTCTACTCGTGGATGCTGGATCGACGCTTACGGAAGAGGACCTCTCCACTCTCCAGACACTTTACGAGGCGGCAATCCCCGCACAGGTGCTCTTGAGCAAAGCGGACCTGCTGGCTCCGGAGGATCGTAACCGCTCCGCAATTTACATTGCGCGTCAAATCCGCTCATTCCTTGGGCTTGATGTTTCAGTACTCCCGGTGAGTACCGAAAGCAGGCATGCACACCTGACGGACGCGTGGTTTCGGGAACAGATTCTTCCGCTTTACGACAGGCATCAGGAGCTGGCGCGCCAATCGGTACGACGCAAGATCGGGGCGCTGCGGGAGGCAGTGACTGCGGCACTCAAGATTCGAATTGAGCTGGCTGGAAAGGAACGGGAAAAGGAAAGCAAAGACCAAAACCGACTGAAGCTCATCGAGACACGCTTGCGCAAGGCGACCGCAAAGGTTGAGGAGACGCGCTCGGCTTGCTTTGAAATCGCCGATCAGGTGAGCGGCCTGGCGTCATTTGCCATTCGACGGACGGCAGCCGCGGTGGCAGAAGCCCGGTCACAAAAGGAGGATATCGCAGTTCATAGCGAAGACCTCGTCATCTCAAGCATCAGCGAGGTAGGGGCGGACAAAGGCCGGCAGATCTCCGAGGTCATTGCAGCACTGACCTCCCTCATGGCGGATGCGCTGAAGGAGGCGGGGCGCGTAATAAGAATGCAGAACCTCCCTAACGAGGAAGAGCTGAGTTCAGTCATCAGGGAAATGCCGCGGCTTGATCTTGGCGGGCTTCATTTCAAACTGAAACCTCTCAGGTTCCTGGGCAAGAGATTCACGAAGTGGCGTATGGAAAAGCAACTGCGGCAGGCGGTGGGCTCTCAACTGGAAGAGGCCTTTAGGACGTACGGACATTTGTTAGAGGGCTGGGTGCGGCACAGCGTGGCCGAACTCCAAAGGCGGTTCGATGAATATGCGGACGCCATTCGCGCTCAGATCACTCAGTTGGGAAGGATGCCGGGGGAAGGCGGAGCGAACGCGGATCAGCTTGAAATAATTCGGCGAGATATAGAATCCCTCGCAGGCGAAACGCCTGTTCCCAGTCCTGTCGACAGATAGGAGCAGGATACGCTCCGAAGCAGTCTCTGCGAGTCACACCTTTCAGCGCATGCGGTAGACAACAATCGCGCCCAAGCCCATCAAGACGGCCGCATAACCGAAGGCAGCGATGGGAGACACCGCGGTCCAAAGCGTTCCCACGATGGCGCTCGCGACGAGGTCGCCCACGCCATTGACCGCTCCAAGGACGCCGTAGGCCGTGCCGCGCACCTCATTGCTGATGAAATCTGCCGTGCGGGCGCCTTCGAGCGCGTCTTCGACAGCCATCGAAAAGCCGCTCAAACCGAAAACTAAGAGAAGATACATTATGAAGTCCAGCTTCCAAAGGAACGCAACCAGAAACCCGAGTGACGCCAATGCTCCGGCAAAATAACCGAAAGCCAGCAAGCCTTGGCGTCCAATCCGGTCCGAGAGCGCACCCACAGGATAGGAATATGCGGCATAGGCTACGTTATGAACAACGTAGAGTAACCCTGCGATTTCGGTAGCGTGCTCCAAACCGTACCTTGGCTTGAGCAACTGCGTGGCCGCGAGGATCATCAGAGTTCGGGCGAAATCACCGATCCCAAAGATGCCGACCCCATACAGAAAGCGGCGGAATGAATGCGGCAAGGCCCTGATCGTTGTCCAAAATCTGATCTCAGATGGAATGCCACGCTTCTCGCGAACCAGCACGGCGAAGGCGATACCAGAACCTAACCCTGGGATGAGGGTCAACAGGAAGATGATCCGAAACGGTGTGGCAGCGTCACTGATTCGGGGATGCAGATAAGCAAGCAGCCAGACACCCAGAAGCGGCCCGATGATGGCGCCCAGGGTATCTCCCGCCCGGTGAAATCCGAACGCCTTGCCTCGATCTTCAGCGGAAACGGAATTCGCCAGCATGGCGTCACGCAGCGGACCGCGCATTCCCCGTCCAAACCAGGCGAGCGTGCGTCCCACCAGCACCAGCGGCCACCCGTAGGCCAGAGCGAAAAGAGCCTTGGATGCGCCTGTCAAAAAATAGCCGCCCACCGTGATGGGTTTTCGATGCCCGAGGCGATCCGAAAGCCAACCAGAAGCAAGTTTAGTGAAACTTGAGGTTGAATCCGCGATACCTTCGATAGCACCCAAAGCTGCGGGTGAAACGCCAAGAACCGCAAGGAAACCGGGCAGAACAGTCGTTGCCATCTCGTGGCCGACATCCGAGAGGAGACTCGTAATACCCATCCCGACCACATTGCGATTTAGCCAGGCTTTCCCAGAGGGATTCCCCAAGGTGGTGTGTGCGATCTGCTTCAAGCGGGGTCGCTCCTTCTGATTCGCGCTTTTGCGTGCGACTTGACCCAGGATAGCAAGCGTCGTCTTCCGAAGACATGTGAACTCTTCAGACTCCCCAGTTTTCCAGCGGGGGATCCGGCTGTACGGTAAGCTTGCAAGCTTCGTTCGTTTTCCTCACACACGATAAGCCTCGTTCATACCTGTCAGATTCTTACAATTTTTTGCAATATGCAGAAAACGCGCAAGTTGCGAATGCAACTTCGAAGATTCGTCAATTTGGTTTCCCGTGTGCTCTTATTTAGTCGTGCATACACTTTGTGCCGAAAGGAGCGAGATGAGTTTCATGAGAAGTCGAAAATTGTGGCTTTCATTGGCCGTGATACCTCTAGCGGGCGGTCTAGTGACTCTTGCGATCAGGGCTCAGCAGCAGCTTTCTCCACCTGCAAGGGGCTTTCCTCCCCCGCCTCCCGCACCGGGATACGGCCCACCGCCACCTCCGGCTTATGGCACTATGGCTTCGTTGTCGGGGACCGTCACGCAGTTCAATTACGGTCCGAATGCTTTGCCGGATAGCTTTATGCTGAACCGGGATGCTATCGTGCACTTCCCCCCTGACCTCGGCTGTGCAATCCGCGCGAGGGTGAAGGTGGGCGACAGCGTTAAGGTCGACGGTCCGGCCAATACAAATTATTACGGCACCACAAGCCTCGAACTTTGGAAACTCGTTGACACCACAAACGGCCAGCAGGTCAACGTGCCACAGCCCTGGTCGGCAACTGCTTATACGGGCTCAGGCACGATCAGGCAATTGAACTACGGCCCCCAAGGCGAGATTAACGGATTCTGGATAAACAACGTTCTGGTACACATCCCTCCCATGGCTCCGGGCAGCTCTTCGGCTCTTCAGATTGGCGCCACTGTCGCGGTATCCGGCTATGCACATTCGACGATCAATAATGTGACGGCGGTCGACGCAAGCAGCCTCACAGTCAATGGTCAAAGCATTCCGATCTACGCTCCGCCTCCCGCGCCGGGTGCACCACCGCCTCCACCGCCAGCACCGGGCGCTGCGCCCTCTCCTCCGCCCGGGGCTTGACGATGTTTGGCCCAGTGGTAAGAGAATGGGCAACTCGAGGGTTTCTCTGAAATTGCAATATCCCGTCCTAAATTCATTCAAATCGTCGCCAGATGAGAAACCCCACCCAAAGTCTGCGCGCACTCGATGCGCTCAATTTCTTCCTGGCCGATGTGCAAACCAGCATCGGCCCTTTCGTAGCGATTTATCTCGCAACGCTTCACTGGAACAACGAGCACGTGGGCTTCGCTCTGACCGTGGCGTCCCTTACCGGCGTTCTGTTCCAGACACCGGCAGGAGCGCTGGTGGACCACGTGCGCGCCAAACGAGAGCTGTTGGCGTTGGGAGTTGTGCTAGTCGTGCTGGCAACCCTGGGTCTTGGCGTATATCCCATCCTCGTGGTTGTGCTGGCCGCCCAGATTGTGCTGGGCGGCGTAAGCACCATCTTGGGTCCTGCCGTGAATGCCGTCACGTTAGGGCTCATAGGCCCGGCGCACCTGGACCGGCGGATCGGACGGAATCAAGCCTTTAACTCGGCTGGCAACGTCGTAGCGGCTGTGTCGATGGGACTGGTCGGATATTGGCTCACCGCCCGCGCTATTTTTTTCGCCGTCCCCCTCTTCGCAATTCCCACTCTGATTGCGTTGGCTTCCATCTGGCCTCAAGAAATTGACCACGCTCGCGCACGCGGCGCCAGAGCCGGCGGAGAAGAGGTCCAAATCTTCCGCATTCAAAGCTTGCTGCGTGACCGCCGGCTGCTAGCTTTCATCGGCTGCGTAACCTTGTTTCACTTTGCAAACGCCGCAATGCTCCCGGAACTGGGGGAACTGCTGGCGCGAGGGCGCGGGCGGTCATCAAACCTGTTCATGGCGGCTTGTGTGATCACCACCCAAGCCGTCATCACGATTCTGGCGCCCTGGGTGGGCCGCAAGGCGACAGATTGGGGGCGGAAACCCCTTCTTCTCATCGGATTTGGTGTCCTTCCCCTCCGTGGTGTCCTTTATACGCTTACCAGCATTCCGTTGCTGCTGATGGCTATCCAGGTGCTGGATGGGGTGGCCAATGCCATCTTTGGTGTGGTGTCGGTTCTGGTGATTGCTGATTTGACGCGGGGTACCGGGCGTTTCAACCTCGTCCAAGGGGCGCTAGGAACTGCCGTCGGTATTGGTGCCTCGTTGAGCACCGCAGGGGCGGGCTTTATGGTCTATCATTACGGCTACGATGCCGGCTTTCTCAGTTTGGCCGGGATTGCGGCAGCAGCGCTAGTACTTCTTTGGCTTGCCGTACCGGAAACGCTAACGTGGGTTTCTCCCTGCAGCGCCAGGACGAAATATGAGGAGACCCTCACAAATGTGTGATAGAATGCGAGGGTGCCCTCATGTTCAGATATGGCACCGCGTCGGATCCCGCAACAGAAGCGAGGCCAGCGGCGTGTGGCCCGTCTGCTGCGCGCCGCAGCCTCTGTCATCGCCGAGGTAGGATATAAGCCGGCGACCATGTCG
>Ga0209168_10002484_pt1 | contig 13268 bp, 9 predicted proteins | sample Coa_R1_FD_187156 | JGI IMG/M metagenome (GOLD analysis project Ga0209168, IMG submission 187156) | Surface soil microbial communities from Centralia Pennsylvania, which are recovering from an underground coalmine fire - Coalmine... | ecosystem: Environmental > Terrestrial > Soil > Unclassified ... | reverse complement strand
CCGAACAACGCGGGTCGACCAGGATCGCGCATTCGGCGCGGAGCCTGCGCCCGACCCAGCGCAGCCGCACCGGCCCGGCGCCCAGCACCCCGGGCGTCGCGCGGAGGGTCGCCTCAGCCTCCTCGGCCAGCGCCGGGTCGACGCTGTCCATCAGCCGCGCGCCGATGTCGCGGGCCGCCTGCCAGCCCACGGTCACGATGGCTCCCGTGATGGCCAGCCCGATGACAGGGTCAGCCCAGGTCCAGCCGAGCGCTGCCCCGCCCGCTCCGGCCAGCACGGCCAGCGAGGTGAACCCGTCGGCGCGGGCGTGCCGGCCGTCGGCGACCAGCGCGGCCGACCCGATCCGGCGCCCGGTCCGGATCCGGTAGCGGGCCACCAGCTCGTTCCCGGCGAAGCCGAGAACGGCCGCGACGGCCACGGCGGCCAGGTGGGTGACCGGCCGCGGGTGCAGCAGGCGCTGGACGGCGGCGAAGGCGGCCACCGCGCAGGAGATCGCGATCACAGCGACGATGGCCACGCCGGCCAGGTCCTCGGCCCGGCCGTACCCGTAGGTGTACCGGCGGGTCGGGCGGCGCCGCCCGAGCATGAAGGCCACCCCGAGCGGGACCGCGGTCAGCGCGTCGGCCGCGTTGTGCAGCGCGTCGCCGAGCAGCGACACCGAGCCCGACAGCGCGACCACCACCGCCTGCGCGGCCGCCGTGGCGGCCAGCGCGGCCAGCGAGATCCACAGGGTGCGCCAGCCGTCGGCCGAGTCCTCAAGCGCTGCGTCCGTCCGGTGGTCGTGCGAATGGGGCCGGATCGCGTGCCCGACGCGGTGCCAGAGGCCGTGACCGTGGTGGTGCTCGCCGTCGTGGTGATGCGGGTGGCCGTGCTCGTCGCTTATGTTCCCCAGGATGAGCGACAAACCCCATCGCAGCACCTCGACACCAGCCACCGCTTCGCTGTTGCGAACGCTAGGCAGGGGCGGGGAGCACGCACCACGGCCCGTTCGGTAGAAAAAGACTTATGACGATGGGTGAGGGCGATCGCCTGGCGGTACCGGAGACGGCGGGTCGGATGGCCGCGGCGGCGGCCGCGTTCGTGGGCGCGCTCGATGAGAGGCAGCGCGGGCGGGCGTGCTTCGGGTTCGGCGAGGAGCGGCGCGACTGGTCGTTCCTGCCCGCGACCGATCGCGACGGCCTGCCGATCGGGGCGCTGGACGACGGTCAGCGCCGGCTCGCGCACGAGCTGATCGCGGCCGGCACCAGCCTGCCCGGATACGCCAAGGTCGTCTCGGTGATGGCCATGGAGCACGTGCTGCGGGCGCTGGTGCCGGGGCTGGCCGACCTGTTCAACCCGGAGCGGTACTGCTTCAAGGTGTTCGGGTCGCCGGGCGAGCCGGTGTGGGGATGGCAGGTCGCCGGGCATCACGTGTCACTCAACTTCACGGTCGTGGACGGCCGGTGGGTGTCGCCGACCCCGTGCATGCTCGGCGCCGAGCCCGCGTCCTACGGGCTGCTGGCCCCGCTGGCCGACGACGAGGAACTCGCCTACCGGTTCGTGAACTCCCTCGACGCCGGGCAGCGGCAGGCCGCGATCATCCACCACCGGCCGCCGCCGGACCTGGCCACCCGGATGGTGCCCAGGATCGGCGAGGTGGAACGGCCCGACTCGGTGTTCTTCCCCGAGCCGGACTACGTGATCGGCGAGGACGAGCGGGACGTGCTGAGCTACGTGCGGTCGGGGCCCAAGGGGGTTCCCGGCTCGGCGCTGAACCGGGTGCAGCTCGACGACCTGGCCGCGCTGGTCGGGTCGTTCGCGCGGCGGCTGCCCGACGAGGTGGCGGGAGCCCAACTCCACGGCCTGGAGCGGGCCGGGCTGGACAACCTGTGGTTCGCGTGGGCGGGCGGCACGTCGCCCGGGGAGCGGCACTACTTCCGGGTCCAGGGGCCGACGCTGCTCATCGAACACGACAACACCCAGGCCAACGGCAACCACATCCACTCCGCGTGGCGCAACCCGGCCGATGACTTCGGCGACGACGTGCTGGCTGAGCATTACCGGGAGCACCACGCCGGGTGAGGGCGGCGTTCGGCGGGATGGCTTTGGGCGGAGTGAAACCGCGGTTTCAGCACACCGGGAGGTGGTGAAACCGCGGTTTCATTCCGGTTGTCAGCTGGCGGCGGCGAGGGCCGGGGCGGCGGGGGCGGCTTGCTGGGCACCGGCTTGCTGGGCGGCTTGGGCGGCTAGGCGCTCGCCCTGGCGGCGGGCGCGGCGGCCGGTGACGACCATCCACCCGACCAGGAGGCCGGTGACGGCGTAGGGCATCACCTTGGAGATGGCCAGCGCGGTGCCGGTCGAGGTGTTCTCCACGATGACGACCCGGGCGGCGGCTTCGGCCAGGTAGGTCACGCCCCAGACCACCGTGTAGAGCCAGAAGAGGTGGCGGAATCCGGGGTAGCGCCACAGGGCGTCGAACTCCCGGCCGCGCGGGCTGTCGCCGCCCATGAACTCCAGGGCGAAGCGGAAGATGAGCGGGCGGCGGGACCGCAGCGAGGCCAGGCACAGCAGGCCGAACACCGCGGTGGGGACCGAGCCTTCGAGCAGTACCAGGCGGGCGTTGCCGCTGACCAGGCCGAGGATCGTGCCGACGGCGATCCCGGCCAGCACCAGGGCGCCGACCGCGTCCAGGCGCCGCTGCCTGACGAAGCCGCCCAGGACCGCGATGCCGGGCAGGACGCCGCTCAGGACCAGGGCCGAAACGCTGCTCAGGCCGGCCGAACGCATCATCTGGTAGGCGACCAGAGGGCCGGCGGTGTCGAAGATCACGATCTTCGCGACGGACCGCAGGCGGCTGCGATCGCGGGCCGGGGCGGTGGACTGGGTGCTCGTCGTCATGTCCTCAACGCTAGGCAGCCGCCCGGCGCCGGCCCAGTGCGACAGGTCCTGTCCTGGGCGTGATGGATGTCATGGCCTGACGCGTGACAGCGGGGGGCGCGGCAGGTGAGTGCGGCGGGTCAGGTGCCGGCGGGGTGCCAGACGGTTTTGGTTTCCAGGTAGGTGAGCATGCGCTTGAGGCCGGGGGGCTGGGTCCAGTCCTCCGCACGCGGGCGCAGGACGCGCTTGAGGTTCTCGGCGGCGGCGACGGCCAGGTCATCGGCCAGCTCGTCGGGTGCGCCGGTCAGGTCGATCGCGTTGACGTCCATGTGCGAGGCGAGCCAGGGGGCGACCTCGGCGGCGCGGCCGGTCAGGACGTTGATCACCCCGCCGGGTACGTCCGAGGTGGCCAGCACCTCGGACAGGGACACCGCGGGCAGCGGGCCGCGCTCGCTGGCCAGGGCGACGACCGTGTTGCCGGTCACGACGGCGGGCGCGACGACCGAGACGAAGCCGAGCAGGCTGGAGGCCTCCGGAGCGAGCACGGCGACCACGCCGGTCGGCTCGGGCAGGGAGAAGTTGAAGAACGGGCCCGCCACCGGGTTGGCCGCGCCGCGGACCTGGGCGATCTTGTCGGCCCAGCCGGCGTACCAGACCCAGCGGTCGATGGCCGCGTCGACCACGGCTTCGGCCTGCCGGGCGCCGAGGCCTTCGGCCGCGCGGACTTCGGCGATGAACTGGGCGCGGCGGCCTTCGAGGAGTTCGGCGACCCGGTAGAGCACCTGGCCCCGGTTGTAGGGGGTCGCCGCGGACCAGCCGGCGAACGCCTTGCGGGCGGCGACGACCGCGTCGCGGGCGTCCTTGCGCGAGGCCAGGGCCGCGTTGGCCAGGAAGCCGCCCTTGTGGTCGGTCACCACGTAGGACCTTCCGCTCTCCGAGCGGGGGAAGGCCCCGCCGATGTACAGCTTGTACGTCTTGCGCACGGCCAGGCGGGCGGGCGCGGTGTTTGCCCGGGGGGACGACCCCCCCAAACCCCCCCGGTCAGAATCGGGTATGTCAGACATCGAGGTAGGCCTCCAGGCCGTGGCGGCCGCCTTCCCGGCCGTAACCGGATTCCTTGTACCCGCCGAACGGCGAGGTCGGGTCGAACTTGTTGAACGTGTTGGCCCACACCACGCCGGCGCGCAGCCGGGAGGCCATCCACAAGATCCGCGACCCCTTGTCGGTCCAGACCCCGGCGGACAGCCCGAAGGGGGTGTTGTTGGCCTTCTCCACCGCCTCGGCCGGGGTCCGGAAGGTGAGCACGGACAGCACCGGGCCGAAGATCTCCTCGCGGGCGATGCGGTGCGCCTGCGAGACGCCGGTGAACACGGTGGGCGGGAACCAGAAGCCCTTGACCGGCAGCTCGCACGGCGGCGACCAGCGCTGCGCGCCCTCGGCCTCGCCGATCTCGGACAGCTCGCGGATCTTGGCCAGCTGGGCCGCCGAGTTGATCGCGCCCACGTCGGTGTTCTTGTCCAGCGGGTCACCCAGGCGCAGCGTGGTGAGGCGCCGCCGCAGCGAGGCGAGCACCTCGTCGTAGACCGACTCCTGGACCAGCAGCCGGGAGCCCGCGCAGCAGACGTGGCCCTGGTTGAAGAAGATGCCGTTCACGATGCCCTCGACGGCCTGGTCGACCGGGGCGTCCTCGAACACGATGTTGGCGGCCTTGCCGCCCAGTTCCAGGGTGAGCTTCTTGCGCGGGTCTGTGGCGCAGGCCCGGGCGATTTCCTTGCCCACCTCGGTGGAGCCGGTGAACGCCACCTTGTTGATCCCGGGGTGGGAGACCAGGGCCCGGCCGGTCTCCCCGGCGCCGGTCACGATGTTGACCACGCCGGGCGGCAGGTCGGCCTGCTGGCAGATCCCGGCGAAGGTCAGCGCGGTCAGCGGCGTGGTCTCGGCCGGCTTGAGCACCACCGTGTTGCCGCAGGCCAGCGCGGGGGCGATCTTCCAAGCGAGCATGAGCAGGGGGAAGTTCCACGGGATGACCTGGCCGGCCACGCCGAGGGGTCTGGGCGCCGGGCCGTAGCCCGCGTACTCCAGCTTGTCGGCCCAGCCGGCGTGGTAGAAGAAGTGCGCCGCGACCAGCGGGATGTCCACGTCGCGTGACTCGCGGATCGGCTTGCCGTTGTCGAGGGACTCCAGGACGGCCAGTTCGCGGGATCGCTCCTGGATGATCCGGGCGATACGGAACAGGTACTTGCCGCGTTCCTGGGCGGCCATTTTCGACCAGATGTTGTCGTAGGCCTGGCGGGCGGCGGCCACCGCGCGGTCCACGTCGGCCGGGCTGGCCTCGGCCACCTCGGCGAGGACCTCCTCGGTGGCGGGCGAGATGGTCTTGAACGCGCCGCCGTCCTTGCTGGGGGTGAACTCCCCGTTGATGAACAGCCCGTAGGACTCCCGGATCTGCGCGATCGCGCGGGATTCGGGCGCGGGAGCGTACTCGAACTTTGGCATGTCAGTCCAGCGTGAAGTAGTCGGGGCCGGAGTAGCGGCCGGTGGCCAGCTTGGTCCGCTGCATGAGCAGGTCGTTCAGCAGACTGGAGGCGCCGAAGCGGAACCAGTCCGGATCGAGCCAGTCCTCCCCCGCCGTCTCGTTGACCAGGACCAGGTAGCGGACCGCGTCCTTGGCGGTGCGGATGCCGCCGGCCGGCTTGACGCCGACCTGGCGGCCGTGGGTGACCCGGAAGTCCCGCACGGCCTCCAGCATGACCAGGGTGACCGGGAGCGTGGCGGCCGGGCTGACCTTGCCGGTCGAGGTCTTGATGAAGTCGGCGCCGGCCAGCATGGCCAGCCACGAGGCGCGTCGCACGTTGTCCAGGGTGACCAGCTCGCCGGTCTCCAGGATGACCTTGAGGTGCGCCTTTTCCCCGCAGACTTGCCGCACGGCGGCGATCTCGTCGTAGACCAGCTGGTAGTTCCCGGCCAGGAAGGCGCCGCGGTCGATGACCATGTCCACCTCGTCCGCGCCGGCCTCGATCGCGAATTCCGCGTCGGCCAGCTTGACCGGCAGGCTGGTCCGGCCGCTGGGGAACGCGGTGGCCACGCTGGCCACGTGGATGCCGGTGCCCTTGACCTCGGCCGCCGCCAGGTGAGCCAGGTCGGGGTAGACGCAGACCGCGGCGACCTGAGGCGCGGTCGGGTCGGCGGGATCGGGGCGCCTGGCCTTGGCGCACAGGGCCCGGACCTTGCCCGGCGTGTCCTGGCCCTCTAGCGTGGTCAGGTCGATCATCGAGATGGCCATGTCGAGCGCCCACTGCTTGGCCGTGGTCTTGATCGACCGGCTGGCCAGCATGGCCGCCCGGGCCTCGGCCCCGACCTGGTCCACCCCGGGCAGCCCGTGCAGGAACTCCCGCAGCGAAGAGCCCGTACCGACCGGGGCGGCAACTGGCGCGCTCATCGGCGACTCCCTCCTGCGACCATTCTCACCCACGGCCGCGACTAGCTAATCACCGCGGCGGCTGCCGCGTAGTAGTGAGCGTGAGGCACTGGCTGCTGCGGCGACGCGTTGACTACTCTCGTGCCAAGCCATGGCTAGGGAGGGCAATGGACCAGGGTTTTCCGGGCGGGTCGCTTACCGGATTGCAACGGCGGGTCGCCGAGGGCGAGGAGCCACGCACGATTCTGGAGGAGCTTTGGCGCGCACTGCAGGCACGGCTTTACGGATATGGCTGCAAGCGCCTCGGGGACGCCAGTCAGGCCGACGACTTCGTGCAGAAGGTGTTCCTGAAGATGCAGGTGAACTTCGCCCGGATGATCGCGCGCGAGCCGGTCGAGGCGTGGATATTCACGGTGGCCAGGAACGAGGTAGTCGACTGGTACCGGGAGCGGGCCAAGAGCGATGTGCCCGCCGAAGCAGAACTGCTGGATCGCGACTCGGCCGAGGAATCGTGGCGTATTCCGTTCGAGGAGCAGATCGAGACGCGGATCGGGGAAATCGGGCCGCTGTATGCCTACCTGCGCGCCATTCTCGCCCGGGGCTGGCTGCGCGATGACGACCTGCGCGCCTACTGGCAGGGAGTCGTGGAGGAGGTACCGCAGCGGGCCTTGGCCGAGCAGTTCGGCGTGACCCAGGGACGCATCTCCCAGCTGAAATCGGAGGTCGGGCAGAAGGTCCGGATCGCGCTGTACCTGTCCGAGATCCTGGGCCTGGTCAGGGCTCCGCAGCGGGAGGCCGAGATCGGCTCGCACCTGGAACTGCTGGACCTGGCCGCCGCCTTGACCTCGGCCGATCGCTCGCTGCTGCGGCACGCGGGCGGGGCGGTCCGGCGCGATCCGGTCGGCCAGCCCTACCTGCTCCCCAAGGACGCGGAGCGGGCGATCCAGGCCCGGTCGGCAAGCCTGCGTGACCTGCACGGCGCCGAGTCCAGGTACGCCGCGGCCATTCCCAATCCCAACCCCTTGTGCATCGAGAGCCCGTGTGCGAGGCACACGGCTTCCCGCGGCTGATTCCCGCGGCTGACGAAAGCGGAAACGACCATGAGTGAACCCGACGAGTCTGATGAGATCAGCCGCGAGCTTGACGCGATCTTCGCGGAATTCTTCGGGCCGCCGACCGAGATGGACCTGCGGGGCGTCGACCCGGCCACGTTCGCGGTCGGGCTCTCGTACGGCTTCGACAGCTGGCAGCACGCCCGGGTGGTGGCGAACAACCGGCGGCACGTCGCGACGGCGGCTGAGCACTGGGCCGAGCACCATCCCAGCCCGGAGTTCCTGAGCCATGCGGTCGGCACCGACGAGAGCGCCGTCCGGCACCGGGAACTGCTCGACCGGGCCCACCCGGGGTGCGCCGCCTGCGAAGCGCAGCTACAGCGGCTGACCGGCCTCGACCGGCCCGGCCTCGACCAGCTTAGCCTCGACCGGCTTGACCCGGATGCCCCGCCGGACGACATCGACCTGGCCTGGCTGGCGTTCCAGCCAATGGAGGTGGTCCGGCGGCTGGACAGCCCGACCGAGGCGGCCCGCCCGCTGCACATCCGCGGCCGCGCCCAGGACCAGTCCATTACCGCCGAGCCCTACGGCGGGCGGGACTGGCGGATCACCGTCCGGGATCCCCGGGCCCGGCACGCCGCGGTGTGGATCGGCTGGACGAGCCGGCAGATCACCCAGCACGAGGCGATCTTCGAGAACGACCTGGCCGAGATCGACGCCGAGGCACCCGAAGAGGGGGCCAGGCCGCAGCGCGTGCGGGTCCGGATCACCGACCCGCCAGCACCCGGGTAGGCCAGCGTCCCAGAGCCTGGATCCTGCACCGAAAAGCCGCTGTGGCTTACGATTGAGCTGGCCTCGGTTCCGATCGGACGTCCCCCCTTGTACACCTACGTCGAGTTCAAAGTCGAGATCCGTCGTGGCCGCGAGGGCAAGCACGGCCACCGGGTGACGGTCGAGTGCGAGAAGCCGGACGGCGGCCGGGTCGGCCCCACCGACGCTCAGCCGATCACCGCCTCGGTGCAGCGGCTGATGCCCGCGGCAAACGCCGAGCAGCGGATCGGTCTGGGTGAGGAACTGGGGCACTGCATGTTCCCGCCGCGGGTGCTGGCCGCCTTCACCGAGACGCTGCGCGAGCTGAAGGCCGGTACCGGTATCCGGATCCGCCTGCTGTGCGTGGACGAGGAGATGGCGCGCTGGCCGTGGGAACTGGTACGCATCGCGGTGCCGGTCACCGCCCGGCCCCGGTACCTGTTCCGGGACGAGCGTTTCTCGCTGGTCCGGACGGTCATCGACCACCGCCCGGCCGCCCAGCCCAAGGAACGGCGAAACCTGGTCATCCTCACCGTCGACGCCACCAAGGTGCTCGACGAGGCTGAGCTCGAGCCCGACTTCCCCGAGCAGCTCGCGAACACCGCGCCGCCGCGCCGAATCGACCTGCGGCGGCTCGACCTGCCCCGGCCGACCCGCAGGAGCATCGACGAGCTCATCGACCAGGTGGCCGACGGCGAGGATCCGCTGGACATCTTCCACTTCACCGGGCACGGCCGGCCGCCCCGCGACGGCCAGGCCGGGGCGCTGGTGCTGTACCGGGACCAGGACACCGGCAGTGAGCACTACCGGGGCGACGAGCTGGCCAGGCAGTTGCAGCGGGCCGGGACGTCGCTGGCGTTCGTCAATGCCTGCTACACCGACCAGGCGGCCATCGCCCCGGGCGACGGGCCCGGTGTCGCGCAGTCGCTGACCGGCATCGTGCCGGTGGTGATCGCCATGCGGGACGCGGTGCGGGACCGGGACGCCAAGGATTTCGCCGAGACGTTCTACCAGTGGCTGCTGAACGGCAGCACCGTCGACGAGGCCGTGGCCCGGGGCCGGCTCGGGCTTGACGAGTCGCTGCCCGGCTGGGGCTACGTGGTGCTCTACAGCCGGGCCAGCAGCGGCCGGTTCCTGGAACCGATGCCGGCGGCCGTCGCGCCGGCGGACGCGGCCCGGGCGCCGATGGACGGGATCCGGCGGTGGGCGATGATGGGCGGCGACCAGGGGCACTGGCAGGTCATCCCGGGCGAGGCGGGCCCGGAGCTGCGGCCGGTGGAGGACGCCACCAAGGCCGACATCAGCCACCTGCGCCAGGTCCACGCGTCGCTGGCCCTGGCCAGCGACGGGCGGGTGGTGGCCCAGGTCAACCGGGGCCGGCTCGCCCTGGCGTGGGTGGACCGGGCGCGTCCGCGGCTGGACCGGTGGCCGGAGACGTTCGAGCTGGGGCTGGACGCACAGGAAATACGCCTGCTCGCGGTGGCCGTGGACTACGGTGACGAGGTGGTATGCGTACTGAGTACCGATCAGGCCACTTACCGGGTCGACGTGGCGCCCAGGGTCCGTCCGGTGGTGACGCCGATGTTCGGCGAGCCCACGCGGCACGCGACGATCCTGGCCGGGCAGATCGACACGGTCGACGCCGGCGGCCGGCTGCGCGGCTGGGAAGTGAACCAGGACCGGTACGGCATCGCCGAGGTCAGCTCGTTGGACGGGGCCCGCTCTGCGGGGCGCAAGGTCTATGCGCTGGCCGGGCGCGATGAGGACGGACGGCCGATCGTCGCCGATACCGGCCCTATGGGCACGCTGGTGCGCCGTACCGCGGCCGACGAGGTGGTGGTCGTACGGCCGTTGTCCGGGGCCCCGGCCGAGATCCTGCTGAGCAGCGACGGGCACATTGAGCGGGTCACCGCGGACGGCGGATCGTGAAACGCGCCGCGCTGCTGCGGAACGTGTCGGCCGAGCTTCGTCACCGGCGGCTGGTGTGGGCCGGGATCAGGGGTGACGACGCCGAGCCGCTGGCCGACCTGCCGCAGTTCGAGGGCGCGTACACGATCATCAACGCCTACTCCAGGAGGCTGTCGGTCGACAGCCAGGCCTACGAAGACCTGACCGGGGTCCGGGTCGACCTGGAGACGTGGGATATCGACGACCACCTCGGCGCGCCGGAGACGGCCACGTTCCGCCGGGTGATGCTGCAGGCGCTGTCGGCACCCAGCGCGCTGCTGCCCTACCGCCCGTCCAGCTTCCTGTCCGCGATCTACTTCGCCCGGCGCGACCGCTGCCTCAACCTGGGACTGTTCGGCGGCCACCAGGCCGCCTTCGAGCACAAGCCGTGGGTCGAGACCTCGCTGGCCGATCTCGGGGTCCGCACCATCCCGTGGATCTACGTGGCCGACGAGGAGCAGCTGCGGACCTACGACATGCTGCGGCACGGGCCGCTGATCCTGCGCCGCAGCCGGACCTCGGGCGGCGAGGGCATCGTCCAGGTCGCCGACGCCGGGCAGCTGAGGCAGCAGTGGCCGCGGGCGTCCGAGGCGTTCGCCGGGGTGGCGCCGTACCTGTCCGGCGGCCTGCCGGTCAACGTGGGGGCCACCGCGTGGCACGACGGGGTGACGGTGCACTACCCGTCGGTCCAGCTGATCGGGATACCGGACTGCGTGACGCGGCCGTTCGGCTACTGCGGCAACGACTACGGCCTGGTCAAAGACCTCGACCGCGCCATCCTGGACCAGATCGAGCTGGCCACGGTCACCATCGGGAACTGGCTGCGCAGCTTCGGTTACCGCGGGACGTTCGGGGTGGACTTCCTCGTGCACGACGGGGTGCCGCTGTTCACCGAGGTCAACCCGCGCTTCCAGGGCTCCACCCACGCCTCGTGCAAGCTCGCCATCGACGCGGGCGAGAGCTGCCTGATGCTCGAGCACCTGGCGGCCATCATGGGCATGTCCGCGCCGCCGCGCCGCCCGGTCGCCGAGCTCGCCGCCGAGGCGCCCGCGCTGGCCCACTTCGTCGTGCACTGGGTGGGCGAGGAGGCGGAGCGGCTTGACGCCTCGCCGCTGGTCCGGCTGGCCATGGCGACCGGCCGGTCCATCCGGGCCGAGGTCCAGACGCGGCCGGCGCTGCTCACCGAGCGGGGCGCCGCGGTCGCTCGCATCGTCTGCCGGGAGTCGGTGACGCGGACCGGGTTCGAACTGACCGAGCCATGGGCCGGCGTAGTTTCGACGTGGAAGGCCGCCGCGACCCGTCCCACGGTCGTGTCCGCGGAGCAAGTGATGACGCCAGGATCTCTGGGGGGCTAGATGAGGCAGTTCAAGGCCCGGCGGGAGCCGCGATCGGGAACCAAGACGTTCTTCGAGCACGGGCGGGACGAGTACCTGGCGGCCAAGGTGCCGCCGTGGGTGGAGCCGCGGCGGTTCTGCAACGCGCTGGAGGAGATCCACTCACCGCTCGGCCCCCTCTACAAGCGCAGCGGATACCCCTGGATCACCCTGGTGCTCGGCAGCGGCTGCCTGGAAGCCGGGCACGACATCAGCGGCACCCGGATCCACGACGTGCCCGCCATCGTGCAGCGGCTGCTGGCCGACGCCGACCCGCTGCCCGACGGGACGAACGCGGCGAAGCTGGCCAGCGCGTTCGCGGCCTCGCTCATCGCCGACCGGCTGGGACCGCCGACGGCCCCGGCCGACGACGGCGACCCGGCGGCCGAGCCGGGCGAGCCCGGTCCGCGCTTCGGCGGCTCGTTCAATACCACGACCGACCTGAGGACCGCCAAGCTCCTGCTCTGCGCGGCCCTGCTGACCCGCCTGTACCACCTGGCCAGCGCGGCGGCCCCGGACGCGCTCAGCCGCAGCGGCCACGACCGGGTCGTCCTGCCGATCGGCCGGGCCGGCTCGGCCGAACTCGAGACCGACGCCATTCAGCCGGTCATGGGCCTGCTCGAGGAGCTGATCAGCTCGGCGAAGGAGAACGGGCACGACACCGGGGCCACCGTCCTGCACCAGGCGCTGACCACGATCGACAGCTCGCTCAGCCCGCGGGGCCACCAGCCGTCGCTGCGGGTGGCCGACATCCAGCTGCTGACCGAACTGTGCTGGTATTCCCTGACCCAGGGCACCTCGGTCTACCCGGGATGGAACGACCTGCTACTGCACCTGAGCACCCGGACCTCCCCCGCGCTGTTCGACCGGTGGCTGCCCCGGCCTGCCTTCGACGACATCGACGCGGCCTGCCAGTTCGTGGAGCAGCGCTACGCGGCCACGACCCAGCTGTCCTGGAACGAGCTGGAAGACGACGACGAGACCGACCGGGAACGTTTCTACGCGACGGTGGCCGCGATCTTGCGCCAGCAGGCCGCCCTGCGCGAAGGCTTCCTGCAGTCCTCGCCGCTGCAGCCGCCCATCGCGTCGGCCTTCGTCACGTCGTTCGACCTGGAGCTTGAGATGGCCATGTGGCGCTCGAGCACCGAGCCGTTCGTGATCGCGGTGCCGATGAACCTGCTGCAAGACGTGGCCGAACCCGCCTCCTGCCTCGCGTCGGTGTGCTGGCTGGGCTGCCTGATCCGGCCCGACCACGACCTCCCGCTTGAGGAGCAGCTGGAGCGGCTGCGCACCCCGGCCGAGGAGGACTGGTTCCTGCTCAACGGCGAAGGCGCCTACGAGCTGAGCTACGGCAACTACCCGGTGGTGGTCCGGCTCAGCGGGTCGCCCCTGATGCGGGCGCCGCGGCTGTGGACCGAGGACGGCAGTGACTGGAACGACCTGTGCCGGCGGCTGCTGAAGGACTACCACATCGAGGTGCCGAGCGATCCGCCCTCCCGCACCGAGCCCGAACTGCGGATGGCGCACGTGGCCCTGCTCGACGAGTACTCGGCCATGCAGCACGCGGCGTCGGAGTTCCTGGTCTACCAGCCCGACCGGAGCAACGAGCGGGTCCGCCAGGGGCTGCCCGCCGCGCTGTTCGGGACCCGGGGCTCGGCGTTCGCCAGGTTCTGGATGATGATGGGGGTCCAGGTCAGCGACAGCAGCATCCGCTACCGGTTCGCGTCGCAGATGACGGTGCCCACCAGCATCGACGGCGAATCGGTCAAGAAGGCTCCGACGCCGAGCCGCGCCGGGCTCGTGGTGAACTGG
>Ga0209168_10002481_pt1 | contig 13307 bp, 10 predicted proteins | sample Coa_R1_FD_187156 | JGI IMG/M metagenome (GOLD analysis project Ga0209168, IMG submission 187156) | Surface soil microbial communities from Centralia Pennsylvania, which are recovering from an underground coalmine fire - Coalmine... | ecosystem: Environmental > Terrestrial > Soil > Unclassified ... | reverse complement strand
ACTCCGCATTTGCCAACTTCGCCTTCCGATAATGCATGGTCCGAGTCATAACCCATAAGCGTGGGAAGGTCGAACGCCACCGAAAGCCCCGTTTGCCCCTGCGCCAGCAAATAACGAAACCGCTTGTTCGTATCTTCCGCAGCGCCGAATCCCGCGAATTGTCGCATCGTCCACAGGCGCCCGCGGTACATCGTGGAATGGATTCCGCGCGTGTAGGGTGGCTGCCCCGGATATCCGAGGTCCTTCTCAGGCGACCATCCATCCAGATCCGCCGGCGTGTACAGCCGACGAATCGGGTAGTCGGAAATTGTTGTGAATTCTTTCGCGCGCTCAGGCGATTTCTTGAGCGTCGGCTCCAAAACTTTCTTTTCCCACTCAATTTCAGCTGCCGACGGCGTACGGGACACGCCGGACGAAGTGTGTGAGGAAGTGCGTGGCAATGTGCCTGACGATGTGCGTGCGGAAGCGCGAGGCGATTCAGGCTCCGCGCTCGTTGTCAGCGACGATATTCGCTCTTCTTTCGGCATTTCGTACCTCCCGGCCGGACCGCGCAGCCTCCACACCCGCTCGCGAAGCTCTGATTTGATTGTAGGGCAAGCCCAAAAAGCGGGCAAGTGTGGTCCGCGCGCGTCTCCCAAACAAGTCGAAAAAAAGGCCCGGAGATTTACGAATCTCCGGGCCTTCTTTGCGTCACTAATTTATCGCTGCTACTTGTGCAATCCCAATCCGAACACGTCTTCTCCCGCCAAATGCCCGCCGAGTGTGCCGGGAATGAGTGGCTGCTGGGCTTCGAGATCGATGGCTCGGTGTCTCGCATCTGCGACGGTGATGTTATTTGCGCTCAGCGTCCGCCCCATCGCCAGATTGAAATTCACGAGCGCGATTTGCAGATTCGCTTTTGCCAGCAGCTCGTTACCTTTGGCCGCCGTCAAATCACGGGAGCGCAGAATCACGTTGTAGCTCGTCGACGCGCCGAGAGAATATTTTTTCTGTTCGTCATCGAGAGTTTGCTGCGCAAGCTGGGTCGCCTTCTCGGTGGCCACCACCTGCGCGGCATCCTGCTGAATGGCAATCAGCGCGTTTCGTACGCCGACGACGATGGTGTTCTTTTCTTGCTGATATATCGTTTGGTATTGCCGCTCGTTCAGCAGCGCGCGAGCGTGGTCGGCTTGCGCCGAGCGGTTCCGCAGCGGCAAGCTCAAGTTCAAGCTGGCCGAATAGCTCGGGAACTGGTTCTGAAAAATCGCGGAATAGGCATCCCCAACGCCGCCGGGAACAACCGTCGTCGTGGTGTTAAAAGTGCTTCCCACTCCAACAAACTCCTGCACGCCGCCGGAAAAAACGGGATTGCCGTTGGCATCGAGAATAGGAACATTCAAATTCGGAACAAAAGTGAGCGGCGTCGAGGATTTGAGCGTGGAGATGCCACCCAGGCCGGAACTCTGATAATTTCCGGACAGAGTGAGCGCGGGAAGCAACTCGTTCCGTGTGGCTTTGATTTCCACATTGTCATTCGCTAACTGGAGCTGCTCCACTTGCAATTCAGGTCGGTTTGCCCACGCTTCCTTTACGGCGTCCGGCAAAGCGATGGTCGGCACCGCCGCCAATTCCTCGATCGGCGTGGTCGGAATCACTTCAACATCCTGGAAAGCCGGGTCCAAAAGGTTTTTGGTAATCAACTGGAGCAACAAGGTTTGCTGTTGCAGCAGGTTGGTTTGAGCTTGAATAACTAACTGGTTGTCGGTCGCGATCTCCGATTCCGCGGTCAATACGTCGAGCGGCGCGAGTGTTCCGATTTCAAGCTGGCGCTTATTGTCCTCGTACAATTTCTGTGACGTCGCAAGCGCCGCTTTTTGCACATCCACGTTTTGCCGCGCATAGACGAGTTGCCAATACTGATTTTCAACCTGCGTCACGGAGTTGATTACTTGCTCTTCAAAAGTCAGGTTGTCCGCCTTCAGCGTGTTCTTTGTCTCGATTATGAAGCGCGTCACCGGCAGGAAGCCGAACCCCCTCAACAGTGGCTGTTGAATGCTAGCGAAAAGCTGAGACGAGACGGACGGGTTGAAAAAGTTGGCGGACGACGAGGAAGAACTGCGTGTGTTGTCCAGACCAAAAGAGAACGATGTTCCGGTGTGCAGTTCCTGCGAATAGCCGATGTTGAGCTGAGTCTGGTGACTCTTGAGAGCAACCAGGGAGTTGGTGCCGGTGCCGGTCCCGGAAATAAAGGGATTGTTCACCGGGGTCGTGTTATCCGCGATAGAGGCGGTTGCGCCGATTACCGGATCAAACGTTCCACCGCCGCCCGAGCCAAGCACGAACGTTCCGCTTGGTACGCCGCCGCCTTCGGCCCGAAGGACATCGGTTTCACCAAACCACGGCAGATAGCGCTGAACGCGGATATCAAGATTGTTTTGCAGCGCCAGAGAGATCGCATCCTGCAGACTCAATTCAAGCTTTCCGTTTTGGATCAGGGTGTAAATCGCCGGCGTGTTGGTCAAATCGGGAGGAGGCACATTGATTGAGAAATATGGCGCGAAAATATTTGGAAACCATTGCCTTCCTTTGGAATAGTCCGGACCCGAGCGAAGATTCGGATAGGGCAGCACGGCCGGAGTTTGTTGCGCCGGGGGCGTCTGTGTTTGCGTCGTCGTCGTTTGGGTCTGCGGCGGTGCTGTTTGCTGAGCCTGCGCCTGGGCTAGGCCGGGATACCCGACCGCGAGTGCCGCGGCCAGATAGAGAGCAACGGCAGTCCGAATGAGCCTTCCAGTCATATAGTTATCTTCCCCCTGATTTCAGAATTGCGTTTAAGTCCTAGTATGGTGAAACGTGCGAGAGCGATGATATGTTTCAACTGATTGCATGCTGCAAGGCGGCGACCAATCCTATCGGTTAGCAATCAGGCAAATAAAGCTGGGATGGTTTCGCACAATGTTCAGAATCGGACACTAACAGGCTACAACCGGACACATGAACCGACGAGTCTAGCATCACTCCTGCCGCATTGACAACGAAGGCCGGGCTGACCTAGGCTAGCCGGGCGTCGTCGATCGGGGAGGCTCGCTCACATGCACGCGGATGAAGTTATGCAACTCTTCGAGCGTGTTGGGGCAGTGCGGCACGGACATTTTGAGCTGTCGAGCGGCCGCCATAGCTCCACCTATGTGCAATGCGCACTTGTGCTTCAGTATCCCGAGTCAGCTGAAAAGCTCGGTCGCGCGCTCGCCGAGAAATTCAAAGGCGTGCAGATAGATTGCGTTGCTTCGCCCGCCCTCGGCGGAGTCCTCGTTGGGCACGAAGTGGCGCGCGGGCTTGGCGTCCGCGCCGTCTTCGTGGAAAGAGACATCTCCGGGCGCATGGCTCTCCGCCGGGGGTTCGCTTTCCAGCCGAATGAGCGTGTCCTGGTTGTCGAGGACGTCTGGACCACGGGCGGTTCTACCCGCGAAACGATTGCCGTCGTCGAGCAAGCCGGAGGACTTGCCGTTGCCGCAGGAGCTCTGATCGACCGCAGCGGCAATCAGCTCGAACTCAACGTGCCCACCAAGGCGCTGATCGATTTGGATATTCCCAGCTACGAAGCCTTTGAATGCCCTCTGTGCCGCTCGGGCCAGGAAATCGCCAAACCTGGCAGCCATTTTGTCCGCTCAGAAAAGTAGCAGTACTACATTAAAAAAGTTATTGCATTGCAAATACACTCGTATGAAAATACCCGCCTGAATTCCGCGTTGCTCTACTTAGAGGGTAGGTGCCGCGCATAATCCGAGCTTCCGCCGTTGCGGATGCGTGTCCGTATTCTTCAGTACGGTGCTTCTGTATTGGCGTAAGCATTCCTCTCCTTACTTGTCGGCGAGCTCGCAGTGCCCGCCGTTGGGGTCAGGATATGGCTATCGTCAAAGTGCCGCATCTCGGCAGAACGTTCATCATGCCCGCTCAAATCGAGATATTCCTGGCGGGTATCGGCGTCGAATACCATCGTTGGCTTAGCTCGGAACCTCTTTCTTCCCATGCAAGTCCGGCGCAAATACTGGATGCCTACAAGCTCCAACTCGAGAACTACAAAGTCGGGCACGGCTTTGCGGGTTACGACGTCATCGATCTCACTCCGGAAACTCCAGGAATCGACGACATGCTCGGACAGTGCAGTAAAGAGCATTGGCACGACCAGGAAGAGGCCCGCTTGATTGTCGCCGGCCGCGGGGTTTGCAATATTCATCCCGTGGGACGCGCGGTCGTAGTCGTTGAACTCGAGCCCGGCGACTTTCTTTCCGTTGGCCGCGGCATCCGGCACTGGTTTGTTCTCTGCGCCGAGCGTCGTCTCCGCGCTGTGCGCTTTCTCGACGCACAGCAGGAAACATCGTACACGCAGAGCGGTATTGAAAATGAATACGAGCCTGTGTGCCTCGGCCCCGCCTATTTCGCCTATCAACCCCGCTGACGCGTCGTTTTGATTCTCCTGAGTCGTTGCCAGCGTGCGATAATTTCTGCCGCATGCGTAACATCAAATTGACACTCGCCTATGACGGCGCCGCATTTCACGGCTGGCAGATCCAGCCCGGCGTTCCCACCATACAAGGCGCAGTCACGGATGTGCTCTGCAAAATCACTCAGGAACAAATCACCATTCACGGGGCCAGCCGCACGGACGCGGGCGTCCACGCGCTCGGCCAGGTCGCAAGTTTCAAAACGCAATCGCAGCTCGCCGCGGAAGAATTGCAGCGTGCCCTCAACGCGCTTCTGCCGTCCGCGATTCGCATCGTCGCCGCCGAAGAAATGGGCACCGATTTCCACGCTCGCTGGCAGGCTCTCGAGAAAACCTATCATTACCGCATCTTTCGCGGACCCGTTGTCTCGCCCTTTGAATTCCAGCGCGTTCTGCATTATCCCTACCCACTTAATGAAGCTAATATGATCGAAGCCGCGAAACTCTTTGAAGGTGAGCACGATTTCACATCTTTCGCCGCATCAAGCGGCTCGGAAGACACGGACAAAGACCGTTCCCCCATCCGCGTGATTCTTCGCTCCGCTCTCACTCTCTATCCGAATAAGCAGGAACTCGTCTACGAAGTCACTGGCCGCTCGTTTCTCCGTTACATGGTACGCAAAATCGTCGGCACTCTCCTCGACGTTGGCCGTGGCAAACTCTCCCCTGCGGACATTCCCGCATTATTCGAATCGCGCGACCGCTCCCTCTCCGGCCCCACTGCGGAACCGGCCGGGCTTTATCTTGTCGCGCTCAAGTATCCAGAGCCCTGGAAAATCGGTTAGAATTCGCGCATCGGTGAATTGTATGCCCGCAACCTCGCGGTGACGGAGTAGTGATGGATTTAAGCGAGCTGATCTACGACTGGAACACCGTCAAGGGCCGCGAGATTCCACTCGGCCGCAAAGTCATGCTGAACGACGAGACTCTGCGCGACGGCCTGCAAAATCCTTCTGTGCATGACCCCAGCATCGAAGAAAAAATTCAAATTCTGCATTTGATGGAAGACCTCGGCATCGACACCGTAAATATCGGTCTCCCCGGCGCCGGCCCGCGCGCTTACAACGACACGGAAGCCCTCGCGCAAGAAATCGTTCGCTGCCGCATGAAAATCCGCCCGAATTGCGCCGCGCGCACCCATGTCAGCGATATTCGCCCCATCGCCGAAATCTCCCAAAAGACTGGCATCGCCATTGAGGCCGCCACATTTCTTGGCTCGAGTCCCATCCGCCGTCTTGTTGAAGACTGGACCGTCGATCACCTCCAGCACACCACAGAAGACGCAGTGAAGTTTGCTGTCGCGCAAGGTTTGCCGGTGATGTACGTCACCGAAGACACGACGCGCGCCGACGCCGCCACCGTGAAAACTCTCTACACCACCGCGATTCGCTGCGGCGCTCGCGCCATCGTGCTCTGCGACACGGTCGGTCACGCGGAGCCACGCGGCGCCTACAATCTGATCCAATTCGCGATCGAAGAAGTCGTCAAACCATCCGGCGAGAAAATTCGCGTCGACTGGCACGGCCACAACGACCGCGGACTCTCCATCGCGAATTCCTTGGCCGCCATCGCCGCCGGAGCCGATCAAGTCCACGCCGCCGCGAATTCTCTCGGCGAGCGCGTCGGTAACACCCCCATGGAACTCATGCTCGTCAATCTCCGTCTCATGGGATTGATCGATCGCGACCTTTCCAAGCTGAAAGAATATTCAGACGCCGTTTCGCTCGCTACTCATACTGTCGTGCCTCCGAATTATCCCGTCGTTGGACGCGACGCTTTTCGCACCGCCACCGGCGTGCACGCGGCCGCGATTATCAAGGCCTACCGCAAAAACGACATCATGCTGGCCGACTCCGTTTACAGCGGCGTGCCGGCGCATCTTTTCGGTTTGCAGCAGATGATTGAAATCGGGCCCATGAGCGGCCGCTCCAACGTCACCTATTGGCTTGAGAAGCACGAAATTCCTGCGACCGATGAACTCGTCGACCGTATTTTTCAGGCTGCGAAGAAGGCCGAGCGCGTCATGACCGATGAAGAAATCCTCGCGCTCTGTGGAACCAATGCGCACAGCAAACCTGCGACAAAGCGCTGAAGTGAACTCATATCCAATTTCCGCAAAAGTGTCTCGCTTGCCCGCGAACGCCGCCCCCATAAAGTCCGTGAAACTTTTTTTCTTGTTCGGTATCCTGTTGGCCATGGGAACGCTGACCGCGCGCGCCGCAAATCCAATCGATGCCCTTGTGCAAGACAAGCGCGTGGCTCTCGCCATGTCCTGGTTGGATAAAAATCTCGATTGGGTCACGGAACAGCAAATCGCCATCACGGAAATTCCTGCGCCGGAGTTTCACGAAGCCGCGCGAGCTGCCTACATTGCAAAACTCCTCGCTGCCTGCGGCCTCGAGGTCCACACGGATTCTGTCGGCAATGTCATCGGCGAGCGCAGTGGCTCATCCCGTAAAAGCAACGATGTGATCATCGTCGTCGCGCACCTCGACACTGTTTTTCCCATAGACACCGATGTTCACGTCAAGCGTGTCAATGGCCGCCTCCAAGCCCCGGGAATCGCTGACGATGGAGCGGGCCTCGCCGCGCTCGTCGCCATTGCTCGTGCCATGAACGAAGCCCAGATTAGAGCGCAAACCAAAATTGTCTTCGCCGCCGACGTTGGCGAAGAAGGGGAAGGGAATTTGCGCGGCATCCGCGAATTGATGGACACGTACAAAGGCAACGTTCGCGCTGTGATTGCGCTCGACGGTGCGGCCACCGATTACGTCACCACCATCGGCCTTGCCTCTCGGCGTCTCGACATGCAAATCACCGGCCCGGGAGGTCACAGTTGGTCCGATTTCGGCGCGCCCAACCCCATCACCGCTCTCGCGCGCGGCATTGTGCAATTTTCCCGCACGCGCGTTCCGCAAGAGCCGCGCACCACTTTCAATTTTGGCGTCATTGAGGGCGGCAACTCCGTGAACTCCATTCCTGCGGAAGCCGGCGTGAAAGTGGATTTGCGTTCTGAAGATGACGCAGAATTGTCGCGCCTCGAAAGCGAGCTGCGTAAGGCATTCGCCAGCGCCGTCGACGAGGAAATGGCCGCCGCGGATCCGGGAAATGAAACCCTCAAACTCAAAGTGACAGTCATCGGCGTGCGCCCCGGCGGAAGACTGGCTGCGGATTCACCGCTCCTTGCGGCCATCGAAAACGTTGATCGCTATCTCGGCAATCGCTCGCGCCTCGAACGTTCTTCGACCGACGCCAACCTCCCTCTCTCGCAAGGCGTTCCCGCAATCGCGATCGGCGCCGGAGGACAGGGCGGCGGTTCGCATTCCCTCGATGAATGGTACGATCCCGCTGGACGCGAGCTCGGTTTGAAACGCGCCATGTTGACTCTGCTCGCCATCGCAGGAGCTCAACCCTGAAATCGCTCGTTTCTTTCGCGAAAGTGTCAGTCATCGCGTGCGCGACGATACTGCTTGCCTCCGCCGCTGTACTCTTTGCCGCGCCATCCACATTACATCGCACGCTCAATAAGAAGGGGAGGGGAATGTCTCCAAACGAGCACGCCGCGAAAACGCCCGCCACCTTGGCGCTCATCGACGGCGATATTTATACCGTTGCCTCGCAGCCGGCTCATGCGCAGGCCATCGCGATTCAAGACGAAAAAATTGTCGCCGTCGGCAGCAATGATGACATTCATGCATGGATTGGCCCGCATACGCATGTAATCGACTTGCACGGACGTTTCGCCATGCCCGGATTCAACGACGCGCACACGCATTTGGCCAGCGCGGGCATGGGAATGCTTACCGTGAATTTAGAGGGGGCAAAATCGCTCACCGAATTTCAGCAGCGCATTCGCGCCGCGCTGAAAAATTATAAACCTGGTGAATGGATCACTGGCCGCGGATGGGATCACACCTTGTGGCCAGAGAAGCGTTTCCCCACGCGATTCGACCTTGATGCCGTCTCGAAAGACCACCCCATGATTTTTGGTCGCGTGGACGGCCACGTCGCAGTCGCCAATTCGCTGGCCCTCAAACTGGCTGGCGTCACGAAAGACACTCCTGATCCAGCCGCCGGCCACATCATGCGCGACGCAGAAAATGTGAAGAAGACCGGCGAGCCCAACGGTATGCTCGAAGAAGACGCCGCCATGAGCCTCGTTTACCGTCACGTTCCGCCCGCCAGCCATGAACGCCGACGCCGTGCGATCGAACTTGCGCTCGCCGACGCCGTCTCCCACGGCGTCACTTCGATTCAGGATTATTCCACATGGCAGGATTTCCTGACTTATCGCGAACTAAAGCAGGAAGGGAAGTTGCCCCTCCGAATCACCGAGTGGCTCACGTTCACCGAGCCTCTGGCCAAGCTCGAAGAAGAGCGTCGCGAAGGCACCACGACGGATCCTTGGCTGAAAACTGGCTCGCTCAAAGCCTTTATGGACGGTTCGCTCGGCTCGCGCACCGCGGCCATGCTCTCGCCGTACTCCGACGATCCGTCCACGTCAGGAATTCTCCGCATGCAGCCCAAAGAATTGAACGCCATGTCCATCGAGCGCGACAAAGCGGGATTCCAGCTTAATTTTCACGCCATCGGAGACAAAGCCAATCGCGTTGCGCTCGACGCTTTTGCCGCCGTGCTCGCTGCAAATGGCCCTCGCGACCGCCGCGATCGCATCGAGCATGCGCAGGTCGTCGCTCCCGACGATTTTGCCCGCTTCGCCGACCTGCACGTAATCGCCTCCATGCAGCCGGTTCATTTGCTCGATGACGAACGCTGGGCTGGCGCGCGCCTCGGCCCCGAACGCTCCAAGGGCGCTTATGCCTGGAATTCCATGCGTAAACACGGCGTCCGTATGGCCTTCGGCACCGATTATCCCGTCGAAGGAATCGACCCGTTGCGCGGACTTTACGCCTGCGCCACCCGCGAACTTCCCGAAGGCGGCCCTTCCGGCGGTTGGGAGCCGCAGGAAAAGCTCCCGATGGCTGATTGCATTTCCGATTACACCATGGGCTCGGCCTACGGTGAATTCGAGGAAAACGCCAAAGGTCAAATCAAGCCGGGGATGCTCGCCGACATCGTTGTTTATCCCGTCGACATCACCCGCATTCCTCCCGCCCAACTTCTTCACACTTCCGTCGACATCACCATCACCGGCGGCCGCGTCGTTTACCAACGCCACTGAGCGCCGCATTTCATGAGCCGCACAATTCCGCGCCGTCTTCAGGCTGACCTGGCGCTGGCGCTTTGTTCGCTCATCTGGGGCGCCACTTTCCTTGTTGTAAAGGACGCGCTCGCGTTTTCCTCTGTGTTCGTTTTCAACGCGCTTCGCTTTTCTCTCGCGGCAATCGTCATGGCCATCGTCTACTGGCGCGCGCTGCGCAAACTGCCTCGCGCCACGCTCGTTGCCGGTGCGCTGATGGGTTTCTTCATGTTCGCTGGATATGCGTTCCAAACTCTCGGCCTGAAACTTACCACGCCATCAAAAGCCGGATTCATCACCGGCGCCGGAGTCGTGATGGTTCCCGTACTGCTCGCCGTATTTTGGAAGCGCCGCGTGAATCGCTGGGTCTGGGCCGGCGCGATTGTCGCCTTGGTTGGCTTGTACTACTTGACCGTGCCGCGCGCGGGCTTCGCCAGGTTAAATGTCGGCGATCTTCTCGTGCTGATCTGTGCGCTGATGTTCGCGCTATACATCATCGTCGTGGGACGTTACAGCGTCCGCCATTCCGTCCCCGCGCTCAGCGTCTTGCAAGTGATTATGACCGCCCTGCTGACGCTTGCCTGTTTGCCTCTACTTGCCGTTACTCGATGGGAACCGCCGCGGGTTCTGTGGTCACCAACTCTTGTTTGGGCGATTCTAATCACCGCCGTCGGCGCCACGGCCCTTTGCTTTTCTATGCAAGTCTGGGCGCAGCAATATACGACGCCCACTCACACCGCGATTCTCCTGAGCCTCGAACCTGTCTTCGCCGCGCTCACGTCCGTAATCGTCGCGCATGAACACCTCGGCGCACGCGAATTATCCGGCGCTGCTCTCGTCTTCATCGGAATCTTGCTCGCAGAACTAAAAGGCCCGGCGCAATCCGCCGCCGACTCCCCGGGCCCCGTCTCCGAAGGAACCTCGCTCCGGTAGCGCAGAGTCTCGCCTTCTGAGATTCTGCGGCTTTTCTTCACACACATCGGTTCGCGTCACTCCAAGGTTCCGCTTTTCTTGTCGCATCTGCTTTTGGGGTTGTCTGCCTGCGGGGAGCGATGCGCTACTCGCTTGACCCCTTGTAGCTCACGCCTGCCTGCCGCAGGCAGGTCCCGTTCGCACCGCTTCTGCGCGAACTGACGTGAGGTCTTTGTCGTTGTCTTTAGTTCTGGCGAGTACCTGCTAGTGGATCGGCGTGCGCAGCTCCAGCGGATGCGGCAACTCCACATCGAAGGAAATGTTTTCGTTCGTCAACGCCACCTCTATCCGTTCCGCCGGACCTATATCCCGCATATCCCAACCCGTGCTGGGCACCGTCGGCCCCGGGATCGGATTAGCCGTTTGATAATACTTCCCATGAAGCTGAAACTGCGCGCTCGTAATTTCGTAGACCTGTTTCGTCTTCGCATCCAGAACCAGGTAGCGATTGTCCATCTCGACCAGCACGCGCTCTTTCTTCTTCTCATCCTGATACACATTCCACGCTTTCGGCGGCTTGCGTCCCGTAATCCTAAGAATGGCGTCGCCAATCGGTTTCCAGTTGATCTTGTCTCCCTCCCTCCCGCCCGCATACGGCGCCACTATCACTAGCGCCAAAATCATCATCGATGTCGCAAAGCATTGGGCAACTCGTATCTTCATTCGCATCGGTTCATTTCCGGGCCGTCCTTAATAGACGCTCGACTCCCTCTTACGTCCCGTGTAATCAATATAAACCGTCTTCAGCTCTGTGTAAAAATCCAGCGCCACGTGTCCAACCTCGCGGTGCCCCACTCCCGTGTCTTTGATTCCGCCAAAGGGCAAATGCGCCTCGCCTCCCACCGTCGGTGAATTCACGTGTGTGATCCCCGTCTCGATCCGGTCGATGAACTCGAAAATCTTGCTCGCATCGCTGCTGTAGATCGCGCTCGCCAACCCGTATCGCACGGAATTCGCTGCGTCCAGAGCTTCGTCGAAATTCTTCACGCGAATCACGCTCAACACCGGACCGAAAATCTCTTCCTGCGCGATCCGGCTCCTCGTCGCCACATGATCAAAAATCGTCGGCGCAACAAAATACCCCTTGTCGTATCCGCCCCCCGTCAACCGCTCGCCGCCCAGCAGCAGCTTGCCTTCCTTTTTCCCGATCTCGATGTATTTTAGCACCGTGTTCATCTGCTTCTCATCCACCGACGGTCCCATATCGATCCCCGGCTCCAGCCCGTTGCCAACATTGAATTTCTTTGTGCGCTCCGTCAGCATCGCTACAAACTTGTGCGCCACGCCTTCCTCGATCACCACGCGGCTCGTCGCCGTGCAACGCTGCCCCGTCGAAGCGAAAGCTCCCGAAACCACCGACTCCACCGCCAGCGGCAAATCCGCATCGGCGAGAATCACCACGGGATTTTTTCCGCCCATCTCGCATTGCACTTTTTGCATTCGACGCGCGCCGCTCGCATAAATCTGGCAGCCGATTTCCGTCGAGCCGGTAAAAGAAATCGCGCGCACATCCGGATTCTGCACCAGTTCGTCGCCCACTTCCTCGCCTGCGCCGAGCACCAGATTCAGCACGCCCGCCGGCAGCCCTGCCTGCTCGAAAATCTCCGTCATGCGAATCGCGCACAACGGCGTCAGCTCCGCCGGCTTCAACACGCACGTGTTTCCCGCCACCAGCGCGGGAGCAATTTTCCACACCGGAATGCACAGCGGAAAATTCCACGGCGTGATCGCGCCAATCACTCCAATCGGCGACTTCACCGTGTACGAAAAATTCTTCGGCAGCTCGCTCGGATAGCTTTCCCCATTCAGCCGCCGCGCTTCTCCCGCCATAAACTCCAGAATATTAATGCTCCTCTGCACCTCGCCCAGTGAATCCTTCAGTGCTTTGCCTTCCTCGAGCGTCAGCATCCGCGCCAATTCTTCTTTTTGCTCTTCCATAATGCGCACGGCTTTGAAGAGAATTTTCCCGCGATTCGGCGCAGGCGTGTCCCGCCATGCAGGGAACGCAGCCTTTGCCGCAGCAATGGCCTCGCGCATCTCTTCGCGAGTCGAGAGCGGCACGCGCGCCACCACTTCATCCGTGTTCGCCGGATTCCGCCGCTCGGCAATTTTCGCCGCTTTCGACTCCACCCATCGCCCCCCGATGAAATTCCGGCACGCCCGCGTTGTACTCACCGCCGTCGCCATAATTCTTCGTCCTTCATCGCCTCTGCGATTCGCCACTCACGCGCGAACTTCCCCAAGCGATTTGTCCAGCATCCGAATCCCTTCGTCCACATCCGCTTTCGAAATGTTCATCGGCGGAGCCATGCGTATCACATTGCCGAAAAGCCCGCCTTTGCCAATCAACAATCCATTCTCTCGCGCGCGTTCCAGCAGTTGCCCCGTAGCCTCCGCCGCCGGCTCTTTCGTCTTGCGATCCTTCACCAACTCAATCCCTTGCATCATTCCCATTCCGCGGACATCGCCGATAATTGGATGCTTCTCCTTCAATTCCTCCAGCCGCTTGCGAAAATACCCGCCCACGACGTGCGTATTCTCTCGCAGATTCTCTTCCTCGATGACTTCAATCACCGCGCGCGCCGCCACCGACGTCACCGGATTGCCTCCAAAAGTCGAAATCGTCAGCCCCTGGAATTTATCCGCCAACTCGCT
>Ga0209168_10002479_pt1 | contig 13311 bp, 14 predicted proteins | sample Coa_R1_FD_187156 | JGI IMG/M metagenome (GOLD analysis project Ga0209168, IMG submission 187156) | Surface soil microbial communities from Centralia Pennsylvania, which are recovering from an underground coalmine fire - Coalmine... | ecosystem: Environmental > Terrestrial > Soil > Unclassified ... | reverse complement strand
GCGAGCTCATCGCCGTCGTCGAGCATCGCCTTGACGGCAGCGGGTGAAACCGCACGCAGCATCACGTTGGAGACGTTGTGCCGGCTCACGTCGCCTGCTGAGCGTTCATCTGCTCGACTTCGCCGGCGTAGTTGGGATCGCCGGAATGTCTGTGGTTCTGGTGTGGTTCACCGCTCGTAACATCATGCGTCTTTATGACGAGGAACGGTTGGGCTGACATACGCCCTACCGCATGCAACATGCGAACTGCGCGCAAGTATTGTGAAAGATTTGACCGCGGAGATGGCAGAGAAACTCCGCCGAGAGCGCGAGAGAGAGCCAGCCGGGTATTTGGCTCAATCACCAGAAGTCATTGGCTGGGACTCCGGCGAGTAGAGACTCTCGAATATCTGCAACCAGCTTGTGTGGGCGTCGCATCTGTCCAAGTAGGGAGCAAAATTTCAGCTACGCGAGCAATATGAATGGGCTCGCAGAAAGGGATTACTGATGAAGTACGCTATCAGTACGGCACTATTTTCAGTTTTAGTTTTATTGCTGCCGGGTTCAGCACTGGCGGCAGAAGAGAGCAGCCACTCAGTAAATATTCCTAGCGCCGTGGTTGTACACGGCCAGCATCTCCGTGCTGGACAGTACAAAGTCGAGTGGCGGGGCGCAGGTCCGCGAGTGGAAGTGAATTTTGTGCGCAATGGCAAAACCATAGCCACAGTTCCTGCAACGCTGCACACGAATGACGCCCAGGCCAGGCAAGATGACATCGAGACTCGACAATCGGCCTCGAACCAGAATGTTCTTCAGGAGATTGATTTTGGACATCAGAAGGAAGCGCTTACTTTTGGCATGAACCAAAGCGGCAGATCGTAAAACTCTTGGATACGACATATTTCAAAGGCCCTGTCCAATGGAGCTTGGACAGGGCCTTTCTCGGCTGAACGACGGCCGTCCAAAGCGGGCACCCTCCCACTTGACCTGCGGGCGAGAAGACAATAAATATACAAACGTGCAATCATAAAAACGGCACCCGAACGGAGGGCTTATGCTGTACTGTCCAGAGTGCGAGACCAGCTTTGATATTGAGGATGACGAGGTAGACGAAGGCGAGGTCATCACCTGTACCGAGTGTGGGACAGACTTCGAAGTGGCGACGATCAACCCCGTCGAACTCAAACCGGTCGAGGAAGACTACGAAGAAGATGAAGAGGAAGAAGAAACTGAAGACGGCGATTACTCGTAGCCGCACATCCGCGCTATTTTTCTGCACTACAATTCTGGCTTGCCTTAGCTTTTTTCTAACCTTTATCAATCCATTGCATGCACGCGAGCAATCCAAGCCGCCCGATTACGCCCTGATCTTTGGGACCGTCTGGGGCCCGGATGATCGCCCGGTCTATGGGGTGGAGGTGAAGATTCGGGTTGCCGGAGAGAAAAAGGCGCGATGGGAAGTTCATTCCAACCACCTCGGAGAATTTGAGCAGCGGGTGCCGGTGGGAAAACAGGATTACGTGCTATGGGCGGACTTGAAAGGCTATAAAAACTCCTTCTATAAACACTTGCAGCCCGGAGCGGAAGTCACGGTGCATATCGAAAGAGACGAGCGAGTCGATACCGGAGTGCATCTAAAATAGCAGCAACTCAGGCTTGAATGGAGATGTGAGCGGTGAAAAGATCCCACACTATCGCGATTTGTGCATTTGTTATGGTGCTGCTTGCCGTGCCCGGTGCATTCGCTAAAAACAAAGACACCACTCCCGGACGCTTGCTAACCGGCAAAGTCCTCGATAGGCAAGATAATGCCGTGGTCGACGCAGTCGTGTATGTGACCGACACACGCACTCGCGCGGTCAAAACCTATATTGTCGGTCCCGACGGCACTTATCGATTTCCTGCTTTGGCTACGAATGTGGATTACGAAATTTACGCGCAGTCTAAGGGAAAGACCAGCGATACAAAACGCATGAGCCAATTCGATGATCGCAAAGTCGTGGACATCCTTCTGCGGATCGACACCAGGTAAGAGCTATTGCCTCAATCCCATCCACTTTTCTGAGACCACAATTGAATTTCCAGGATTCTGCGGGTCATAGCGCACTGATGTTGGCAGTCCGAGCCGGCAGGAGTGCAGGTTGATGAGCTGGCGCAGATTGGTCACGTCCTGCGAGGCTTCATAGGAAACACCACCCACGTCATAGTGAAAAATCAGCAGAGTCGCTGGCGCATGGCCGTTCAGGGCAAGTTCCTGAACATCGATTACGGTGCCATCAGTGATGCGGCCAATCTGGTTCAGCCAGTCGCGGCGCTGGTGCTCAATCTCAGCCGCGCTTTTTTTCTTGCGGCCAAACATCAGGTAAGCAGCGCCCGCGGCACTCGCTCCGCCCACAACCAGGGTGTAAAGACGAAAAGGAAACATGAGATTTTTTGGGTGAGAGCCCAGGCGGCCCTACGTGTTGAATCAAGAATAAGCCTAGAAACGATTCGAGAAAAGATACTGCTTGGTTACGAAGGTTGCGGCTGGAAAATATTAATACGAACAATCTGCTCGTGAACTGTTTGCCTGAACCTGCAAGCTGACGGTTGAAGGCTGTTCTAGCTTCCCGCGGCAAATCCGCCGACGTGCGCGTAGGTGGTGCGCAGATATTTGTGCGGATTGACCGGAATGTCGTTAATGCGGACTTCGTAGTGAAGGTGTGGGCCGGTGCTGCGTCCGGTGTCGCCGACATAGCCGATGGTATCGCCGCGATGAATGTGCTCGCCGGCGAAGACCGCCAGGCTCTTCATGTGCCCGTAGCGCGTGGTGATGCCGTGACCATGATCGAGTACGACAGCGCGTCCATACCCGCCCATGAAATCGGCGAATATCACCGTAGCGTCTGCTGGCGCAATAATTTGCTGTCCGATCGCGGCTCCGATATCAATTCCTGAATGGAACGCGCCTTCGCCATTAAATGGATCGATGCGTTCACCGAACGCCGCAGTAATCGGGCCTTCGACCGGCCAAATATTCGGCGCTGAATTGGCTCGCACCCAATCGGCCGTGGTCACATTTCGGGTCAGCCCAAGGGTCAGGCCAGCTGTGGTAGCGCCACTCAATGCCGTGGTCTTCAACGTGGACAGACGATCCAGGGAAGAGTTCACCTGCTCATCTTGCACTTGATCGGATGCCCCCGCTATCAGGGTCGCGTCGGGCTTCAACCCGTATAGTGATGAAACTTCATTCGCAAGAGACCCGAGAGACGCCACCTGCTGATCGCGCACTTTTGCGACCTGCTCCAGATTGGTGTATCGGGTTTTGAGGTCGTCTTTTTCAGCCCGGAGCTCGTTATATTGCGAGGTTTTTAGCAGCATTCGCATGTACGACTGTGCCAACCCGGTAAGCCCGAAAAGACCCACCGCAGCTCCTGCGATGAAGACGTAAAGATAATGAACCGGAATGGGAATTTTGCGGAGCTGGCCATCTTCTCCGCGAGCTACAAATAAAATGTAAAAGCGTTTACGCAATTTGTCTTAATCCTTATGGCCAGAATAGAACCACCCAGCACTCGGTTACGGCCACTCATCTGTCTTGCACCGGGAGGCCCAAACTCGGCCTTCCCTGCTGGATTCAGCCGGAACAGATTATGCTTAAATCACTGTTTCCGCTAACTTGAGGCGGATTCAGCACTTAGCTCGACCACAGGTTTTTGGGAGACTGCTGGGAGTAACGGTAGCAAAGCACCTCCAGCCTGTCAACGAGGCTAGGCCGATTTCTTCAGTTACAAACGGCAGGTAACCGCACGTGTCCGCAAGGCCAGTTACCATTCCGGGACGAAGTGACTAAAGTACCCAATTCGAATATTGCCCACCCGAGAGGCGCCTCGGCTGGAATTTAAATTGCGACCGAGTCTGTAGATGTCCCCGTAAAACTCCAGGTTGTCCTACTTTCCGTAAGCTCCTCCAATGTTACGGCTTGGGTCAGTTTCCAATTCCGCATATGATGTCCTCTGTCTTGCCTTCATCGGAAAAAGCGCTCATTTCGAAGATCAAAATTTCCGCCGCAAGGTCGGTCGGCCAGGGTCATGGTTACCGCCGGCGGGCTTCGCCAAAAAATGGCAGAGTAGTGACCGGAATTGGCGACGACTGCGCCGTATTGCGCGTTCCTGCGAACCGCGATTTGCTCACAACCACAGATTTCAGCCTGGAAAACGTGCACTTCAGGCGAGCCTGGCACCCACCGGAATCGGTGGGCCATCGGTGTCTGGCGCGGGCTTTCAGCGATATTGCTGCCATGGGCGGAGAACCGATCGCCGCTTTTCTGTCCCTCGCTCTGCCGGCGAAACTGCCTCAGGTATGGGTCGATGGATTCACGAGAGGCCTGTTGAAACTTGCGCGTGAATTCGGCGTGACACTCGCCGGTGGCGATACTGCGCAGTCGCCAGCGGGAATTCTGGCGGACATCATTGTGTTGGGTTCGGTGCCCAAAAATAAAGCTGTGTTGCGGTGCGGCGCTCGACCGGGAGATCGAATTTATGTGACCGGGTCACTGGGAGGTTCGGCAGCGACGCTGGATCTATTATTTTCCAAACGCAAGCTGGCGCCTAAACAGTTTCGACAGCATTTTTTCCCGCAGCCGAGAATTCCGCAAGGTCGAGTATTGCGCGCCAGAAACTTTGCCTCTTCCATGATCGACATCAGCGACGGTCTATCAACTGATCTGAATCACATCTGCGAAGAGAGCGGAGTGGGAGCTGAAATCTGGGAGACCGCGATTCCGCGCACGATACTTGGCAATCACGGTGAGGTGAATTTGAGATTTGCTCTTCACGGCGGTGATGATTACGAACTGCTGTTTACCGCTCGACCCGGCCGGCGCATACCCGCAAAGATCTCGGGAATTCCGCTCATCTGTATTGGCAAGATCACGCCTGGAAGAAAGATTTTGATCATGACAGAAACCGGCGAACGCAAAGCGCTCCAACCTGGCGGCTGGCAGCACTTTCGGGATCAGTAAAGTTCCCCACCAACTTACCAAACATACCTGAGAACAGGCCTCAGGTGCGACTTTTAGCCAACCGCGCACAGCAGTGCTCATCCAACTAACCGCTTCAGCAAGAACATTCTCTGCCACAGAGGCGGGTCATGCATCATTTGGAAAAATTATTCGCTCTTATCATCCTTCTCACGACGGCCATACTGTTAACAAATTGTGGCGGTGTTTCAACCGCAAAATCCGGCAATTCGGGCACTACTTCCTCGGGATCTGGCTCGGGCGGTTCCGGGTCAGGCGGTGGATCCGGGTCAGGCGGTGGATCTGGTTCAGGTGGTGGATCAGGCTCGAGTGGAAGCGGCGGCGCTCAAAATATTCCGGGCTATGGCGAAGGTATCGGTGCCTCGGGCCAAACCAGTGCGCCAACTTTTTTGTACGCCAATCCACTTCCTGGCGGCGGCCCGTATGCAGCCAGCATTGGGAGTAATGGGACTATCAAACTAACCAAAAGTGCTTCCGCGAACAACCTTGATCCGGAAACTCTAGCCATCGATCCTTCCGGATCATTTGTGTTCCAAACCGCCGTCGGCTACAACGGCGGAACACAAGGCGGAATTTTCGTCTATCCCATAAATCGTTCGAACGGCTCACTTGGTAATCCGACTTCGTATTTGACTGGGCAGACGTTTTACGCAGACGTAGTCGACAATGCGGGCAAATTTTTCTACGCCCTGAGCACGAATGGTGTCTACGCTTTCAGCATTCAGACAGGCACCGGGGTATTGACTCCGGTTGCGGGTTCTCCGTTCGCGGCGGCGGGTGCTAGTTCAGCCGGGTTTCCAACGCCCGCGACCCTAATGGTTGTCGACCAGACAAATCGGTTCCTGTACGTCTCGACCAGCGCGGGTATTTCGGCTTATACGGTCGACCAGAATACAGGCCAATTGACTGCGATCGTAGGCTCGCCATTTGGCGCCGACGTCAGTAAACCTTGGACAATCGTGATCACACCCAACAACTCGTATCTTTACGAGCTTCAATCGCAGGATGACAAGAACATATACGCATACAGCATCGACCAGAGCTCGGGCGCATTGACTCCGATAACTGGTTCCCCGTTTAGCGCTGGAAGCTGCGGCAGTTTGGTTGCGCCAGGCACGGTTGGAATTCCCGGTCCTGACAATATGACCATCGCCAGCGCCGGAAAATTTATGTACGACAACTGTGGAATTTATTCCCTTGCTGAAGACACCGGCGCAATTACTCAGGTATCGAGTTCCGGGCCAGGCGATTGGCCAGTGATTAGCCCGACTGGAGATTTTCTGTGGGCGATCACCGGAGATCAGCAAGCCTGTTTTAACTGCGATGTCGGAGTGACGACATACCAAGTGGATGCGAACACCGGCGCACTCACCCCTGTACCGAACTCTTTCGTACTACTAACGAACAGTGAAGTCGGCTATGTTGATAGCCTGGCGATCACAAAATAACGGTGACTTTGGTTACCCGTCCACTCTAGCTATGTTCGCGATTGCGGGACTACAGTGAATTTATGTGGTCCCGCATCGTTTCATCTCTTCTCACGGTTTTGTTGGGTGCAGCGCTTTGCGCCTCCTTCGCCGCAGCCCAGGAAAATGCTTCCGCCGCAACCCTCGCGCCGGTCGATAACAAATTCCTGCACCAGCAATTCGGAGACAGCTGCTCCCTCGAACCGAACTTCGCTCCCATGGTGGCTGACCTGAACTCGGACGGAGTCGCCGATATTGTGCTGGTGGCGCGCTGCAAGAATGCGCTGATTGACCAGGGCGAGAAGAATTACAAAGTTATTGATCCCATGGACTCCTTTTTTGGATATGGCAACCCTGCCATAACCACCAGCTTTGCTCCGGATGATCCCAAGCTGCGTGGAGTTGCGCTGTTGGTGATTCATGGATCCGGACCCGATGCCTGGCGGTCGGCGACCCCGTTATCGAAGTTCGTCATCATTAATCTTCCCATCAAGACGCTCACATTGAAAAAAATGAAAGTCAGGCGTAAGAAGGTCGTGAACGCGATCTACGTTGAACAAGCCAGCGCCGATGAAATGACCGCTGTGGTTTTCTGGGATGGCAAGAAGTATCGGTACCAGCCGCTCGGATCCGGCATGGAATAATTGTTCGTTCCCTGCTCTGGTTATCCTAGCCTGCGATGGGAAGCAAACTCCTGGGTTAGGATGGAGCCGACGAGCGGACTTGAACCGCTGACCTGCCGATTACGAATCGGCTGCTCTACCAACTGAGCTACGTCGGCTTGTGCCGATAAGGGTCAGTTTAGCATGTACGCAGATGTCGATATTCATCGCCTCCTGCGACCTTTTCGGCGCGCACGAATCCGCAACTTCAGCTTGCAACAATGTGGTTCATGAAAAAATCACCAAGACTTGTAAACCACGGGAGCTTTACGGCGTCCCAGCAATTCGGAAGCACAAACTCCAAGGATCACCATCGAGATCAAATGATTTCTTGCCGATGGGTTATTGATGACCAGACTCAGTGTGGGCTCAAATAAAAAGATCTCGAAGACCAGAGCCGCGCAGACTGTTCCGATGATTCCGGCAAGGTGACCAAAACGCAACGCTACGTACAAAATTACCAGCAGGAATAAAAGCGGAACCAAGGGCCGATAATCGCTGCCGGCGAAAACTGGAATCAGGCATCCGGCTGCCGCTGTACAGGACGCCGCGCCCACAGAGGACCGCAGCCATCCCATCGCATGGAGATAATAGCGCCAGCTCGCCTCCGAATCGATCTTCGCGTCTGCTTGAGCTTGCTTTTTACGAATCCACGATTGAAGTAAATCGGCACACAGGCACAGACACAAAAAAAAACGTCCCACGAAACCGGTAAAAGGAACGTCGAATCGATACGTTGACGCCGAGTGCGTACTGGGGTGGGTTACTGGGCTAACTTCGATGGTAGGGTTTTGAGAGATTGAAGCGGGCGTTTTACTTACCAAAGCCTTATCAGGCTCGGGGACTTCGACGGCCATACTGGTAAATCCTCGGACGATTTTTTCCAGCAGTTCTTCGATGCAGCCATTCGCGCGAGAGATGCAGGGCAGCAATCCAGATAATGGCTTTTGCACTGAATGTAAGCTGCTGCCCCGAAACCCTCGTCGCTTAAGGCTTTCGCCTTAAAACAATGCACTTCTCACTGTATGTTTTAAGCTTTTTCCCTTTATCGTGAGTTGATGCCTCAATAGACTCCTTTCAACTCAGCTGCTAAGCCAGGCAGCGACAAATAAAGCTGGAGATTTTGTAATGAGATTTGGGAAATTCTTTGCTGTTGTGTGCCTGTTCCTTTCGCTTACGCTTTCTTCGTTTGCAGCCACGAAAACCGTTTACGACCTGCAGTCCAAAAAAGGCTGGTCTGGTTATGCATTACTGCCACCAAGTTGGGGCATCTGTTCGAGCTGCAGCTCTACCGGAGATCGGCTGAGTTGGGGTTGGGTCCCCAAGGTAAGTTCCCCCTCAATGGATGGCATTTCAACAAAGTCAATTTATGGTGGCGGTTCAACCCAATGGGGCGACGTGCTCTGGAACAATCACCTCATCGGGTCTTTCTCTTCGCTGGGTCTGCCTGATTACACTCACACCCTCACCGCATCGCTTCACAGTTTCACGTACGATGTGTATTTCTGGATTGCCAAAGCGGACAATGCGCAGGCGCTGGAATTCGATATCAACCAGTTCACCGGCGGCAAGTCATTCATCTGGGGCCACGAATGCCGCGTTGCCGGCGGCCACCAATGGGACATTTATGACAACATCAATCACAAATGGGTACCGACCGGCGTAGCCTGCAATCCGGTGAGCGGCGCCTGGAATCATTTGATCATTCAGGTGCAGCGTACGACCGGCGGTCGATTGTTGTTCAAATCGATCACGCTGAATGGAAAAACCGCCACCCTGAACATTTACAAATATCCCACGTCAACTTCGTGGCACGGAGTGACTATCAATTACCAGCTTGATGGCAACCGCTACGGAACTCCTTACAATGTCTATCTGGATAAGCTGAAGTTCACCATGCAGTGATTGCTGGAAAACCGCGGAATGAGAAGAGCCGTCCCTGAACGGACGGCTTTTTTCTGCAACAAAGTTACAACAACTTAGAATGCGACCGCTAGCCTTGCTGTTTTGCCGGAGGCAGAGTAACCAGCGGGGCGACGGTCCTTCCGGCAGCTTTCACCGCCCGCCGATTCGCCACGATAGCGGTGATCATAAGCGCAGTAAAACTAACCGCGACCATGACGGCTGCAGGCCAGCCGGTGAGCATTGGTTTGTTTCCCATCACTGTAAGCGCAAAAAATACGCACAACAGGTGAATACAGAAAACCGGCAGCGAAGCCTGTCCCAGCATTACCAGGGGCCTGACTGCCAGAGCTTTTAATTGGGAACGAAAACGAATAGCGATGGCCGCGACTGCCGTAAAGTCCACGATTCGGGCACCACCGAATTCCCATTTATCAAACAATGGAGCGAATTTTCCAAAATCGAGATCGGTTGTCAATTGCACATAGCGCAGCGTGATGAAGCCTATTGCGATCACAGCTGCCGGAACTAGTACGGCCCGCTTCTTTGCCCAGCGGTCGAAATGCAAATCATTGTTGGCCCAGTGCACCCCTAGCCACAAGCCGACCAACCACCACAATTGCCAGGCCCACAGGTCGAACGCCCCCATTTCGTTCAAAGGGACCCGCAGTCCGAAGGCATGCGTCAGCCAGTTGTAAACCACGTTCTTGAGGCCAAATTGCGCGAATAGCCAGAATCCAACTCCGAGGGTCAAGGTGTATTTCCATCCCCATCGCATTCCCAGCAATACCGCAAAAGGAGTCAACGAAAGAAAGATGATGTAAATGGGCAGAATGTCGAGCAAGGGTGGCCGGTAAAACATGACCGCTGCGTCGATGAAGGCTCGATGGCGGCCAACCGTAAAAAAATAGTTAAGCAGATTGTGTACCGCCGGCCGGTTGCCCCGCGCGGCAATTGGCGCTTCAATCACGAAAGCTGCGCCTAGCAACAACAACTGGTATCCATACAAGCGCGCCGCACGCAACCACACATTGCGGCACATTTCCGCGGTACCTGCGCGCTGCACCACCCGGCAGCATATCCTGCCCGTAAAAAGCGCCGACATGAAGATGAACCCTTCGGTGGCAGCAAAATACCCTACGGGTTGATTAAGGTAAATGCTGAGGACCGTGGGAAGGTGCGTGCAGGTCATCCACACCAGCATGAGCCCGCGCAGGGCGTCCAGTTCCTCGATTCGGTTCTTCATTGTTGTTGCCCGCTGCACGTAAATCGCCCTCGCACCGCAAATACTCGCACGTCAATAAGCGCCTTCCCTGTGCGTCAGCGCTGCTGCATCTGTGCCAAAACATTAGATGCTGAGGGAAGCTTTTTTCTTCAGGGTTGCTCGATTGCGAGGAAACAAAATGGAAAGCACATGCGGCACTGCCGGCTAGCAGTCCGCATGATGCTCAAAATAAGAAAGTTTACACGGATATTTGAAGGAACCATCTCTAAGGAATGTCACACCACAAATCTTTACAACCGCCCAAACTTCTTTACCGCTTCTTCAATGGACTTGAGTTTTTCGATGTACGCGTACATCGAATGTTCTTTGAAATCCATGTCTTGTGCGGTGGTTAGTACCTCGGAGGCTTTCGCTCGTGGCACAATCGCCACCCCGTCAGAATCGGCGACAACTATGTCTCCGGGGTTCACCAGGACTCCGTCGCAAGTCACAGGAACATTTGCTCCATCAAAACGATAGTGCCCAACCGAGGTTGAAGGAACATTGCCCAGTGCGAAAACTGGAAAACCAATTTTCTTCAGGTATGCGGTATCGCGCACTCCCCCATCGATTACTGCGCCGGAAAAATTCCTGGCCAGCATTGCAGTTCCCATTAGTCCGCCCATGCCGGCGATGTCGTCGCCATCTTCGACGACCATCACGTACACCGAATTGGGCGCGCCCTGATCGATGGCTGCGAGCATTCCATCGAGTGCATGCGGGTCTTTGTTCTCTTCTTTCTTCAACTTCACTGTAAGCGCGAAGCCGGCGAACTTCGATGTGAAGATCGGCTGCATGCGGTGCGAGAGATACATTCGCTGCCCAGTCACCTTTTCCATAGCGTCAGAGACAGAGGCAACTTCCGTATGGCGATACCCGTCGAGCAGCGCGGCGTCGGAGGTAACATCTGCGGGGCGGGAGAATGCGGGAGTAATAGAAAGGGCCGCAAGCAGTCCAAGCATCGCCGCCGCCGTGATAAAAATGGCTAGCCGAAGTCGTGCGGCGCCAGGCAAAATTGCTTTCATTTCATCTCCTTCGAAGTCAGGTAAAATTTCACGATCTAAGGCTGTGTCGGGCGGTGCGGCAGCGCGTTCGAGCGGTCAATCACCCATTGTGGAAAGACCGGAGTATTCTGGGGGATATGACCACGCGTGATCGCCCAGTGATCAATCCAACTGGTGCCCTCTTCGCCTACGTATTCGTCAGGCAAGCTGTAAGCGGAATCACTAAGCGCATCTTGTAGAGTAATGAATTTGTAACCGCGTTTTCGGAGCAGGTCCAACAATTCCGCGACATGATCCGCCTCCAGCCAATTCCCATGCAGGAGCAGGATTTGCCTAGGTTCGTATCCGATCAAATCTTTTGAGAACTTTTCGTAATAGTCGAAGACCTGGTTGGTGTACTCGTGATACGAATCGACAAGTTTTTGCTCGAGCGCCATGTCTCCGCGGCGCCGTGCGTCTTCGTAAACCCCGGCATACATCCAATCCCATGCGTCCATGGTAATCGGTGCAATACGGTAGCCGCGCTCGACCAGAAACGCTTCTGCCTCGCGGCGGGTTTCGAGGTCACGTCCGGTATCGAGATAAGGATGGCGGAAGTAACGCAACTGCATATTGTGTTGTGCCAGCAGCATCCGGGTCACGGTCTCGCCACGAACGATCTCCTCTTCCCAAGCCTTCAATCCAACGCGATTCAGAGACGCGTGACTGAAAGTGTGATTCCCAAGTTCAAAGCCATATTCCGGCCACATGCTGAGCGCCTTGATGCGGTCATCGACTTCGCCAAACTTGTACAGCTTGCGCTCGTTCACAAAACCCACCGCCGGAACCTTCTGGTCGCGCAAAGTTCCCAGCAGCTTGCTTGTCATCTCAATGATTTCGGCGCCAGTCATGTTGTTAGCGCCAGCCGCCGGAAGATCATCGAAAGTCAGCGCAATCTGACGCTGCGGGGCGTTTTGACCATAGAGAGTCAAGCTCGCCGCAATTAACAATGCCGCCAGAATTAAATAAGCTTTTACCAGTCTCTTCATTAAGGCTGCTCCCTGAAACTATGGATTGAGTGCGGGCACTTTACCCCGCAGCACCGTGACCGAAGCTTTAGGCAATGTAAATGTGCTTTTCGAATTCGCGCTGACCGTGCGCGCCACAATCGGCCCATCCGGATCTGCGCGGCTGTTCGGGCCATCATTGACCCAGACATACTGCTCGCTGCCAAAAGTCGCAATTGTTACATCGCCATCGAATGATGCGTCTTCGCGGCCTGCGCCGAATACAACGCGAATGGAATGTGACTTTTCCTCGTCGCGATTGACCAGCATCAGCGACCAATTGCCGTCGGGACGACGCACCACATACGAAGTCACGAGCGCGTTACCGTCACTATCCTTGATGTCAGCCGACGACGGAAACATGTGATGGACGCCAGAGCGGTGCTGCACCCATTCGCGGTTAATCATTTGTGCGGCGAAGTAAGGTGACGTGTAGCCTTTAATGTTGTAGCGTTCGTCGGCCACAAAATTCGACCACGAGGCCCAGCCTTCGCAGGTGTTGTGAATGTCCTGGGGCTGGATCGGCGAGTGATAGAAGGCTGCCCCGCCGCCTTCGAAGAAAGATCCGACATTGTCCGCCAGCCAGAGCGCCGCAAAGATCGTGGTCATAGGACCCGTAAGCTGCGCTGCGAGATGGTTCTCCGTTACCATTAATGGCACGTTCTTCGGGACGCCGTCATCGCGCCAAACCTGGAGAATATGTTTCATCAGGCCCGGCTCGGTGTACAACGTCTTCCAGGTGATCTCGCAAGGCTCAAAGGGATAATGCTCGAAAGATACGAACGCCAGATCATCCAGATGATGATGTGATTTGAGGTAGTCCACGAAGCGGCCCATCCAAGAAATTTTCCCGGCCGCATCCGGCCAAAGGGTTATGTCTTCGTTGACGCCTTCAAACACCGGGCCGCCGAGTTTGAGTTTGGGATCGACTTTGTGGAGTACCGTCGCCCACTGAATGTAGAGCGCGC
>Ga0209168_10002471_pt1 | contig 13325 bp, 9 predicted proteins | sample Coa_R1_FD_187156 | JGI IMG/M metagenome (GOLD analysis project Ga0209168, IMG submission 187156) | Surface soil microbial communities from Centralia Pennsylvania, which are recovering from an underground coalmine fire - Coalmine... | ecosystem: Environmental > Terrestrial > Soil > Unclassified ... | reverse complement strand
AGGAGCTGCGCTGTAACTCATCTGCTTGATGTTGTAATTCAGTTCCCATTGATTTGCGACCGTCTCGCCCTCGACCGAGGCGTTGACGTGAATGCGCAGCCAGATTCCGGTTTCGGTGTCGGCCATGAGACGAATTACGCCCCCCGTCATCTTGACGATCGATCCGGGCCCACTCGGACGCGCCCACGGTTTCATCGGCCCTTCCATGATCACGCACATATGGTCTTTGCCGGTAAACCCGCAGGGCAGTTGTTGTACTTCTTTCATCTTGTTCCAGTCGGGTTTGTTGTCGTAGGGTTCGGGCAGCGGCCTGTCTTTGTCAATGGTCTGGTGCGGATGGACGTATTCCGTGCCTCCGGATTCGAAGACAGAGACATCGTGTCCGTCGAACATCGTTATCCGGTCTCCTTCACGACCCAAAGGCTGTTCGCGCCACCTACCCTGCGCGAAGTCAACAGCGATTTGATAACGGAAGACGGCATCGGTAAATCCTCCCCTGACGTGTTGCATGACCTCAAATTGCTGATGCAAAGCACGCGTACCTTGCTGGACAGCTTCGAACTTGCTCCAAAGATCGTTCGTTGGTGTGGCGGCCGGTGCGCCCGAAACAGTTACCGACGCCCCTGCCAATACAAAGAAACACATCAGATGTTTAGCGGATAACATCGGAATCGTCTCCAACCTCTCGGGATGAGCGGTGTTCAGCCCAGGCAGGCTACACCCTAAAAAACAGGAGATTATAGGCTCATTTTGCAGGCAGACAAGTATCTTTAGAGTACTGGGCGAGAATCACGCGGAGTCGTGTCCGTGCTTCAGTTCGATGGTGCTGTTATGATCCCCAGCAGCTGCACGTCGAAAATCAACGTCGCGTTAGCAGGAATGACCGGCGGAGATCCTGCCGCACCATAAGCCAGCTCTGGCGGAATCCGGAGCTGCCGTTTGCCGCCGACTTTCATTCCGGCGATGCCTTCGTCCCAACCCTTGATCACTTCCCCTTTGCCGATCGTGAAGTCAAAGGGCGAGTGCGCATCGACGGAGCTGTCGAACTTCTTTCCTGTTGTAAGCCAGCCGGTGTAGTGGACCTTGACGTGGTCGCCGTCTTTGGCAACTTGGCCGGTGCCGACCCTGATCTCCCAATATTGCAGGCCGGAGTCGGTCTTCGTGCCCTCGCCCGTCACTTTGCTCGGAGCCTTCGTGTTAGGCACGACCTGAACCTTCGGCTTCTGAGCTGCCGTCTGAGCCAGTGCCGCGGCACCGGCAAGAGCGAGAGCAGCGATGAGTTTCTTCGTCATAATTCTCTCTTCTCCTGCAAAACTTAAACGTAGGCCTCAACAGGGCGTCTTAAGATCTTCCTTTGCGTCCTGCGTGTTCTCTGTGGTGAGCGCGCTTTTTGCTTACGCCAGTGCGATGACGTCGATCTCCACCAGCACATCCTTCGGCAATCGTGCGACCTCAACCGTCGAACGCGCCGGAGGCGCAGAGCTGAAATACTTTCCGTAGATAGTATTCATGGCGGCGAAGTCTCCCATGTTTTTCAGAAACACGGTCGATCGCACGACCTTGCCGAGGCCGCTGCCCGCGGCTTCCAGAATCTCCGACAGATTCCGCAGCACGCGGTCCGTCTGCGTCGCAACATCCCCGTCAACGACCTGCTGTGTCCCTGGATCGATGGCCACTTGGCCCGACACAAACACGAATCCGTTGGCTTTAATGGCCTGCGAGTATGGTCCGATGGCTAGCGGTGCATCTTTGGTCGAGATAACTTCGCGCGTCGACATCCGTTGTTGGCTCTCCGTACCCAGGATCAACGTACAGCGGGCAGATTATCACAGCGATTCATCGAAATTGTCATCCCGGCTGCGGGACCTGGTCGTTTTCCGGCAACCGGTCCGTACCGGTCCGCAACTGACTACAGCCATGACCAAGAAGGTCGCCACCATTGTTGCTTCCGAGGTCGAAAGTCCAATCTCCACTCGCGTGGAAAAGAAGCAGGTCGAAGAGCGTACGGCGATCGGCGCGAACGTTGTCTACGAGGCGATTCGGAGAGAGGGCGAAGAAGAATTGCACCGCACCGTCTCGGCGCTGGCATGGTCGGCCCTTGCTGCCGGACTGTCGATGGGTTTCTCCTTCATCGCCGAGGGGCTGCTGATGGCGCGACTTCCGAATCAGCCTTGGACAATCCTCATCACGCGTCTGGGATATTCTGTGGGATTTCTCATGGTCGTCTTGGGACGCCAGCAGCTCTTCACAGAGAACACTCTTACAGTGGTCCTTCCTTTCCTCCTGCGAAAGGATCTCGAGACTCTTTTCCGCATGCTGCGCCTGTGGGCCGTTGTGCTCTGCGCCAATCTGGTTGGGACGTTCCTGTTTGCGTGGTCTCTGGCCAAGATCGCGATCTTCGATGCCCGCACGCAATCTTGTCTGACTGCCATCGGTGCCGCTCATCTGGGATCAGGCTTCGGCGTCGTGCTGGTCCGCGCCATCTTCGCCGGATGGCTTATCGCGCTGATGGTATGGCTGCTTCCCGCGGCGGAGTCAGCGCGCGTGAGCATCGTCATCATCATTACCTATCTCATCGGAATCAGCGGATTCAACCACATCATCGCCGGATCGACGACGATGCTGTTTCTGGTGGTGACGAAATCGATCTCTTGGAGCACCTACTTCGCGCATTTCTTCCTTCCAACGTTGCTGGGAAACGTCATCGGCGGATTCTCTCTCGTAGCAGCCCTTGGCCACGTTCAGGTCGTGGGTGGGAAAGAGAAGTAGGGAAGAGAACAGATGAGAACGTTCCGAGAACTGAGAACTGAGAACCGAGAACCGAGAACTGAGAACTGCCCCTAGATTTTCTGCAGTCTCTGCACTTCATGCACCCCAGGAATCTTCCTCAACCCGGCGATGATCTGCTCAAGGTGCTTCAAGTCCGAGATGTCTAGAACAACCTCCACGCTGGCCTGGCTGTTAGCAGTGTGCGCCGCGATGTTCTTGATGTTGCTCTTGGCGTCTCCGATCACGCCGGTAATATTCTTTAGCATCCCGAAGCGGTCATCGCAGAATACGGTCAGCTTCACCGGATACGCGGTCGGCGTGCTCTCGTCGCGAGCCCACTCGACATCGATGCGGCGCTCCGGCTCGTAAAGAAGGTTCGTCACGTTCGGACAGTTGATGGAATGTACTGCGACGCCTTTGCCGCGCGTGATGTAGCCCACGATGCTCTCACCGCGAATCGGATTACAACAGCGTGCGCGGTAAACCATCATGTCGCCCTGGCCGCGCACGGTGATGGCATTGTGATCGCCGAACACACGTCGCACCACGCTTGCGATTCCGCCCGGCTCTGAGGTGAAGCCCTCCGACTCGATGTCGCCAGCAATCGAGTGCGTCGCCCCGGCGGGCAGCAGGCGGGCCAGCACCTGCCGCGCGGAATATTTCCCATAGCCGATGCCCGACATCAGATCATCGGCCTTGCCCAAACCGTATCCGGACGCGACTTTCTGCAGGTCCTCGTCTTTGATTTCTTTCAGCGCGATACGATATTTCCGCGCTTCCTTTTCGATCAGCTTCTTGCCAATCTCAATTGCGCGCTCGCGTTGGTGAACGTTGAGCCAGTGCTTGATCTTGTTCCGCGACCGCGACGACTTGACGAGCCCGAGCCAGTCGCGGCTGGGCTTATGCCCCGGCTGCGTGAGAATCTCGACAATGTCTCCCGAATGCAGCTTGTGCCGCAACGGCACCATACGTCCGTTGACCTTCGCTCCAATGCACGTATGGCCGACTTCGGTATGAATCGTATAAGCGAAGTCTATCGGTGTTGCATCGCGCGGCAGCACGACGACTTTCCCCTTCGGAGTGAACGTGTAGACCTCTTCGGGATAGAGATCGACCTTCAGCGTAGAAAGAAATTCATTCGGATCGCTGACATCGCGCTGCCACTCGACCACCTGCCGCAACCACGCGAGGCGCTGCTCATCCTGCGCAGACACGGGGCCGTCTTTGTATTTCCAGTGGGCGGCAATGCCTTCTTCCGCCATCTTGTGCATTTCTTCGGTGCGAATCTGGATTTCAAACGGCGTCCCGTCTTCTGTGATCACCGAAGTGTGCAGCGACTGGTAAAAATTCGGCCGCGGCATGGCAATGAAATCCTTGATGCGACCAGGCACCGGCCGCCACAAGTTGTGAATGATTCCGAGAACGGCGTAGCAGTCCTGCAGCGACCGCGTAATCACGCGCATCGCGCAAAGATCGTAAACCTGGTCCACGGAAATGTGCTGCTTCTGCAGTTTCTTGTGAATGCTGAACAGCCTCTTGATGCGGCTCTCCACGCGCGCCTGGATGCCCGCCTCCTTCAGCTTGTCGGTGATGACCTGCTCCATCTTGGCGAGGAACGTCTCACCCTGCTTGCGCCGTGCATTGACCGATTTTTCGACTTGTTCGTACCCCAGGGGATCGAGAAAGCGGAATCCGAGGTCTTCGAGTTCTCCGCGAATCTTGCCCATCCCGAGGCGATGCGCGATCGGCGCATAGATCTCCAGCGTCTCTTCTGCGATCTTGTGCTGGCGATCGGGCGGCAGGTGCTCGAGCGTCCGCATGTTATGCAGGCGGTCGGCGAGTTTGATCAGCACCACGCGAATGTCATCGACCATGGCCAGCATCATCTTGCGCAGGTTCTCGGCCTGTTGCTCTTCGCGCGTGGCGAAGTCGATTTTGCTGATCTTGGTGACGCCCTCGACGATGTGGGCGACCTGTTCGCCGAATTCCTTGCGAATGTCGACGATCGTGACCGACGTATCTTCGACCGAGTCATGCAGGAGTCCGGCGGCAATGGCCACCGGATCCATCTTCATTTCGGCGAGAACCAGGGCAACTTCGAGAGGATGAACCAGGTAGGGCTCGCCGGAAGCGCGCGACTGCCCTTCATGATGCTTGAGGGAATAATCGTAGGCCTTCTTGACAATGGTCAGATCGTCCTGCGGACGGTTCTCCTGCATCCTCCTCATCAAGTCGCGGAACTTGGTGAGCGTGAGGGCAGTGGTAGCGATCTGTTGGCGCAAGCTCGCCATGATGGATTATACCCGCGGAGGAAAGGGGCTCCGGGCAGAGGGTAAAAAAGGCTGACCGATTATACCGTGCCGCGGTAAGCTGTTTCCCGCTGCGCGCCGCCCAACGCGGCCAAGTCAATACATTCAAAATTTTCGCAATGTATTTTCGCGTCGGGAAATTCTTTCCATTCAACGTTGCAGACAACGTGTTCGCGCGCCTTAAGGTCTGATAGAGTGAGCCCGATGTCTACCGTGGTGTCCAACTCTGGCACGAAGCGCATTCTCATAAGCGGGGCGTCGGGTTTCATCGGCGGCGCGCTCATACCGTCGCTCGAATCGAGCGGAGCGGAAATCACGCGGCTCTCGCGCAGCAAGTCCGCCGCGAACACGACGACGAAGACGATTCCATGGGATCCCGCGAAGCCCATCGCGCCTGAGTCCATCTCCGGATTCGACGCCGTCATCCATCTCGCCGGCGAGAGCATTGTCGGGCGCTGGACTGCGTCGAAGAAGGAAAAGATTCGCGACAGCCGTATCGTCAGCACCCGGAACCTCGCGCAAGCCATCGCGCAAGCAAAAGACAAACCCAAAGTGTTCATCTGCAGTTCGGCCATCGGATACTACGGTGATCGTGGCGACGAACTGCTCAACGAGAGCAGTAATCCCGGCACGGGCTTCCTCCCTCAGGTCTGCCGCGAATGGGAGGCAGCCACGCACGCCGCCGCCGCTGCCGGAATTCGCACCGTGCAGATTCGCACCGGGATCGTGCTCAGCTCCAAAGGCGGCGCACTGGCCAAAATGCTGACGCCGTTCAAAATGGGCGTCGGTGGACGCATCGGCAGCGGGCGTCAATGGATGAGTTGGATCGACATCGAGGACATGATTGGCGCGATCCTTCATGTCCTCAACTCCGATACCCTTCGCGGTCCAGTGAACATGGTCGCGCCTATGCCCGTCACGAATTCGGAGTTCACGAAGACTCTGGCTGGCGCGCTGTCTCGCCCCGCAATCTTTCCCATGCCTGCCTTCGCGGTGAAGCTGGCCGTCGGTGAAATGGGAGAAACCGTACTGCTAGGCAGCCAGCGCGTGGACCCGGCTCAACTGCTTCATAGTGGATATCAATTCCGCTTCAACGATTTGCAGGGATCGCTCGAAAATCTATTGCGGCGTTAGCCCAGCTCACCTCACGTTGTGACCGCAATCACAGACCCAGGCCTCTCCGACTGCCACTCTAGCCACAGGCATGAAGAAGAGGCTCATCGCCGCGCTGGTGCTGGCTTCGCTCCCTTTCTGGAGCGTCCCCGCGGCTATGGCAATCACGCAGCACTCATCGCCGGCACACAGTCACGCCGCGAGGATGCATGATCACTCGTGCTGCCCGGGCGCCCATTCGCGTCTCATGCCTGTCCTGGTGAATTCCGAGCCTGCGGAAGTTCCCTGCAACCAGCATCCCTGCTGCGTGAAGCAACGGCCCGAGAATTCGGCGACTTTGCCCGCCGCAATTAGCATCCAGCGGCCCGACGCGAACGGAACGCAAATGACCGTCTCCGACCGAAGTATTGAAGGTCATAACGGCGTCTCCGAGACTTCCCGCATCGATTCCCGCCAGACGTACTCCGCGAGAAGCACCGTCCTTCGCATCTGAGTCTCCTTCGCGCCAGAGGCGCAATCCCGATAAAACGAGCAGGCTGCATCGCTGTCCGCCTGCTTCCCAACCGGCTTGAGCCGGCCCACGAAATCTGAAGCACTCGTAAGGAGACTCGAATCATGAAGCACAAGATGTTTGCCCTCATCCTGGCCTTGACCGTTGCGTCCTGGGCTCAAACCGCAACTCCGGTTGCACCGTCTGTCCCGCAGCAAAACGCACCCGCTGATAAGGCCAAGTGTGCCTGTTGCGACAAGATGGCCACAGCCGACGCGAAGGACGCAAAGTCCTGCTGCGCGCACCACGACATGCAAGCCAAGGATGCGGATGGCAAGGACAGCAAGGAAATGTCCTGCTGCGCTGGAAAAGATGCGAAGTCAAGCGACGGCAAGGATGCCAAGTCTTGCGTAAGAGACGCCAAAGACAAAACCGCGTCTTGCTGCAAACAGGGTTGCGGTAAAGATGCCTGCGCCAAAGGCAAAATGGCTGCTGCCTGCTGTGGCGAGAAGTGCGGCAAAGGCGGCGACAAAGGCTGCTGCTCCGGCAAAGCCGGCGCAACCGCCAAGACTTGCTGCACGAAAGAGCTGCACAGCTAAACCGTAGCGCCGCCGTCCCGGCGGCTGTTGTGGGGGCGTCTCGCCCCCACAACGCATTTACACCAGCGACACGCCGCCGTCTTCTCAATCAATTCTGATTCACTGCCGGATTCACTGCTGGTTGGGTCGTTCCATTTCAGCGTGCAATTTTTGCAGAAGTTCCGTCCGCTGTTCGGTGCTCAGTTCGCGCTGCAACTCTTCGAGGGCGAGGGCAACAATGTGATAGTGGTGTGCCCCTGCGAACTTGGGGTCGGCAGTAATGTTGAGCCAAAGCTTGTGCATGAGTTCCACATCCTGCGCTCGCATGCGGGGCGTATGCGGGCCAAGGGCGTACTCGCGAATGGTCCCATCCGGCGCGCACACTTCCAAAGTCAGTCGCGGACGCGGTTCCGGCAGCCGCTCCCAGGCGTCGCCGGTGAGTTTGGCCTGCTCGTCGGCAGTCAACTTGTTCGAGAGACCGCAGATCACCCGGCTCGAGTCGAGCCTCTGCGCGGTCACCATGATGGCCTCGAACACGTCCGTCGCCGGCACGACCAGCAGATGAATCGGCTTGCCCTCTTTTTCAGCTACCGCAACCGCGGCCGTGAACAGCTCCTGCTCGTAGTGGTCGAACACCTGGCTTGCTTCGAACACAGTACTCCCGCTGAACGTGTGCTCGCGATGGTAGAGGCGTGCGCTCATCACGACGACATCCTGTTTTGCCGTGCTCGTGTGGCCCAGAATATGTCGCAGGTAGTAGAGATTGCGCGGATCACGCACCGCGACCAGAACGTTTCCCGGCCGCACGCCCATGGCGCCGCTGCCCAGTTCCTGATTGCCGTACACGCGGAACTGATCCAGTTGCTCGGGCTTGCCATGACGTTCTTTGGCAACGTGGTGCTCTGAAATGGTAAATATCGTAAAGAATGCGACGCTGAAGATAATTCCCGCGATCGTGGCCTGATATTTCGTGAATAGATTGATCACCGCCGTCATGAACAGAACTGCAGATATGACGATCAACCCGATCGGTACCTCCGTCTTGCCGATGTGCAGATTGCCAGGAACTTTCCATTCGCGATTGGCGGGTTCCGTAAAGCGCAACACGAGCACGGCCAGCGACTTCATCGTAAAGCTCCAGATCACTCCGAAGGCGTAGAGCGCCGCCAACTGGTAGACGTCCCCGCGGCTCAGAACGATCGTCAGCAACTGCAGACCCACGATCAGGTTGATGATGCGGTAGCTCGTTCCGTAACGATGATGCGGCTTCTGGAACCAGCTGGTGAGCACGCCGTCTTCCGCCACACGATTCAGAACGCCATTCGCCCCTACGATCGACGTATTCTGTGCCCCCGCCAGGATCAGCACGCCCACGAGCACCACGAAGCCGTGAAACAGGAGCTTCAAGGTCGTCGGCCCAGCCAGGTACACCGCAATGCCGCCGATCAGATTCGCGAAGTAGTTCGGGCGGACGCTATCCGGAATAATCATTACCGCGAAGAACGACACCAGCGAGGTGAATAACAGGCTGTACACGAAGATCACCAGCCCGGTCTTCTCCAGATTCTTCAGCTTGGGATGTTCGATCTCGCGGTTCACTTGGGCCAGAGTTTCTTCGCCGCTCATCGCGAGTACGGAGTGACCGAAGCCCACGAACAAGATGATCCACGTGAAGTGGCCGAACCAGGTCGGCAGCCAGCCCAGTGACTCCTTGTTCAGCGGGATGATGCCCGGATGCAGCGGACTTGGCGGCAACTGCACCGGCGTGCGCAAAACGGTGATTGTGCACCACACGATCAGAATCACCACCATCACCGTGGTGATGACCATGATCTGAACGGCCTTCTGGCTAGATTCGTGGATACCTTGGCTGTTCTTCCACCAGAAGTAAATGACGACAATGACGGCGACGCCCGCGGCAAAGTAGTTGTCGGAAAACACCATCTGGCGATGGAAGTACACGCTGCCCATGTCCTTGATGAATCCGGACAAGTACTGGCCCGCCGACACCGCGCTGATGGGTCCGGTAAGAACGTAGTCGAAAAGCAGCGCCGAAACCGAAAACTTGGCTAGCGTCCCGCCCATCGCCTCTTTGACCACGCGGTAAACGCCGCCTCGCACGAACATGCTGCTCGACTCGATATACAGCGCCCGCACGGCATAGCTGAACAGCATGACCGCCAAAATGAACCACGGGGCGCTCTTGCCGATAACCTTTTCCGCATCGCCGCCCGCGTAGTAGGCCGAAGAGGCCAAGTCAGATAGCACGATCGCGGCGGCGCGCCAGAACGAGATAAAGGTCAACATCACCGTGGTGGCGACGAAGACCTTTACTGCCGGTTTTGTACCTTCAGGGGCTGTGGCCATGCTCAAGACTTGATGCGGAGACCGCAACGTAGGCTAAGGCATTGAAGATAGCACAGGCACGGGAAGGAAGGAGTGCGAACCGTTAGCTCCACACAGTGGTCTATGCAAAATCTGTGGTACAGCGAAGGAGCGACGAGTCCATAGCCGCGTTGCGGAAAAAGGCCGTCGAAGGCCACGTTCGTATATGGCAAAACTTATGATCTGGGCTTTACCGTTTGCTGAACAACTCACGATTCGTATCAGGCGACGCCTTCAGGCATCGCGTAAGAGCTCAAAAATCGTCGCGCCTTTAGGCGTTGCAGTTGCCAGATGGCTTACCGCCTCCCCGGAGCCAGATACGTGTGCGTGATCCGGTCGTGCCAGCAGAGAACGTCCTCGTCCAGAAAAACCCAGGCGTATCCCATCCCCAACGAGACCCCCGAAAGCCAGGCGGCCAGAACGCGCCAGCGCCGCAGTGATCGGTTGGTTCGCGTTCCATCAAAGTGGGCAAGTTCGAGTCCGGCGGCTCGCAGCCCAGGCGTCGTGCCGGCATAAACGATCAACAGATACTGATACGCAGCCCAGAAAACGCACGGGATCAGGGCTGCTAGCTCCACAATTTGGGCGAGTGGCGGACGAACCGCCGCCACCTTCCAGAAAATGAAGCTAAATAAACCGGATGCCACTGCAACGATCAGCCCATCGACGGCACTCGCTGCCACACGTCGCGCCAGCGAAGCGCTTTGCAGCGGAATGTCGATGCCCGGTCGCTTCTCCGCCTCCTGCCGCTGCTCAGCTTCGATCGTGATTCCACCCAGCGCCGGCGGTGGGGGCGCAACCTCCGGAACCTCGAGGATTCGCGGCCGTTCACTGACCGGCTCCGCCAGTTGATCTGGCAACGGCGGCGGCGGTCCCCAGGCAAACCGCGGGAACTCGATGATCTTCGCAGAATGCCCGGAAGGATGGGCGGTCAGTGGTGCAGTTTGTGCAACCCGCTCCGGCGCGGTCTGCACATCCACATCTGCCGCCGGATGATGGCCCATCATCCGATCGAGCGCGAGGGCGTGCTCTGACACCGGCTCGAAACAAGGCGGTGCCGACGCCTTAACTGCCGATCCCTGTTGCGGTTCAGGATTGTCGAACGGCAGACGCAACGACGGGTAGCGTGGCGGCCGCATTTTGCGTCGCGCGCGGTAGCGGTCGAGTCGCGCCGAGAGTTCGTCGCGCCAGGCCGAGTTCTCCTCGGCATCCGAACCCGCCTCGGCCGAAGAATCGGCGGTGGGAGCGATCAAAACCGTCGCTTCCGACAGCGCAGAACTATCCCGCGCGTCGAGCTTCGACGCCGACAAGGCAGAGGGAGAGGGCTCCTGATGGCAGCGGCAAACTTCGCCACACAACGAACAATTCATGAAAGCCAATCTTGCAAAAGTGCGTCAAATTCTGCGAACCGTACAACCGGCAGTGGATCAACGGGAATCCTAGCCTTTTTCGCCACTTTCCCTCGCAGCCAGCGCCGTGCTAAGTTCACGATGCCGCAACAAGAGAACCGAAAGGGCAGGCTACGCCTTCGATGGACGATCTTTTCCCGCTGATTTTCTTCCGATGACTCTCCGCATTAAATTCCTTATCACGGTGCTGTTTCTTTGTCACCAGCTTATCGCTCATGCCCTAGTAACCAGCCAGTTGCGTAGCGGAAATTCCGCGCAAACCTCAACTCCATCTGCCCAGTCCGCCGCACCAGCTTCAAGCGCACCGTGTCCGAAACAAGCCGAAGGCCAGGACGACGACTCCGCCACCGTGTGCGCCATCCAGCAGGAGAAGGTTGGCGACGTCTACAAACTCCACGGCGATGTCGAGATTCACTACCGCACCTACATCCTCCGCGCCGATGAAGTCACGTATGACTCCGACAGCGGCGAGGCCACCGCATCGGGACATTTCACCCTCGACGGTGGTCCGAATGATGATCACATCAAGGCGAGCCACGGAACCTACAACCTGACCGCCGAGACCGGACGCTTCTACGACGTAATCGGGACGACCGGCCTGCGCTTTCACGGGGCGCGCGCCATCCTCACCTCTTCCGCTCCATTTGCCTTTAGCGGAAAAGTTGTCGAGAAGACCAGTTCCGACCATTACCTCGTGTACGAAGGCACAATCACCACCTGCGAACTTCCGCATCCCAAATGGCAATTCCGTGCGCACGAGGTGGTCGTCGACGTGGGCGGCAACGCGACCATCTATCACAGCCTGTTCTTGCTGCACAGCCTTCCAGTTTTCTACTTCCCTTACGCGACTCACCCGGTATCGCGCGAAGCCAGGGAGACGGGATTTCTCGTTCCCACCGTTGGCCGTTCGTCGACCAACGGCAACGAGATTGGCGACTCTTTCTATTGGGCAATCAACCGCAGCATGGACGCGACCATCGGCTCGGAATATTTCTCCAAGCGAGGCTTTTCCCAGCGAGGAGAATTCCGTGCGCGTCCCAGCGACACCTCTTACGTTGATCTGAATTTTTTCGGAGTCGTTGACCGCGGGATTGACGTCAACACTGGCCAGTTCGTTCAGAATCCGCAAGACCCGACAGGTCCGCCCATCCCGGTCACGGCTAAACTCCGCGAAGGCGGCCAGGAGGCCCGCCTGACCGCGGAAAGTAACTTCTACGGCTTCCGCGCGGTCTCCAACGTCGACTACCTGAGTTCATTCCTGTTTCGGTTGGCCTTCAACGATGTCTTCACCCAGGCCGTGAATTCCGAGGTAAAGTCGCAGATCTTCCTGGCGAAGACGTTTAATGGCTTCTTCGTAAGCGGTATGGTGGAGCGGTATCAGAACTTCTTTCAAACCACCACCAATCCCACGCCCGCGAATCCCAACGGCACGCTCTCCAATCCCCCGGCGTTCAATGACATCCGCATCCTGCACGCCCCCAGCGTAGACGCCTCCAGCGTCGATCATTCCCTCGGCCGCTCCCCGTTCGCCTGGTCCTTCGACGCTTCCATGACAGGTCTGGCACGCAGTGAACCCGGCTTTCGCACTGGCAACCTGCTCGTTCGCTTTGACTTCAACCCGGAGATCTCTCTTCCGCTGCGGTTCCACGGATGGTCGCTTCGCCCGGCGCTGACTCTGCACGAAACGTTCTATAACGAGCGCTTTGTGAAAGGACTGGCCGTCACCGATCCCACCAACCGTCAGGCCCTTGAAACGTCGGTGGAACTTCGGCCCCCCGCCGTCGAGAAAGTATTCGACGGCGAATTTCTGGGGAGGAAGTGGAAGCACGTCATCGAGCCTCGCGCCGTCTATCGCTTCGTAACGGGAGTGAACGATTTCGCGAACGTCCTCCACTTCGACGAACGCGACATCCTGAGTAACACGCACGAAGTCGAATACGGATTCGTCACCCGGCTCTACGCGAAGCGAATTTCTTCGAAAGAGGACGAAGATTGCGAGAGGCCCATGACCGGGATCGCCGTTGGCAGCGCGGCGCCGGTTCAGACCGTACCATGGCAGCGCATCAGCAATCTCGATAGCCTGCCTTGCACGCCTCGTCCCCAGGTACGCGAAATCGCTACATGGGAAGTCGCGCAAAAGTATTTCTTCGATCCCACGTTTGGCGGCGCCTTGGTCCCCGGACAACGCAATGTCTTTACGACGACAGAAGATCTCACCGGTATTGCCTTCGCCACTCAGCCCCGGTATCTTTCCCCCGCCGTTTCGCGCCTG
>Ga0209168_10002470_pt1 | contig 13329 bp, 12 predicted proteins | sample Coa_R1_FD_187156 | JGI IMG/M metagenome (GOLD analysis project Ga0209168, IMG submission 187156) | Surface soil microbial communities from Centralia Pennsylvania, which are recovering from an underground coalmine fire - Coalmine... | ecosystem: Environmental > Terrestrial > Soil > Unclassified ... | reverse complement strand
CACAAAGTTCGTCGTTCTATCGGAATCCGGCAACCTAACTGACTTATTCGCCGGAAAAGCCAAATTGTTGAAGATGCAACGATAGTTGCAAAAAAGTCTCTGTCCCCCATAAAAGCATTTTGGCGCTGCAATCGTCTTTGCGGCGCAGCGTGCTCATCGACTATCGTCATTGCCATAGTTTTTCTTTTTCGGTTCGCGCTTCGGCGCGCGGCGCGGCAATACGGATGGGGCAGCGCGCAATGCTTGGTTACTTCAGTCGCATCGTTGCGCGCTTCGGCAAACACAGGGGACTCGCGGCGATAGTTGCCGGCGTGATCGGGCTGCTGACGATTGATTTCTCCTCGCCGGCCCAGGCGTTGCCGAGTTTCGCGCGTCAGACCGGCCAGCCCTGCGGCACCTGCCACACCGATTTTCCCGCGCTCACGCCTTACGGACGGCGTTTCAAATTGCTGGGCTACACGACCGGCGGGGGTGAATTCCGCACGAATCCCTTCTCATCCCAGGTCGCGCGCGATGCCCGCGCCGAATATGAGAAGATGATGGGCTATGTGAAGGCGCTGCCTCCGCAGGCCCCAAAGAAAGTCGAGGAAGACAAGGAGTGGGTCCCGCCGGTTTCGATGATGGCCGTTGTCGGCTATACCCACACCCAGGCGGATCTGGGCATCGTGACCGGCGGACCGCCGGATCCGTACAGTCAGAACAACAACGTCGTGCTCTCGCCCTTCAGCGGGTTCTGGGGCGGCGCGATCACCGACAATATCGGCGCTTTCGCGCAAGTGACATATAACGCGATCGGGCCGGGCACCGCGGCCGATCCCTTCGACCGCCACACCTGGACCTGGGACAATACTGACGTTCGCTACGCCAACATAGCCCATTTCGGCCCGCTCGATGTCATCTACGGCATCACCGCCAACAACAATCCGACGGTGCAAGACGTCTGGAACACGACGCCGGCGTGGGCCTTCCCCTACGCCGTGTCGAACGTCTTCGGTCCGCAAAACCCCGGGACCGTGATCGAGGGCGCTTTCGCCGCGCATGTTGCGGGCGTCGGCGGCTATGCCTTCATCAATGATCTGCTTTATCTCGAACTGACGGGTTACAAGACCTTAGGCTTTAGCACGCAGAACAGCCTCGGCACCGACCCGTTCGGGGCGCCTGGACAGCTCGGCGGCGTTTCGCCTTATTGGCGCGTCGCTCTGGAGCCGCACTGGGGCCGGAATACGCTGATGGTCGGCGCCTTCGGCGGCCAGTTCAACGTTCATCCCTGGGTCGATACGAGCTTCGCAACGTTCTCGACTGCGGTATTCCCGCAAACCGACAGGTTCACCGACATCGGCTTCGATACCCAGTACCAGTATCAGGGCGACAACTGGTGGCTCACCTTGCGTGGCAGCTATATCCGCGAGTTTCAGCGGCTGGATGCGACGTTTACCAACAATCTTGGCCCGTCAGGGCTCCCCACCAATGCGACAGACCAGCTCAACAGCCTGAAGCTGCAAGCCTCGTTCGCCTATGGCGCCGACAACCGCGTCGTGTTCACCGGACAATATTTCAACAATTGGGGCACCGCCGATGCGGGCTTGTATGGGCTCGATGCCAACGGCCTGCCGCTGACGCCTAATAGCAACGGCTGGATGGCGGAGATCGCCTACATCCCGTTCGGCGCCAGCAAGATGGTCGGATGGCCGTGGTTCAACGCGCGGATCGGCCTGCAATACACTTACTACAACAAGCTGAACGTGAACTTCGCCAACACGTCCAATCCCCACGACAACAACACGCTGTTCCTCCATGCCTGGTTTGCGATGTAGGCGGACATGGCCGTATCCGGAGATGGTCTGATGAAGAAAGCTCTCTTGGTCCAAATGGCGGTGCTCGCGAGCAGCCTCGCTACTCCGGTGCTTGCCGCCGACCTTCCGATGAAAGCCGAAGTGCCGGTCGCCCCGGTGTTCAGCTGGACGGGATGCTATCTCGGCGCACATGCCGGCGGCGGCAGAGGCACCAAGGACATGACCGATCCGGTGCTGCTCGTGCAGGATTCGCTGATCGCGCCGGGTACGACGACCGGCGTCACCACCGTCACCACGACGCCGACGGGTGCCGTGATCGGCGGCGAAATCGGCTGCGACTATCAGTTTGCGGGCAACGCAGTGATCGGCATCGAGGGCACCGCGTCGGGCACCACCATGAAGGCCAGTTCACTGGTCGGCCTGCCGTTCACGGGACAAACCGCGCTCGTGCAGGCCAATAACGATTTTCTTGCGAGCGTAACGGGACGGATCGGATATGCCTTCAACAACGTCCTCGTCTATGCCCGCGGCGGCGTTGCGGTGGCCGGCGACAAATACGATGTAAGCGGCGGTGACTTCAACGGCGGCGGACCGTTCCACTTTCAAGGGGCGGACAATCGTTACGGCTGGGTTGCCGGCGGCGGGGTCGACTGGGCGTTCACGCGTCATTGGTCGATGAACGTCGAATATGACTATTACGGATTCGGCAACGGTCCCATTTTGATGACTGAGCAGTTCAGTTCCGCCAACGGCGTCGTCATCAACGGCGTCGTCAACGTCAAGCAAACCGTTCAGGTCGTCAAAGTCGGCTTCAACTTTCATATCTGGGGATCCGGCTGGTGATCTTGGCAAGTCCTTCAGTCGAAGCGGATCTACCGGGCGGCGGGCAAGGGGGCCGAACGACGAAGGCTGGCCTGTGGTTTGCCGTGCTTGCCGCGATCATGACGATGGCTTTTTCCGCAAGCGCTGGCGCGCAGGAGAAGATGGCGCGGGCGGCCGGCGGCCTGGAAGCCAAGCTTGAATATTGCAAGACCTGTCACGGCCTCTCGGGCCAGGGCTATCTCGGATATTTTCCCATGCCGCGCCTTGCGGGGCAGCAGCCCGAATATATCGAGGCTCAGTTGAAGGCCTTCATCGAGCGAAGGCGCACCAACCCGATCATGTTCAATGTCGCGCATGTATTGAGCCCGTCGATGATGTCGGCGCTCGCCAACCATTTCCATCATCTCAATCCGCCGCCCTTCGGCGGCGCGCCGCGCGGCGCGGTCGCGTTGGGCAAGAGGATTTACGAGGAAGGCCTTCCCGAATCGAACGTCCCGGCCTGCTCCGCCTGTCACGGCGCGGACGCTCACGGCCAGAACGAAATTCCGCGCCTGGCGGGCCAGGTCTATCCCTATATGGTCGGTCAGTTGAGCGGCTGGAGCAAGCAGCGCGGCCAGGGCACCGCGGTCGATACGTCGGCGATCATGGCGCCAACGGCGCATAATTTGACGCGTTCACAGATTGAAGCGGTGGCGGCCTATGTCAGCAATCTCAGATGAGATCCGCCGCGGGAGCGGCCGGCATAACCGTGAAGGCATGAGGCGCGAAAGCTTGGGGTCATGAAGCACGTTGGGTTGAAATTGGCGATCGCCGCGATCGTTGTATCCTTCGTCTCTGCCGTGCCGGCACGGGCGGACAGCGCCGCGGTGCGCAACTGCACCTGGTGTCATGGCACGGATGCGCAAGGCTACACGGTTGCGCCCCGGCTCGCCGGACAACGGCCGCAATACATCATGAGCCAGATCACAAGCTTCCACCAACACACGCGGGACAATCCGTTCTCCAGGCAATACATGTGGGGCGCGGTCGCCGCGCTTAATCCCGTCACCGCGCGCGATCTCGCCGATTATTTCGCTTCGATCCCGCCGCGGCCCGCCAATGACGGCGACGCCGCGCTCGCCGCCAAGGGAAAGCGGATCTTCATGGACGGCATCCCCGAAGCCAACATCGTTTCCTGCTACGCCTGTCACGGTCCGAATGGCGAAGGCATCCGCGACATTCCACGCCTCGGCGGGCTTGCATATTTCTATGTCAAGGCGCGGCTCGAGCAATGGGGCCAGGGCTATCACTCGACGCCGGGCTCGCCGATGCCGATGGTGGCAAGCCATCTCGGCCCCGAGGAGATCGAGGCGCTCGCCTCCTATCTCAGCTTCGTCCGATAGGCGGGCACGACGAGTCGCCCGCGAACTTCCTTTCCCGATTTGAAAAACGAGTTGACATGTCGGGCAAATCACCGGCATACGTCCATCGTCGCAAGAGGCAGAACCCGTGGTCCGGAAATCCGGTCCGCGGGTTTCTTTGTTTTCTCCCAATCGGACGGCGGCCGCCCGGCGCGGCAATCTCTTTGACGCTCCTGTAGCAAGGCGCCGTTGAAGCGCGCCGCCGTCTGACCTCTTCGCTCTTCGCCGGCGCGCGCGAACGCGGCCGGCCGCGGCCTCTCTTTAAAGCCTCTCCCTTGAAGAGAGATAAGGTTCGCGCCTGAAATGAGCCTTTTGCGCGCGAAAAGGCGCGCGGCTCTGCCGCGTTTTTTGTTTCACATCACCAGCACAGTGGAGGAAGGCCGGCATGACCGTAGCGGCAGCCTATTTGATCGCGCTCGCCCTGACATTGTTGATTCTCGTCATGATCTGGGAGGGCCTTTCGTGAGCGCAAAAATCCTTCAATTCGTGTCAAAGGCGCAGCGCGATCGATCACGCGACGAATTCGCAAATGTCTTTCGCTCGAAAGCCGCCCCTGACGATCTTGTCATGGATCACGCCGACACCGCCCCTTGCGAATGTATCGGACCAGGCGAGCCGTGGACCGGCTCAGATCCTTTTGCCGATCCAGCCGAAGCATCGACCGTCGATCGCCGCGAGGCCCGCGTCGATGAAGCCAAGGCCGACAAAATGCCGCGCCGCGAGGTGTTCGCTTAACAGCGCCGCGCCCATGATGATGGCGGAGACGGGAATGAGAAATGTCACGAGCAGGAGATTGGTCGCGCCGGCGCTGCCGAGAATGCGAAAATAAAGCACATAGCCGAGCACGGTCGAGAGAATTGCACTGCCGATCGCCGCGCTCCACACCTCACTCGGCGGGACGGGAAGCGTCCAGGGCGCATCGATTGCGAGCGCGATCGGAAGAAGCACCATTGCTGACGCCGTGACCTGGCCGGTCGCCGTCACGATCGGGTCAAGCCCCAGTCGCCTGAAACGCCGGCCATAGACGCCGGCGAAAGCGTAACATATGGCCGCAAGCAGAACCGCAAGCTGCGCCAGCAAGTCGGTGCCGAGACCATTCAGCGCATCCGTGCCCACCAGCACGACGACGCCCATGAATCCGATTGCGACGCCGAGCAGGCGGTTGCCGGTCATCTTCTCGTCGCTGGTCGCCACATGTGCAACGAGGACGGTAAAGATCGGCGTCGTGGCGTTGAGGATCGCAGCCAACCCTGAGGCAATATGGCCTTGGCTCCAGACGATGAGGCAGAACGGAATCGCGTTGTTGAGCAGGCCCATCGTGAAAAATGCGCGCCATGCGGAAGGCTCGGTTGGTATCTTCGGGCCTAACGCCCTCACCAGGACATTAAGGATCACCGCGGCGAGCCCGACGCGCAGGAGCACGATGGTGAAGGGCGGTAGCCACCTGACTTGAATGCCGGCAAAGAGAAACGAGCCGCCCCACAGAATCGACAACAGCGCGAGCTGTAGCCATTCGTGGCGGTCCATCCGACGATTGACGAGGAGTTCGGTCATTTGCGGCGCTCGTTGAGGTGAGCCGCCCTTGTCCCGCACGGCGTTGCGTCGTGCCACCCGATTTCCGTTTTTTTCTTAAGAAAATGTTGGAGGCCGAGAAATCCGAAAATGCCCAAAGCCGTCACTGAAATCCGCTCGCTCGCGCGCAGCCATACGCGCACGGCGCTGAACGTGCTCGTCGGCGTGATGCGCAACACCAAGGCAACGCCGCCGGCACGCGTGGCGGCGGCGAATGCCATCCTCGATCGCGGATGGGGCAAGCCGACCCAGGCGATCGGCAACGACGAGGGCGCGCTCGAGCTGATCCACCGCATCGAGCGGGTCATCGTGCATCCCGATCACGTCAGTGGCGACGATTCCCGCGATGGAAGTGTTTAGGTCACTTCTGGCGCGCGCCAGGAAGATCGTTCACTTCGTCTTCGTGGCGTTCGCTTTAATTCTAGCCAGACTCCGGCCCGGCTAGGCTAAAGAGTTCGGAGCTGGAGGTGGCGGCGGGGCGGTTGACCGGTTACTGGACTTCTACTGCTCCTTGTTTTTTGTGGCCTCTTGTTTCGCCTGCTTCTCCTGTTGCGCTATCGTTTCAAAGAAAATGCGCTGCAATTTTTCGGGGCAATAGGTTGATCGCTCTTCAGCCTCGCCCGACGATGAGGAGCTATTCCAGCGCTGGATGCGGTAGGTCGATGCGCGAGCGATCCGTTGTGCGATCTCAGGCGTCCTCACTTCTTCCTTGAATCAGCGTAAGCACGTTGCGCGGCATCGGGACAGTAGGCAAGGGCTTGCGCAGGTTCTGACAACGCACCATTCTGGGTCTTTTGGAGCGTCAGCGTCTGATTGCCAGTGCTCGTGATGATGATCTGTTCGGAGCCGACCGGCGCAAAGCTGATCTGGCCGCCCTTCGATCTCACGACCAGGCCAGTCTGGCCAGGTTTCAGGTCACATCGGGCTTCCATTCTAATCGAGGCCGGGGTGGAGCTATCGATGCTGGAGATTACGCAATGCGAGACGCCACTCGATACTGAGATCTGTTCCAGTTCGATCACGGCATCGGCGGACTTGGTGCAGCGATCGTCGAAGTCTGGGCCGGGGCTCGCGTAAACGCCGCTCCGCGGTTGCCATTCGGCAGTCTTCAGCTGCTTTCGTACAGCGTCGCGCGCAATCTCAAACGCGGTCGGCCATTTGTCGGCGGGGGTCTCGGGGCAATAGTCGACCTGAAATTCCCGCGAGTCGAATCTGCCTTTGTTGGACATGCGCATGAAGAAAGATTTTTCGTTGATCCTTCGAAACGACATAACTTCCTTTGTCCGCCTTTCAGAACCTTCAACGTCGACGCAACTCAGATCGAGCCGGAGTGCGCCGGGGGCGGTGTCGTAAATCTTTGTAACGCTGCAGCCAAATGACACATGATCCGTGACTTTCTTCTTGCTGAGTTCAAAGAAATATTGTGCAGACTCTTCGCACATACCGGCGACCTCGGTGCCGGCAACGATGTAAAAGCCGTCTTTCGGACGCCACTTATCGAACGCGAGCTTTTTGTCGTCCTGTGCGAAAGCCGAAATCGATATCAAGCAAGCAAGGACCGTAGCCAAGAGTGTAATGGCGGCGTGGTCTCTATAGCGAATGTCCAATGCCGTTCTCCCGAATTTAAGCCAGCGAGCGATGAAGGTTCGCAAAGATATCCGATCACCCAAAGGTTGAGCAAGATTATCGATCCGTATTTCTCGATGAATCAAAGCGCCAACAGAACAAGGGGGTTCCTATGAAAGGCGTCTACGATCCTGGTTTGCCATTTAAACTGTCATCGGTTTATGGAGATCGGCCGCATCCCAAGAATCCGAATACCAGAGAGTTTCACGCCGGCGTGGATTACGCTGCCCCGGCGGGGACGCCGATTCCTGCCGCGACATCTGGCGTGGTGGTTTATTCAGGAAGAAATTCCGGCTTCGGCAATACGGTCGTAGTCCGGAACGCAACCGGCGATTACAGCCTGTATGCTCAAATGCAGGATGGTGATCGTGCCAAGGTCGGACAACGGGTTTGGCCTGGCGATACGCTGGGGCAGGTCGGCAGTACAGGTGCACAGGCCAAAGGCAACCACTTGCATTACTCGCTCCTTCCGGCGAGCGCGCGCGAAGCAATCGAGAATCCCAATCTTCCACGCGATGGAGGTCCCATCGGGATTCAAGTCAACAAGGCAAACACCATCGATCCGGCCAAATATGATCCACAGCCATATCTCGACGAGTCCAAGCGCGCCGCCGAAATCTTCTCCGGTGTGGATGAGGAGTCTTCGCGCAACGCCGGCGTTTCTCCCGATCGGCTCGGTCGCCGGTTCTTCAATCCGTTCGATCAGGCGCCAGTCGCAAGCTTTGTCGCACTTCCGACCGCGTCGTCCTCCGATGCTCCCGCAAGTTTTGCCGATCGTTTCGGAAGCTGGGCTGCACAGCCTGGCCTCAGCAAGGTCGGCGCTCCAACCCCGCAGCCCGCTCCCAAGGAGGGCAAACGATCGGAATTGCCAGAGGTTGCGATCCCGACTTCTGTGACGGCAACCGACGACGACAATTTGCCGATTCGGATCCTCGGCCGACGCGTCGTCAACCTTTCTACCGCGCCTGCACCGAACGATGCGCCGCCGCTTGCCCCCGATGAACCGGCCGCAACCGCGGCCAACGGGCCTGCGTCACCGCCGCCCTTGCTCGGCATCTTCAGCGGCAAGCCCATGCCGGACTGGTCGGTGCGGCCCTCGATCTTCCAGACCACAGATCAAGCCTCGCACGACGATGAGCTATTCCAGCGCTGGATGCGGTGGGTCGATGCATGAAGAGGCGCACTATCGTTCATCTCGAAAATGTCGACACTTAAAATTCCGACCGCGAAAATCTTTAAGCCGCTGCTTTCGCCCGGGCGATACAAGGCAATTTTCGGCGGCAGAGGCTCGGGAAAATCGCATTTCTTCGCCGAGCTTGCGGTCGAGATCTGCGAGGCCGAGCGCGGTACGCTCGCGGTCTGCATTCGCGAGTCGCAAAAGACGCTGGCGCAATCCTCCAAGCGGCTGATCGAAGGCAAGATCGAGAAGCTTGGCCTCTCGCATCGTTTCAGGATCTACAGCGACCGGATCGCGACACCCGGCGACGGGTTGATCATCTTCCGCGGTATGCAAGACCACACGGCCGACTCCATCAAATCGCTGGAGGGCTTTCGTATCGCATGGGTTGATGAGGCGCAAAGTTTGAGCGCGCGTTCGCTCGCACTGTTGCGCCCGACTATTCGCGCGCCGGGCTCCGAGTTGTGGGCCTCCTGGAATCCGCGCCGGAAGAGCGATGCGATCGACGATTTCTTCCGCGCAAAGAGGCCCGAGGGCGCCATCCTGGTCAATGCCAACTGGCGCGACAATCCCTGGTTTCCGAAAGTGCTCGACGACGAGCGCAGGACCGATCTCGGGCTTTATCCCGACCGCTATGCACACATATGGGAGGGCGATTACGTGCGAGCGTTCGAAGGCGCCTACTTTGCGCCAATGCTGGCTGAGATGCGCGCGCAGGGCCGCATCGGAAAAGTCACTGCCGATCCCTTACTGCCGATCCGCGCCTTCCATGACATCGGCGGGTCCGGAGGCGTTGCGGACGCCTATGTGATCTGGATCGTGCAATGGGTCGGGCAGGAGATCCGCGTGCTCGACTATTATGAATCGGTCGGCCAGGTGCTCGCCTTTCACGTCAACTGGATGCGCGAGAAGGGCTACGACAGAGCGATCAACTTCCTCCCGCACGATGGTGTGAACGCCAACAACATCACCGGCAAGACCTACGCCGACCATTGGCGTGAGGCCGGTTTTGCCGTCGAGCCGCCGGTCAAGAACCTGGGCAAGGGCGCGGCGATGATGCGGATCGAGGCGCTTCGCAGACTGGCCCCGCAGCTCTGGTTCAACGAGGCGACCACAGAAGCGGGCCGCGAGGCGCTCGGCTTTTATCATGAGAAACGTGACGACACTCGCAATGTCGGCCTTGGCCCCGAGCACGACTGGTCCTCCCACGCTGCCGACGCGCTGGGGTTGATGGCGGTCTGTTACGAGGCCCCGGGGAGAGCCAATTTCAACCGGGTGATCCAGTACAAGGAGCAGGGCTGGGTGTGAGGGGCAACGGCTTGATTCTGCGCGTCATTTCAGGAGTTCCGTACGCGCGCAAATTTCGATGAAAATGAAGGCTCGCTCCAATTGAGTCTTAATAGATTTGCGCTTCTCTCGGGCGCGGGACCCGGAGAAATCAAGAATGGCGCAGTCGGCAGCCGATGCCAGGTCGTTGGCCGCTTCTGTCTCGGCAGAGAGCGGGCTGAGGAAGCGTGCAAGCCAGCGAAGGACGATGTATCTCGCGCAAGGCGCAAGCTACGTCTTCGATGCCGCCATTCTGCTGCTTTACCATCTTGCGGGGTCGACCAGCATCTGGGCGGCGACCCTTTACTTCGTGGCCGGAGTCGGCTGGACCTCGGCCACGCTGGTGTTGTCGGAAGCGAACTGGAACGATCGCTTCAAGGATCACTATCTCACTGTGCCTCAATGCGTCGGCAGCATCAGCATTCAGCTGGTGGCGATGTTTCTGGTACCCGAGATCGGCTTCTATTTTGCGCTCGTGATCTTCATCGTTCTCGGCTTCGGTGCGCTGCGCATGAGCAGCCGGCAGGCCGGACTGGTCTGGACCTATGCGACACTCGGCCTGACGTTTCTGTTCGTGATGACCGACAAGCCCATCGGCCTGCCGGTGGCCACCGCCGCAGAACGGACCCTTGCGCTGCTGTGCCTCGCAAGTGTCCTTGGCCGATGTGCATTCACGGGCCTCTATGGCAGCTCGATGCGGGAAATGCTCTACAAGCGGGGGCAGGAGCTAAAGGAAGCTCATGCCCGGATCGAGGAGCTTGCCCAGATCGATGAAGTAACCGGCGCGTTGAGTCGGCGCTATATCATGCGGGCGCTGAGCGAGGAGATGGCGCGGACGCAACGCAGGGCCGAGCCATGCTCGGTCGCCATCATCGACCTCGATCACTTCAAGCGGATCAACGACAGGTTCGGGCACCCGGTGGGTGATGAAGTGCTTCAGAGCTTCTCGATCGCGGTGGGCGCCAATATTCGCAGCATCGACCGGCTGGGACGCTATGGCGGGGAAGAGTTCTTACTGGTGCTGCCGCAGGTTTCAAAGGAGCAGGCGGCGGCGGCCGTGAACCGCTTAAGGAAAATTGTTGCCGATCTGAACTGGACCGCGATTTCGGATGGCTTGATGGTGACGATGTCGGCGGGCGTAACCCAGATTCACGCCGATGAAGCGCCCGGCGAAATCCTGGCGCGTGCCGATGCGGCGCTGTACCGCGCCAAGGATGCCGGCCGCAATTGCGTGATCAGCGCCTAGTGTGGCGGTTCAGAAGTCCGCATCATTTGTGCCGCGGGTTCGTCATGCGGACTTCTGAACCAAAGCCACACTAGAACAATAGGTTTGCTAGTGTCCTTTCGATTCCGAAGTTCGAAATGTGGCTCCGAAAAATGATACGAACTTCGGAATCGGGACACCAGCTTGCTACCCGCGCGAGGCGTTGTGCCGCCGATGTCGTCTCTCTTGAACGTCAAGCAGGCACCGCAGAAGCAAAGTTGACACGTCGGGCAAATCACCGGCATAAGTCCACCATTGCAGGAATCCTGAAAGCCCGCCGGCCCGAGAAGGTCGCGGGCTTTTTGCATGCGCTTCGCATCCATTCCCAAAACACGAGAACACCTACCATGCCCCGCATGTCGACCTCTGATCTGAAAGCGATGCTCGCCGCCGAGAAAGCCGACGCGCTCGCCGCGATTTCCGCCGCGCAACTCGCCGAAGAGCGCGCCGACGCGATGGATTACTATCTCGGCCACATGAACAAGGACATGCCGCCGCAACAGGGCCGCTCACGCGCGGTCTCGACCGACGTCGCCGATACCATCGAAGGCTTGATGCCGCATCTGATGGATATCTTTGCGGGCTCGGATGAAGTGGTCCGCTTCGAGCCGGTCGGCCCCGAGGATGAAGCGGCCGCCGCACAGGAAACCGACTATGTCAATCACGTCTTTATGCAGCAAAATCCCGGTTTCATGGTCCTCTATTCCTTCATCAAGGACGCGCTGCTCTCGTGGCGGGGTTTCTCGGAGCCGTTTGGCTCGGCACCAAGGCCATGCTCGGCAAATGATTCATCTTGCGTTGTTGCTGGCTGGCCTTCTGGCCTCATCTCCGGCGGACGGGATCCCCTGCCGAATCGTGAAGCGCGCCGTCGCGCATTATGGCGAGGCGGCGGCGGAAGCCTGGGCTCGTGCGAGAGGTTTTTCAGATACGGACATCGAGCGGGCGAAGCGATGCCTCAAATCTTGACGGCACCCTATCGGATCCGCGAGGTCGATGGTCAGGATGAGGAGGCCGCGGACATCCTCACCGAACTGCATCGTCTGACCTTCTTTGACGGGGCCCCGATCCCTTGCTTTGCCTGCGGGCATTGGTGGTTCGCCTGTCATCGGGCGATTCCGGTCGCGTTCGCCGGGATCGTGCCGTCGACGCATGTCCGAAACGCCGGATATTTCTGCCGGGTGGGCGTCGTCCAGCCACATTGGGGCAATGGGCTGCAGCTGCGTCTGATGCGGGCCATCGAAGCGCGCGCCCGCCGAAACGGCTGGAGCCACGTGATTTCCGATACGACGGACAACATCACCTCGGCCAACAATTTCATTCGCGCGGGCTACCGGATGTATCAGCCGCAAATTCCCTGGGCCTTTCCAAACACGCTGTATTGGCGCAAAATCATCATTCCCGCAGCTTCCTCTCATAGCACCCATTCGAAAAGGCGATAACGGCAAAGCGGCAAGCCTTGCCTCCCTTGGAAGGACCGCACAGGCCTGTATACAATTGCGAAGGAGCAAGCTTAAGGGAAAAGTCCGATCATGACCGGAAGACCGCACCTGCCGGGCCGCCTGCCAAGGGAGAAGGGAGCCCCGACCGCGCTCGACGGCCTTTTGGTCATCGATTTCACACGGGTTGTTGCCGGTCCTGCCTGCACGCAGACGCTCGCGGATTTTGGCGCCACCGTCATCAAGATCGAGAATCCGGAAGGTGGCGATGACACGCGGCACTACGAGCATGCGGAGCTTGCAGGCGAAAGCGCCGCTTACATCAGCCTCAATCGCAACAAGCGTGGCATTACGCTCGATCTGACAAAGCCGCAAGGATGCGTGGTCGCGCGTGAATTGATCGCGCGGGCCGATGTGGTGGTCGAGAATTTTTCTTCAGGCGTGATGAAGAAATACGCTCTCGACTATGCCTCGGTCACTGCCACCAATCCACGGCTGATCTATTGCTCGATATCGGCCTATGGCCGTCAAGGTCCGTTCGCATCGCGTCCCGGTTTTGACCCGATCACACAGGCCGAAAGCGGCTTCATGTCGCTCAACGGTTTTCCCGACGGGCCGCCGGTAAGAACCGGGCCGCCCGCGGTCGACATGCTGACGGGGATGTCGGCCTGCAATGCCATTCTGCTCGCGCTTTTGGCCCGCGATCGGCTCGGCCGCGGCCAGCATGTCGAGGTGGCCCTGTTCGACATCGCGCTCGCGATGACGCAATTCTACGGCATGGCCTATCTGATGAGCGGCGTAAACCCGAGCCGCCAGGGAAACTCCCCGAACGGCTCGCCTTCCGTCGGCGTGTATCACGGTTCTGACGGGCCCTTCTACATCGCCTGCGCCAACGACCGTCTGTACCGGCGCC
>Ga0209168_10002468_pt1 | contig 13332 bp, 12 predicted proteins | sample Coa_R1_FD_187156 | JGI IMG/M metagenome (GOLD analysis project Ga0209168, IMG submission 187156) | Surface soil microbial communities from Centralia Pennsylvania, which are recovering from an underground coalmine fire - Coalmine... | ecosystem: Environmental > Terrestrial > Soil > Unclassified ... | reverse complement strand
CATCCACCATGTCCAGACGCTTCGATTTCACGGGCTCGGTGATGGTGATGATGGACTGCGGTCCCGTACGGCCCCACGCGTTGTCGTTGTACATGGGTGAGTGTAGGGAGTGGACCTTTAGTTCAGCATCGCGGAACCAGTGTCCGAGATCGGAGATCTGGGATTTGTCGCGATAATCCAGATGCTGACGGGCGCAGAAAATCTCAACCAGCGGAATTTCCGCGTGCCAAATCCGCTCCAGCCACACGGTGGTCAGGCGGTGATTCGCGAAGAGGTGCGTGGAGAGGGCGCGCTGCATCAAATATCCGCGTTAGTATCCGGCGGCCTTTCCGGATGCGCGTCCGTCCGACCCACCTTCCAACCAGCCGCCCTTACTGATGATCGCTTCGACACGCGCCAGCACCAAACCCGGCGAATGGTCGACATCGTAGCCGCGCGATTGGAGCAGCGCGACGGTATCGGGAGAAATCCCCGGTTCCAGATACAGCTTGTCGGGCTGCCACTGGTGATGGATGCGCGGCGCGTCCACCGCGTCCTGGGCATTCATGCCGAAATCGACCACGTTGAGGATCGTCTGCAGCACCGCGGAGATGATCCGTGACCCACCAGGAGCCCCGACCGCCATGAAGAACTTGCCATCGCGCGTAAGTATGGTCGGCGTCATGGATGAGAGCGGCCGTTTACCCGGCTGGATCGCATTCGCTTCGCCCTGGATCAGGCCGAACGCGTTAGGCGAGCCGGGCTTAGAGGCAAAATCGTCCATCTCATCGTTCAGCAGGAAGCCGAGACCGGGAACTGTGATGCCGTTGCCATAGCCTTCGTTGAGCGTGTAGGTGACAGCTACGGCGTTGCCCTGCGCGTCGACGACGTTGTAGTGCGTGGTCTCGCCGCCATCGCGGCCTGCGGGCAGGCCGGGCAGGATCTGCGTGCTGGGAGTGGCGTGATTCGGATCGATCGAGTCCCGGCGCTTCTTGATGTAGGCTGGATCGAGCAGACTGGTTAATCGTAGCTTGCCGAAGTCGGGATCGCCCAGGTATTGGCTGCGGTCGGCGTAGTAGCGCCGCATGACTTCCGCCAGGTACTCGATTTCGGCCGCGGAACCGTGGCCGGATTTTTGATATCCGGATTTCTCCAGCATCGCTAGCATTTGCAGAATTCCGATTCCGCCTGCGCTAGGAGGAGGCGCGGCGATGATCCCGTATCCGCGGTAGGACCCGGTCAACGGCGTTCGTTCCACGGCCACGTAGTTCTTCAGATCGGACAGCGTGATCAGGCCGCCCTTGTGGGCCATCGCTTCCGCAAGTTTTTGCGCAGTCTCGCCTTCATAGAACTCTTTTACGCCGTTTTGCGCGATGCGGTTGAGCGTGCGCGCAAGCTCCGGCTGCGTGAAAGTGTCGCCAGGTTCCCAATACTTCCCCTCATTTAAGAAGATGCGCCTGGATTCCTGGTCTTGTGATAAGTTGCGGGCGCTCTTCAGCGATTCCGCCAACGCATAACTCACCGGAAATCCATGCTCCGCTAAGGCGATCGCCGGTTTAACGAGATCGGACCATTTGCGAGTGCCGAATTTACGATGAGCCAGCTCAAATCCGCGCACGGTGCCGGGGACGCCGGCCGACTTCCAGCCCTCCAGGCTCTCACGGGTCGGCTTTCCGGAAGCGTCCAAATACATGTTGCGCGAGGCTTTCTCAGGAGCGCGCTCCCGAAAATCGACGAAGATGGAACGGCCGTCAGCGAAACGGATCAGCATAAATCCACCGCCGCCGAGGTTTCCGGCATAGGGATGGGTGACGGCGAGCGCGAAGCCGACGGCTATAGCCGCGTCCACGGCATTGCCGCCGTCTTTCAAGACCTGGACGCCCACGTCGGTCGCCAGAGGTTCTTGTGCTCCTACCATCGCGTGGCGGGCACGAACCGGTTCACGGGCGTCCGCGGAGGTGTACAACCCTCCTGCTAGAACCAATAAAACGGGGAGCCACCGCATGCCTCCGATTCTAGCGAATCGGCGAAAGGCTAGAATCAGGCATATGCCACGCAAGGATATTCGACGGCACCAGCGTGTTCCTTGTACGCTCTCGATACTTATGGCCTGGACCGACCCGGATGGGTCCGACCGCTACGCCCGTGGCAAATGCCGCGATGTTTCGGAGGCGGGATTGCGCGTCGAGACAGTGGATACGATCCCCCCGCAGAGTTATGTAAACCTCCGAATCGAGAAATGGGATCTCACCACCTCAGCGCGGGTACGCTATTCCCGCCGGTCGGGCGCGACCAACGTCACTGGGTTGGAACTGACCCAGAAGGTCCGGCAGCAGATGCTCGATTCGTTGGCGGGAACGCCGTCCGGCTTATAGAAAATTCCAATCAGTCCCATCAAAAGAATCGACCGCAATGGTGCTCTGGAACTTACTATACTGATTAGGCTTACGCCACGGTGCGTAGGGACGCAAAGGAGCGCCATGAGGAACCCGTCTTTCCCCAGGCTGCGCGCTGTTGGGAGCGCGCCAGCAAAGTCCGCTAAATCCCCTACAACAATGATTCGAAGCATACAGTTTCTGATGCTCTTGGTCCTAACCGCGGGAGTCTCGCTCGCGCAGTCCATCCCGCCAGATATCGCCAAGAAGCTGGACGATCTGGACAAGGCCACCAAGAGCGCCCAGATGGCGGGCGACAACGCCTGGATGCTGACCAGCTCGGCGCTGGTGCTGATGATGACAGGCCCGGGACTGGCGCTGTTCTATGGCGGCCTGGTGCGCAAGAAGAATGTGCTGGGCACCATGATGCACAGCTTCATTCTGATGGCCACGGTGTCCATTCTGTGGGCGGTGATCGGCTATAGCCTGGCGTTCGCCGAAGGCTCACCGTTCATCGGCGATTTCCGGTACGTGTTTCTGCACGGGGTGGGCGCCGATCCGAACGCCGATTACGGCGCGACCATCCCGCACCAGACGTACATGATCTATCAGCTGATGTTCGCCATCATAACGCCGGCGTTGATATCGGGGGCGTTCGCAGAGCGGATGAAGTTCTCGGCCATGCTGCTGTTCATGACGCTATGGTCGTTCGTGGTGTACTTCCCGATGGCGCACATGGTGTGGGGCAAGGGCGGGCTGCTGAATGCGGCGCTCGGCGGCAAGTACCCGGCCTTCGACTTCGCCGGCGGAACGGTGGTGCACATTACCTCGGGAGTTTCCGCGCTGGTGTGTGCGCTGTATCTTGGCAAGCGCGACAACTATCCGGATGAATCGATGCGGCCGCACAGCGTGGTGTTGAGCGTGATCGGCGCCTGCCTGCTGTGGGTGGGCTGGTTCGGATTCAACGCGGGTAGCGCGGTGGCGGCCGGATCCCTGGCATCCAGCGCCTTCATCGCCACGCACTTCGCGACGGCTGCGGCGGTCCTGGGATGGATGACGATCGAATGGATGATGGCCGGCAAGCCCAGCGTCCTGGGCGCGATTTCCGGGGCGGTGGCCGGGCTGGTGGCCATCACGCCGGCGTCGGGTTTCGTGAAGCCGATGCCCGCGATCGCGATCGGACTGGCCGCTGGAGTGGTGTGTTACTTGATGGTCGCCAAGGTCAAAAAGATGTTCGGCTACGACGATGCCCTGGACGCTTTCGGCGTGCACGGCATGGGCGGGACGCTGGGCGCGCTGCTGACCGGCGTTTTTGCCACCAAGGAAGTCAACGATCTTCGGATGGGCAAGGCCATGGGCCTGGTGGACGGAGATGCCGGCCAGATTCTGAACCAGGTGATCGCCGTGGCGATCTCGTGGGTGCTGGCGATCGTGGGAACGTTGATTATCTTGAAAATCTGCGACGTCGTGTGCGGTGTGCGCGTGAGCAAGGAGCAGGAGACCGAGGGCTTGGATCTGAGCATGCACGGGGAGGAGGGCTACAACCTTGAGTCCTAGCAAGGCGTCCACGTGTAGAGGGGTATACTTCCGCTAGGAGACAAGCCATGAGAAAAATCGAAGCAATTATCCAACCGCACAAGCTTGAAGACGTAAAAGAAGCCCTTAAGAATATCGGTGTTGACGGGATGACGATTACCGAGGTTCGCGGCCACGGCCGGCAGAAGGGTCACACGGAGGTCTACCGCGGAATGGAATATAAAGTGGACCTGCTGCCGAAAGTGAAGTTGGAAATGGTGGTAGCGGACCAGCGCGCCGATGAAGTGATCCGTACCCTGGTCACCGCCGCACGCACGGGCAAGATCGGCGACGGAAAAGTATTTGTGTACCAGGTAGCTGACGCGATAAGGATCCGCAACGACGATCGAGGAGACGCAGCATTGTGAAGGAAGTGGTAGTACTTCCGCCGCCAGGCCCGGAGGAAGTCCGGCAGACGCTGGCTGGGCGCACGGCGGAAGTTGAAGAACGCGTACGCCAGGCGTATGCGAGAACATTAGAGCCGTCGTTCGGCGCGGGCCTAGCGGTAGTGGCGGTGGGAGGATTTGGTCGAAGCGAGCTGTTCCCCCACTCCGATATCGATGTGCTCTTGCTGGCGGAATCGGACAAGAACCTGCCTCCGCGCGAGAAAATTTCCGCCTTCCTGCAGGGTTTGTGGGACTCGGGTCTGCGCCCCAGCCATTCGGTGCATTCGGTGGCGGATTGCGTCGTCGAACACGAGGATAATGCCGAGTTCACCATTAGTCTGCTGGACCGGCGGTTTCTAGCAGGCGATACAGCGCTGTATCAGACTCTAGAAGACAAGTTCCGGCAGTTCCAGGCCAGACGGGGCCATTCAATGGCTCGTCAGATCGCGGGTCTGGCGGAAGGCCGGCGGTCCAAGTATCAGAACACGATTTATCACCTGGAGCCGAACGTCAAAGAGACTCCCGGCGGCCTGCGGGATCTGCAGACAACGCGCTGGCTGTTGATGTTGGAACCGCGGGAAGGGACGCCCGACTTATCGGTGGCGTTCAGCTTCCTTTCCGGCATCCGTCTCCGGCTGCATGAACTGGCTGGGCGGGATCAGAATGCGTTTAGCTTCGACGCCCAGGAATCCCTGAGCGAACATCCAGCCTCGTTGATGCGGGACTATTACCGCCAGGCTCGCGTTGTGGACCAGGCCGTGAGGCAAGCCATCGAGGCGTCCACCGAAAAAGCGGGCACGCTACTCGGCCGGTTCCACGAATGGCGATCGCGTCTTTCGACCAGCGAGTTCACGGTATCGCGCGACCGGGTGCTGCTGCGGGCGCCCAAGCCGCCGCAGGATCTAAGCCTGTTCGAGTTCGTGGCGCGCCACGGGCTGCGGCTGGCGCCGGACACCATCGAGCGCCTGCAGGCTTTCGCTCCGGAATCAAAATGGGACGACTGGAAACGGCTGCTGTCCCTGCCCAAGGCTTCCGTGGGCCTGCGGGCCATGCAGGAATCGGGTGTCCTGACCAGCGCGCTTCCGGAGTGGCGCAACATTGAATGCCTGGTGGTGCGGGATTTCTATCATCGCTATACCGTGGATGAGCACACGCTGGTGGCTATCGGATCGCTTGAATTGGTAACCGACGGGCGGTTCACGGATCTGATGAGCGAGATCGACGATCTCTGGCTGCTGCGCTTTGCTTTGCTGATGCACGACATCGGCAAAGGCTCGGGCCGCGATCACACGGAAGCCTCGGTGGAAATCGCCCGGGCCGTCATGGAGCGTCTAGGCGCGCCGGACGCGGATCGCGAGACGATCGAGTTCCTGGTGAAGCGTCACCTGGATCTATCGGGCGTCATGAGCTCCCGCGATCTATACGACGGTTCCACGGCGCGCGCATTGGCCGATCGGGTCGGCACGCTGGAGCGGCTGAAGCAGCTGACCATGCTGACTTACGCCGATATCAGCGCCGTGAACCCGCAGGCCATGACGCCCTGGCGCATGGAACAGCTTTGGCGCGTGTACCTAATGGCTTATGAAGAGCTGACCCGCGAACTGGTGGCCGAGCGAATCCACGACGCCGGCGGGATGCCGCCCGAACGGGCGAGTTTTCTCGAAGGGCTGCCGACGCGCTATCTGCGCACTCACACTCCCGAAGAGGTCGATGCGCATTTCGCTCTGGCGCAGCAGCTCGCCTCGCGGCCCGTGGCCGTGGAGATCCATCACGAACGCGGCTTCTACAAACTTACGCTCTTGACCAAGGATCGTCCCGCTCTGTTTGCATCCGTGGCGGGCGCGATTTCCAGTTTCGGTCTCAATATTCTTAAAGCCGAGGCATTTTCGAACGCGGCGGGCATGGTGGTGGATACCTTTACGTTCGCCGATCCGCACCGGACCCTGGATCTGAATCCTCCGGAAGTCGACCGGTTGCGCGGCGTGGTCCGGAAAGTGGTGGAAGGCAAGCAGGACGCGGACAAATTGCTGCGAGGGCGGCCGAAGCCATTCTTATCCTCGCGCGTGAAGATCCGGCCCCGCGTCTCGTTCAAGGACGACGCTTCCGACGCAGCCACGCTGATCGAGATCGTATCCGAGGACCGCCCCGGCCTGCTGTACGATCTGGCCAACGCCATTTCGCTGGCCGGCTGCAACATCGAAGTGGTGATGATCGACACCGAGGCGCACAAGGCGCTGGACGTGTTCTACGTCACGCATCAGGGCCACAAACTGGCGGATGAGTTGCAGTCGGAGCTGAAATCGGAACTGCTGGCTGCCTGCATCGGCCCGCGCTAGTCCACGGAGGCTCGCCCTTGAACTGGACACTGTGGTGGCTGTTCGTCCCGGTGGTAACGGTCCTTTGTCTCACTCCTGGCTTGGGGGCTTTGCTGTTGCGGTCGTACCGCATTTTCTTCTTGATCAAGTGGGCTGGCGCTGCATATCTCGTTTGTCTGGGCATCAACGCGCTGCTGTCAAAACCGGACGATCAGGCCAGTCCTGAAATCGCCCGGGGGACCAGCCGCTCTTTCCGCCGGCTCTTCGTGGATGGGCTGCTGCTGCAACTATCCAATCCGAAAGCGATCGTTTTCTTCGCGGCGCTACTGCCGCAGTTCATCGATCCGAAGGGTGACCTTGTGACGCAAGTAGTGATTCTCGGGATCACCAGCGTGGTCATTGAGAGTGTGGTGCTGGTGTGCTATAGCTTGGCGGCGGGACGTGCCACGGCCGTAGCGCGTCAGCCGCGTTACGCAAGGTGGACTAACCGTGTGTCAGGAATACTGCTGATCGGTGCGGGCACCGGCTTGGCCGGACTGCGCCGGTCATGACAATCGATCAGCATACGCTCGCGTTGATCAGCATCGTCGGCAGTTCGCTTGACGTGCTAGGCGCGTTATATCTCGCCTACGATCTGTTGGGCGGTGAACACGGACCGCTGCGGACGCTCACCAGAGGAGTCACCTACGGCGTCCTTTTCGGAGCCGGTTACGGCCTTGCGTTGGGGCCGGTATTCGGGCTCGCCAGTGGTTTGGCGCACGGCATCACACTCGCTTGGGAGTTTTCCCGAGCTTCGAGGCATAGGCCGAAGCCAGGATTCTGGTATGACACGACGATGGGCGCGATTCGCGGGTTCGGTTTTGCCGTGGGCGCTTCCTATTCCTTCGGAGTCCCATTCAGCATCACATTTGGTTTGTTCAGCACGGTGGGGCAGGCGATCGTGTATCGGTTCGGCATGCGGCCGACGGCGGATTACAAACCCGCCACGCGCCCGCGTTTAACTCGGTTCCAGTTGCTCGGTGCGGCGAATCGCACCGTCGGGTACGCGGTTACCGGTTACGTCAGCAGCCTGGTGGCGCGGCAATCGGAGCATGCGATCGCAGTGGGATTGAGAGTTGGACTTGCCATTGGCGTGGTCACCGCGGTGGCCGTTTTCTTCACTCCTTTCATTGAATGGTTTGCAGATCATGTGCCCGCCAAGCGCATGGGAGTATTCGGCGTCGCCTTGATTCTTGTCGGCTTCGGGTTGCAATCGGTCCAGTATTGGGTGACGCTGCTGAACCTGGGTACCCGATGATGTTTCAAGATTGTTACGGACCGGTCATGGTACATCTTGAATATTGCGCGCCAATACTCTCGGGTTGACTCTGGCACTATCGATCGCGGGTTCGGTTTTGGCTCAGGACCCGGGTACTCCACCGATCGCCGACCAGCCTTCCGAGCGCTGGAATCTTTACTACCAAGCCACTTCCATCGGCGACTATCACGGGAGTTTTCCGGCGCTTTACAGTGGCGAGCATAGTCTCCAGAATTACAGTGAGCGTGATGCCTCTTTAACCAGCACGCTGTACCTGGGATTTCGCTTGCCCGGCGATACGCAGGTATATTTCGATCCCGAGCTGGCGGGCGGGCGCGGGTTCAGCGGCGTCAATGGCGTCGCCAACTCTCCGAACGGCGAGTTGCCGCGAGTCGCTTCAGCTACTCCCAAGCCTTATATCGCCCGGGCCTACATCACGCACGATTTCGGATTCGGAAACGAACGCGAGTCGTTTTCGAGCGATGAAAACCAACTCTCGGGGACGCGGCCGATGACCCGCTACTCCATCACGGCCGGCCGTTTTACGGTCACCGATTTCTTCGACAACAATCGCTACACCCACGATCCTCGCACGCAGTTCATGGGCTGGGGCGTCATGTACAACGGCGCCTGGGATTATCCCGCCGACGTTCGCGGTTACACCTGGGGCTGGATCCATGAGTTTCATACGCGCCGCTGGGCCGTGCGCTATGCCAGCGCCGGGGAACCCCGCGTCGCTAACGGACTGCGGTTCGACCGGCGCGTGCTCGTCAATCGCGGAGACGTTTTCGAGGGCGAAATTCACTATCTGGAAGGCGAGCACTCGGGCGTGCTGCGGTTACTCGGCTTCGTGAACCATGCTAACGCCGGCAACTATGCCGATGCACTGCGCCTCGGCCAGCAGACCGGAACCGTCCCGGATGTCACTGCCACGCGCCGCAATGGCACGCTGAAGTATGGAACCGGCATGAACCTGGAGCAGCAGATTACGAAGAATCTAGGTGTATTCGCACGCCTGGGTTGGAGCGACGGCAAAACGGAAAGCTTCGCGTTCACGGCCATCGACCGTCTGGCGACTGGCGGTGTTTCTGTCTCGGGGCCGCGCTGGAAACGGCCGGACGATTCCGTGGCGAGCGAGCTCACTGTCAGCGGTCTGTCCGGCGTTCACGCCTCTTATTTAGCGCACGGTGGTCAGGACTTTCTAATCGGCGATGGGGCGCTGCAATACGCTCCTGAGTATGTCTGGGAAAGCTACTATAGCGCACGCTTGTTTGGCGGCTTTTTTGCGTCTATCGATTTGCAGCACATCGCCAATCCAGCCTATAACCAGGATCGCGGACCGGTGTGGATTCCCAGCCTCCGCCTCCACCTGGAGGTCAAATTGCACGGAAATTCAAAGAACCCGTAGCGACTCGCGCGGGAATTCGATCACCCAATCTTTGATGTCGCGAACGCGCTCGTAGTCGGAGCGCGCGACGTCTACGGCGATACCGCCGGCGAATTCCAGACGCATCCATTGAGGCTTTTCGACGGTGCGTTCGAGCTGCGCGGGAATCTGGTTGCCGCCGGGGCGGCCATTACGGGCGAGTGCGGTCAGGCGCTCAGGCCGTACGCAAACCGTGACGCGATCTCCCTTCAGATGCCCGGGAAAGTAGGGGCCGTCGAGCTCATGATCGCCCATCTGCACTTTGCTGGTATTGCGACCGGGGTCGAGAGCGCGAATCTCCGCGGGAATGAGATTGAAGATCCCCAATAGCCGCGCGACGTCGACATTGGCCGGTTGTTCGAGAATCGCGGGCGGTGCGCCGCTTTGCACCAGCCGGCCATCGCGCAGCACCAGCATTTCTTCACCTAGCTCGAAGCATTCATCCAGGCTGTGGGTTACCAGCAGCATGGGCGTTTTGAAATCCGCGCGGACCTGCCGCAGGACCTCGTAGAATTCCGTCCGCAGCGGAGCATCCAGACCTTGTGCCGGCTCGTCGAACAGCAGCAGCTTGGGAGCGCCGATCAAAGCGCGGGCAATAGAGCAGCGCTGGCGCTGCCCACCCGATACTTCGTGCGGACGCCGGCCCGCCGCATCGACCAGCCGGAAGCGTTCGAGCATCTCATTCACTCGCCGATGACGCTCCAGGCGCGGCCTGCGTTCGGCAGCGAACTCCAGGTTCTGGCGCAGCGTCATATGCGGGAACAAGGCGTAATTCTGGAACACGTATCCACAATTACGGGCTTGCGGGGCGAGGTTGACGCCGGCGGCCATATCGAAGAGGATTTCGTCGTCGAGCAGAATGCGGCCGTCAGCGGGACGTACGAAGCCCGCGATCAGATCGAGCGTGAGCGTCTTGCCTGACCCGCTGGGTCCAAATAGAACCGTGACGCCGGCGGTCGCTTGAAATTCGAGCTCGAGCGAGAACGAGGCCGAATCGGGCCGTACCGGAAAAGTTTTGCGAAGCCGAGCGCTGATCATGTTGTTACGATCATGTTTACGCGATCATGTTCCGCGCGGGTTCAAGCGATTGGCCAGCGTCAGGATCAGCAGCGCGATTGCCGAGATCACCAGCACCAGCGTGCGAGCCACCATCGTGTTCCCGGCTTCGTAAGCGTCGTAAATGGCGACCGCAACCGTTTGCGTGCGGCCGGGAATATTGCCGGCGACCATGAGCGTGACGCCGAAATCCCCCAGCGACCGCGCGAATGCCAGCGCGACGGCGGCCAGGACCGATCGGCGCGCGAGCGGCAACGTCACACGCCAGAACAATCGCCATTCCGATGCGCCCAGATTGCGCGCGGCCCGTTCGAGGCTCCGGTCCACACTTTCGAGCGCGGCACGAGCCGACTTCACCAGCAACGGAAGTGAATGCAGCAGAGCGGCCACTACCGCAGCTTTCCAGGTGAACACCAGAGGCGAGCCGAAGATGTTTTCCCACAGCTTGCCGAGCGGACTATTTCCCGCCAGCAGCACCAGCAAGTAGTATCCGAGAACCGTTGGCGGCAGCACCAGCGGCAACGTGATGGCCGCATCCAATACTTCTTTGCCGCGGAACTCGCGGTTCGCCAGAATGTAAGCAAGCCACAGGCCGGCGACGAAGGCTACGGCAGTGGAAACGAACGCAACACGCAGGCTGAGCCACAACGGGAACCAGTCAATCTGCATGGAAGCTTCAATTATAGTTCTCCAGCCGTAACCGGCGGGGCTATTCCACGCCGTCGGCCAGAACGCGCACGTGGTTATCGCGGACTTCGACGTAGCCGCCTGTAACGGTGAAGCTCTCGGTCTTGCCGCCGGCAGTCAGCGTAAGCTTTCCGTGGGCCAGCTCGCTGAGCAGCGCGGCGTGGCCGGGAAGGATGCCCATGTAGCCGTCCTTGCCGGGAATTTCGGCATAGTCGGCCTGCCGGTCGACCACCAGTTTTTCCGGCGTGGCGATCTCGATGTGAAGAGTATCCATATTTTAATGCGCACAACGGAACGCGGCGGCAGCGACCGCCAGCTTGTAATGACGCCGCCGCGTCCTGAGCGCGATCACGGTCATCCTTGCTTCTTCATTTCTTCGTAGCGTTCCAACACGTCGTCGATCGAGCCCTGCATGTAGAACGCCTGCTCGGGAATATGGTCGTGCTTGCCCTCGACCACTTCCTTGAAGCTGCGGACGGTGTCGGCCACCTTGACGTATTTGCCCTTGAGGCCGGTGAATGCTTCGGCCACCGCGAAGGGCTGTGAAAGGAATCGCTGGATCTTGCGGGCGCGCGCGACGGTGGCTTTATCGTCGTCGGAAAGTTCGTCCACGCCGAGGATCGCGATGATGTCCTGCAGATCCTTGTAACGCTGCAGGATCTGCTTGACCGCCTGCGCCGTGTTGTAATGCTCCTCGCCGATGATCAGCGGATCCAGAATGCGCGACGTGGACGCCAGCGGATCCACAGCGGGGTAAATGCCCAGCTCGGAGATCGATCGTGAAAGGTTCGTGGTCGCGTCCAAGTGCGCGAAGGTGGTGGCCGGCGCCGGATCGGTGTAGTCGTCGGCGGGCACGTAAATTGCCTGCACGGAGGTGATCGAGCCGGATCTTGTCGATGTGATGCGTTCCTGCAGGTCGCCCATTTCCGATGCGAGATTGGGCTGATATCCCACCGCGCTGGGCATGCGGCCCAGCAGCGCTGATACTTCGGAGCCCGCCTGGGTGAAACGGAAAATATTGTCGATGAACAGCAGCACGTCCTGGCCTTCTTCATCGCGGAAGTATTCGGCGACGGTGAGAGCTGAGAGCGCCACGCGCAAACGGGCTCCGGGCGGCTCGGTCATCTGCCCGTAAATCAGTGCGCACTTGGATTTCTTCCAGTCGTGCGGATCGATCACGCCGGCTTCCTGGAACTCGAGCCAAAGATCGTTCCCTTCGCGGGTTCGTTCGCCCACGCCGGCGAAAACCGAGACGCCGCCGTGCTTGGTGGCGAGGTTCGAGATGAGTTCCTGAATGATGACGGTCTTGCCGACGCCCGCGCCGCCGAACAACCCGATCTTGCCGCCCCGCACATAGGGTTCGAGCAGGTCGATCACCTTGATGCCGGTTTCGAACATCTGCGATTCGGTGGATTGCTCTTCGAAAGCCGGCGCCATGCGGTGAATGGGGCTGCGCTTGGCGGTGGTCACCGGACCCATTTTGTCCACAGGCTGGCCGATGACGTTGAGCACACGCCCCAGCGTCTCCTTGCCCACCGGCACCATGACCGGCTCGCCCAGGTCGATGGCCTTCATGCCGCGGACCAGTCCGTCAGTGGGTTGCAGCGCGATAGTTCGCACGCGGCTCTCGCCGATGTGCTGGGCGACCTCGCAAATGATGTCAATGGGCTCGGGGACGTTGAACCCTTCGCTGGTGATGCGAATCGCGGTACGGATGACGGGGATGTGTCCTTCGGGAAATTCCACGTCGACGGCCGGTCCGGCCACCTGGATCACTTTGCCTTCGTTCATAAATTCCTCATCGGGCGAGGCGTGCCTCACCCCCAAAAACCCTATTCCAAAGCAGATGCGCCGCTGACAATTTCGATAATCTCGCGGGTGATGCTGGCCTGACGGACACGATTCATCAGCAGGGTCAGCTTGTCGATCACGTCGCTGGCGTTCTTGCTGGCGGCATCCATGGCGACCATGCGAGCGGCGTGCTCGGCAGCCACCGATTCCAGGAACGCCCGATAGATCAGCAGTTTCACGTATCGCGGCAGCAGGCTTCCCAGCAGTTCGGCCGGATTCTGTTCGTAAATGTAATCCACCTGCGCGGCCGTCTTCGGTACCTCGATCGGCAGGATGCGAGTCGAGGTCAGCGCCGGCGCTAGAGCGCTCTTAAATTCGTTGGTAAAGAGATAAACGGCGTCGACTTCGCCGGATTCGAATCGCTTGATAATCGCATTCGCGATCC
>Ga0209168_10002467_pt1 | contig 13333 bp, 13 predicted proteins | sample Coa_R1_FD_187156 | JGI IMG/M metagenome (GOLD analysis project Ga0209168, IMG submission 187156) | Surface soil microbial communities from Centralia Pennsylvania, which are recovering from an underground coalmine fire - Coalmine... | ecosystem: Environmental > Terrestrial > Soil > Unclassified ... | reverse complement strand
GCCTGTGCCCAGATGCTGACCCTTCTGCAGGAAGGTCGGGTAGAGGTCCTGGGTCCCGTGGCTGAAGAAGTTGAACGCCGTCATCAGCACGATGACGTAGAGCGCCGTCAGCCAGTGCTTGCGGAAAAACCATAGCCCGATCAGCGCCAGCGGGGCGTCGATCCAATAGATCCAGTCGATCGTCTTCACATGCAGAGCCGGCCCCAGCGTCGCCGGCCCCACTGCCACCGCCAGCGCGACGGCGCCGAGGCCGAGCATGAAGAGCGGGCTTCGCACCGGCCGTATCGCCCGGTTCGCCTCGAACGCCGGCGATTCGCGCACGAAAACCTGGATGAAGACGGCGAGCACGGCCGGGATAGCCCCCACCATGAACATGCCGCGCCAGCCGATGCGGTCGAACAGGAAAAAGAAGACGATCGAGGCGATCAGGTAGCCGGCCGCATACCCCTCCTGCAGCAGCCCCGAGATCAGGCCCCGCGCTCTGGCCGGGATCGACTCCAGCGCCAGCGACGCCCCCACCCCCCAGACGCCGCCCATGGCGAAGCCGAACAGGGCCCGGAGCATAAGGAGGATCGCCAGCGTCGGCGCGAACGCCGAGGCGAGCTCGATGAGCGAATAGAGGACCACGTTGGTCATCAGCACCGGGCGGCGGCCGAACGCGTCGGCGGCCATGCCGAACACCAGCGCCCCGAACGGCCTGGCCGCCAGCGTCAGGGTGCTGGCCACGACCACCTTGCCGATGTCGGTGTGGAACTCGGCCGCGATGGCCTTGAACATGAACACCATCAGGAAGAAGTCGAAGGCGTCCAGCGTCCAGCCGAGGAAGCTCGCCGCCACCGCGGCCCACGCCCGCCCGCCGAACTTCGCCACCTCGGCCGTCCCGCTCTCGCTCATCTGCCCCCGCCGCGGTCGCCCGCGCCTAGCCTTCCTCGGCCCAGGCCTTGATCAGCTGGAAAGCGATGGCCATCCCGCCCGGCGCGCGCGCGTCGTTCAGTTCGCCCCTGATCAGGCGCCGCGCCTCGTCGCGCGTGAACCAGCGCACCTCTTCCAGCTCGGTGTCGTCGGCGGCGGCGTTGTCGTCCTCGACCTCGCAGATCAGCCCGATCATCAGCGAGGACGGGTAGGGCCAGGGCTGGGTCGAGTGGTAGCGAACGCGGCGCGCCTTCAGCCCGGCCTCTTCCTCCACCTCGCGCGCGCAGGCCTCCTCGATCGTCTCGCCGGGCTCCAGGAACCCGGCCAGCGCCGAATACATCCCCTTCGGCCAGACGGCCTGGCGCCCCAGGAGGCACTTCTCGCCGATGGTCGGCAGCATGATCACCACCGGGTCGGTGCGCGGGAAGTGCTCGGTGCGGCAGGCTTCGCAGACCCGCTTCCAGCCGCCGTCGACCGCCATCGTCGGCTGTCCGCAAGCCGGGCAGAAACCGTGCCGGCGGCGCCATTCGAAAACGCTCTTCGCCGTCGCCAGGATCGCCGCGTCGGTCGTCGGCAGCCGCAGCGCCGTGGCGCGCAGATCCTCGAACCGCCCCATGCCGGAGAGCGGCCCCTCGGCCGGGTCCAGCGCGGCGTCCAGGTCGACGGCGAACACCGCCGTCTCCTTCCAGAGCCCGAGGAACAACAGCCGCTCGTCGCCGCCCGCGGTCTCCCGCGCCAGCTTCATCGGCAGGTAGGCGATGCGCAGCCCCTCGCCGTCGCCCGGCGCCGCCTCGACCAGCGGTTTGCCGTTCCACAGCGCCACCGCCAGCGTGTCGGGGTCGGCGATGCGCCCTTCCATCCACTCGGCGTCCGATCGCTTGTAGCTCGCCCGATCGAGCGGATTGCCGGCGAAGGTGTTCTGAAACGCGTCGAGGGCCATCCCGCCTGCTTAGCAAAGCTCCCGGCCCTGCGCGAGGCGGGAGGCCGCAGCTGGAACTCGCGCGCCGTTGGGCTCAGGCGTTCTCCGCATCCCTTACGTAGACGGTTTCAACGCCCTTACGGTCGGCGAACTCAGTTGCCACAAAGAGGGCAAGAGACAAGTCATACGGGGCGAATGGGAGGTAAGATAGATCGACGCTCTCACGCTCGACGGCGCCGCGAATGATGAATCTTCCTTCAGGGTCTCGGCTGACCAGTAGCCAGTCTAGATCCTCGGAGTGAACCTCGCCGAAATTGAGATATTTGATCTCCGGCACCGTGTCGCTCCTGGGCGCCGAGCTTAGCGGAACGGGGGCCGTTAGGCGACGGGGTCGCCAAGGGTGGCGGATACAAACGGACGCAGTGCCCCCCGCTGGCCGCCCTTGCGTCGGGGCTTCGCGACCGCGATATTGGCGACGGAGGCTGGCGGTGGGCGGAGTCCTCGCCAACCCGGTCAGGTCCGGAAGGAAGCAGCCGTAACGAGTTTCGCTCCGGGTCGCCGTCCAGTCTCCACCCTCAGCCTCCTCGGGACCTGAATGGACGATCATCCTCAACCCGATTTGGCGCCCGAAGCCGATGCCGACGTGCCGGACATGTTCGGCGCGCCGCCGGAGCCCGCGCCCGGCTACCAGGTGCTGGCGCGCAAGTACCGCCCCAAGACCTTCGCCGACCTGATCGGCCAGGAGGGCATGGTCAAGACGCTGACCAACGCCTTCGCCACGGGGCGCATCGCCCACGCGTTCATGCTCACCGGCGTGCGCGGCGTGGGCAAGACGACCACCGCGCGCCTCCTGGCGCGGGCCCTCAACTACGAACGCGACGGCATCGACCAGCCCACCCTCGACCTCGCCGAAGAGGGCGTTCAGTGCCGCGCCATCATCGATGGCCGCCACATCGACGTGCTGGAGCTCGACGCCGCCAGCCGCTCGCGCGTGGACGAGATGCGCGAGCTGATCGACGGGGTCCGCTACGCCCCGGCACAGGCGCGCTACAAGGTCTACATCATCGACGAAGTGCACATGCTCTCGACGGCGGCGTTCAACGCGCTGCTCAAGACCCTGGAAGAGCCGCCGCCGCACGCCAAGTTCATCTTCGCCACCACCGAGATCCGCAAGGTCCCGGTGACCATCCTCTCCCGCTGCCAGCGGTTCGACCTGCGCCGTGTCGAGCCGGACGTGATCGCCAGGAACCTCACCTGGATCGCCGAGCAGGAAGGCGCCCGCATCGAGCCGGAAGGCATCGCCATGATGGCGCGCGCGGCCGAGGGTTCAGTCCGCGACGCCCAGTCGCTGCTCGACCAGGCGATCGTGCAGACCGACGAGGGCGCGCTGATCACCGCCGTCGCCATCCGCGACATGCTGGGCCTCGCAGACCGGGCGCAGACCATCGGTCTCTTCGAACTCTGCATGCATGGCCAGGCGGGCGTGGCGCTGACCGCCTTCGCCGACCTCTGGGGTCTCGGCGCCAATCCGGTCGTGGTGCTGCTCGACCTGATGGAGCACGCCCACGGCGCCTCGGTGGCCAAGGCGCTCGGGCCCGACGTGCTGGGCCTGCCCAAGGACCAGGCGGCCCGGCTGGCCGCGGTCGGCGCCGCCGCCTCGGCCGGGACGCTGGCGCGCGTCTGGCAGATGCTGCTGAAGGCCCACGACGAGGCCCGCCGCGCCCCCGACCCGAAGGCCGCGGTCGAGATGGCGCTGATCCGCCTTTGCTACGCCGCCGACCTGCCCGGCCCGGAAGAGGCGTTGCGGGCGCTTCGCGACGGCGAACCCCTGCCCGCGCCCAGCGGCGGCGCTCAGCCCCCGTCCGACCGTCCGAGCGGCGGTGGCGGCGGCTCGGCGGCGACCGCCCGCGTGCTCCAGCCGGCGCCGGCCCCGCCACAGCCCGATGCGCCGCCGCAGCCGCAGTCCTTCGCCGAGGTCACGGCGCTGATCGAGGCCAAGCGCGACCTCGCGCTCAAGGTCGACGTCGACCGCTACCTGCGCCTTGTCAGCTTCCGGCCCGGCGCCATCACCTTCGAGCCCGCGCCCGGCGCGCCGTCGAACCTCGCTGGCCGCCTGGTGGCGCGGCTGAAGGAGTGGACCGGTCAGCCGTGGCTGGTCGCCGCCGAGGGCGGCGGGGGCGGGGAGACCGCCTGGGAGCGCGAACGGCGCGAGGCCAAGGCCGCGCTCGAGGATGCGGCGTCCGATCCGTTCGTGCAGAGCGTCATGGCCGCCTTCCCGGGCGCCGAGATCGTCGGCGTGCGCAAGCCGCCCGCGCCGGAGCCGGTGCTCGCGATCGACGAGGACGAGGACTAGCCCGCGATGGATGACGGCCGACCCCCTGACGCCGCCGGCGCCGCCGCCGCGGCGGCCGTGGCCGGCGCGCCGTCCGTGCACGCGGCCATCGACACCGGTCCCGCGCGGGCGCCCAACCGCGCCATGATGATGGGCGCGATCATGCTGGCCATGATCATGACCGTCCTCGACCAGACCATCGCCAACGTGGCGCTGCCGCACATGGCCGGCTCGGTCTCGGCCTCGGCCGACCAGATCACCTGGGTGCTGACCTCCTACATCATCGCCGCGGCGATCATGACGCCCACCACCGGCTGGCTGGCCGGCCGCTTCGGGCGCAAGCAGGTGTTCGTCGTCTCCATCGTCGGCTTCACCCTCGCCTCGGCCCTCTGCGGTGCGGCGCAGAACCTCGAACAGATCGTGCTGTTCCGCGTTCTGCAGGGCGCGTTCGGCGCGGCCATGGCGCCGCTCTCACAGGCGGTGATGCTCGACGCCTATCCGCTCGAACAGCGCGGCCCGATCATGGCCATCTGGGGCATGGGCATCATGATCGCGCCCATCTGCGGCCCGATCCTGGGCGGCTGGCTCACCGACAATTTCAGCTGGCGCTGGGTCTTCTACATCAACCTGCCCGTGGGCGTGCTCAGCGTGCTCGGCGTCACCGCCTTCCTGCACGAGGAGCAGCGGCCACAGAAGCTGAGGTTCGACGCCATCGGATTCGGCTTCCTGTCGGTGGCGCTCGGGGCCTTCCAGCTCTTCCTCGACCGCGGGCAGAACAACGACTGGTTCCAGTCGCCGGAAACCTGCATCGAGGCGGCGGTCGCCGGTCTGTCGCTTGTGCTCTTCATCATCCACTCGGCGACGACCGAGCGCCCCTTCCTGCCGATCGCCCTGCTCGGCGACCGCAACTTCGTCGCCGCGACCATCCTCGGGCTCGCCGTCGGCCTGCTCGTCTTTTCGGTGCTGGCGCTGCTGCCGCCAATGACCCAGACGCTGCTCGGCTACCCGGTGCTCACCGCCGGCCTGATCTCGGCGCCGCGCGGGTTCGGCAGCCTGATCTCGATGGCGCTCGCCGGCCGGTTCGTCGGCCGCGTGGACACCCGCCTCCTGATCATCACCGGGCTTTCGATGTTCGCCATCTCCTTCTGGGGCATGAGCCACTTCGCGCTGAACATGGACTCCTGGTCGATCGTCTGGACCGGCTTCGTCCAGGGGCTCGGCATGGGCCTCGTTTTCACGCCGATGAGCGTGCTCGCCTTCGCCACGCTGGCGCCCAACCTCCGCACCGACGGCACCGGCGTCTTCACGCTGGTCCGCAACCTCGGCAACAGCGCCGGCATCTCCATCATGCAGGTGGCGCTGATCCAGAACATGGCCCGCGTGCATTCGCGCCTGACCGAGAGCGCCGTGCCGACCAATCCCAACCTGCCGCCCGGAACGCTGAGCTCGCTGGGGCCAAGCGGTATGGGGCCGATCGGCATCCCGCCGGCCGGGCTGGCCCCGCCGGGTGCGATCGCCGGCTTGAACGGACAGGTGACGCAACAGGCCTCGATGGTCGGGTACGTCGACGTCTTTCACCTGATGTTCCTGACCACGCTGGCGGCCATCCCGCTGGTGCTGATCCTGCGCAACCCCAAAGGCCCGCCCCCCACCGCCCACGAGCCCTTGGCCGCTGACTGACCCTCTCCCCCGCCCTTCTCGGGGGAGAGGGCAGGGTGAGGGGGCTGCGGCGGCGCCGCGCCATCAACGGCGACGGTTCGCCCACCGACAGGCCACGCCCCTCACCCTGCCCCCTCCCCGCCGGCGGGGAGAGGATTCGCGCGTCACCCCTCGAGCATCGCCGCCAGTTTCAGCACCGTGTTCCAGTTCCGCCCCGTGGCGCGGACGCCGAGGGCGCGTTCGAGAACCGGCATGGTGAGCTTGGAGCGGCCGATGCCATCCGGATAGACGAGATAGGCCTCGCGGCCGACCACCGCGGCCCGTTCGCGCCCCTTGATCGCGGCGCTCAGCCGCTCGGCCGCGCCCACGGCCGGCTTGGCTTTCAACGGCGCGACGAGCAGGTGGCTGGGATCGTCGCGGGCGGCGCCGGCGAACGGGTTGGCGGCGATCAGGGCCCGCCATTCCGCCGCCGAGCGCACCATCACGTCGGCCGCAAAGCCGAACCGCGCTTCGATCGCCGCCTCCAGCCGCGCCTCCAGCGCCGCGTCCGCCGCATTGGCCGCGAAGACCAGGTTGCCGCTCTGCAACAGCGTGCGCGGGTTTGCGAGCCCAGCCGCGCGCGCCACGTCGATCAGGTTGGCCATCTTCAACGTGCGCCCCCCGACGTTGACCGCGCGCAAGAGGGCGATGGCGGTGGTCATGGCGGGCTTTCCTTTCGTCGCGACGCCGCCGATATGATGCGGGGGCGAGCCGGTGAACGAAAGGCCAGGGCGATGAAGGATCTGGGCGCGCTGATGAAACAGGCGCAGGCCATGCAGCAGAAGCTCATGGACGCCCAGGCCCGCCTCGCGGAAACCACCGCCGACGGCCAGGCGGGCGGCGGCATGGTGCGCCTCACCCTCAAGGGCTCGGGGACGCTGGTCTCCGTCGCCTTCGACGAGAGCCTGCTGAAGGAGGGCGAGGGCGAGATCCTCTCCGATCTTCTCATCGCCGCCCATGCCGACGCCAAGAAGAAGCTCGACCTGATCCAGGCCGAGACCATGCGTGAGATCGCAGGGCCCATGGCGGGTCTGCCGGGCTTTCCGGGCATCGCCTGACCTTGGCCGCCTCCGCCGGACCCGAGATCGAGCGGCTGATCGCGCTTCTGGCCAAGCTGCCGGGCCTCGGCCCTCGCTCGGCCAGGCGTTCGGCGCTGGCGCTACTCAAGCGCCGCAACGACCTCCTCCGCCCGCTGGCGCAGGCGATGGCAGACGCCGCCGACCACGTGCGCGCCTGCTCGGTCTGCGGCGCGCTCGACACCACCGACCCCTGCGCCGTCTGCGCCGACTTAACCCGCGACCCCGGGCTGATCCTCGTGGTCGAAGAGGTCGGCGCGCTCTGGGCCATGGAGCGCGGCGGCGCTTTCCGCGGCCGCTACCATGTGCTCGGCGCGCTGCTCTCGGCCCTCGATGGGCGCGGCCCTGAGGCCTTGCGTGTCAACGAACTCGTCGACCGCGCCCGGAACGATGGCGTGCGCGAGGTGATCCTGGCGCTGCCGGCGACCGTCGAGGGCCAGACCACCGCCCACTACCTCGCCGAGCGCCTGGCCGGCGCCGGCGTTTCCGTCACCAGCCTCGCCCGCGGCGTCCCCGTCGGCGGCGAACTCGACTGGCTCGACGACGGGACCATCGCCCAGGCCCTCCGCGCCCGGCGACCGACGGCGGACTGAAGCCCCGCTTGGCCTGACCGGCGACTCCCGGTATGAGGAACGGACCATGAACGCGGTTGCGATTCTCGCCGTTCTCGCCCTCGTCCTTGCCGCCGGCCTGGGCTGGGCGCTCTTTGCGCTCGCTCGCGCCCATGCGGCGCTGGCGGTGGCGCGCGACCGGCTGGAGAGCGTCGGGGCCGACGCGCCGGCCAGGGCGGCCGAGGCGGCGCAGCTCGCCGCCAACGAGGTGATCGCCCGCGCGGCCGAGACCTTCCGGCCGGTCAACGAGACTCTGAGCAAGTTCCAGGAACAGGTCGCCGCCGCCGAGAAGGCGCGCGCGGAAGAGACGGGCGGCCTGAAGGCGCAGATCGCCGCCCTGATGCAGGCCTCGGTCGACACCCAGGCCGAGGCGCGCAAGCTTTCCGCCGCCCTTCGCCGCGGCGCCGGCGTCCAGGGCCGCTGGGGCGAACAGACCCTGCGCAACGTGCTCGAAGCGGCCGGTCTGTCGCACCGCTTCGACTTCCAGGAACAGGTGTCGGTCGAGAGCGACGAGGGCCGCCGGCGGCCCGACGTGATCGTCCGCCTGCCGGGCGGCGGCGTCTTCGTGATCGACGCCAAGTGCTCGCTGAACGCCTTCCTCGAGGCGCAGGACGCGGCCGACGACGCCGCCCGCGAAGCCGCGCTGGTCCGCCATGCCCAGAGCGTGCGCGCGCACATGACGGGCCTTGCCTCGCGCGCCTATTGGGACCAGTTCCGCGCCTCCGGCTCGCCCGACTTCGTCGCCATGTTCATCCCCGGCGACAGCTTCCTCACCGCGGCGCTCAACCAGTCCCCGGACCTGATGACCGAGGCGATGGACAAGCGCGTCGTGCTCGTCACCCCCACCACGCTCTTCGCCCTCTGCAAGGCGGTGGCCTACGGCTGGCGGGTGGAGGAGCAGGCGGCCAACGCCGACCAGATCGCCTCGCTCGGCCGCGAACTCTACAAGCGGCTCTCGGTGATGGGCGACCACGTCGCCAGCGTCGGCAAGGCGCTGGACGCGGCGATGAAGCGCTACAACGCCTTCGTCGGCTCGCTGGAGAGCCAGGTGCTGACCCAGGCGCGCCGGTTCGAGGAGCTGGCGGCCGATCACGAGGGCCGGGCGATGCCGGTGCTCGAGCCGGTCGAGACGGGCCTGCGCGCGCTGGCCAAGCTTGAGGCCGAACCCGAACCTGAGCCGCAAGAGCCGGCGATCTTGACGCTCAGGGCCCGCTAACCTACCTCCGCGCCATGGCTTTGCGCGAAATCCTCGTCGTTCCCGACCCCCGGCTGAAGCTGAAGTCCAAGCGCGTCGAGCGGGTCGATGACGCCATGCGTGCGCTGCTCGACGACATGCTCGAGACCATGTACGCGGCGCCCGGCATCGGGCTTGCGGCCATCCAGGTGGGCGAGCCGGTGCGCGCCATCGTCATGGACCTCGACCACAGGGACGGCGAGCGCCACCCACGCTACTTCGTCAATCCGGAGATCCTGTGGGCCTCGGAGGAAACCCAGCCCTACGAGGAGGGGTGCCTCTCGGTGCCGGAGATCTACGACGAGGTCGAGCGGCCGGCGCACGTCAAGCTCCGCTACCTCAACTACGACGGCGAGACCGTCGAGGAAGACGCGGAGGGCATGTTCGCCGTCTGCATCCAGCACGAGATGGACCACCTGGACGGCGTCCTCTTCATCGACCACCTCTCGCGCCTGAAACGCCAACGCGCCATCGCCAAGGTGAAGAAGGCCAAGGAAGCGGCCTAGCGAGCGTCCGGCGCCAGAGAACGACCGCCGGTCAATTTCAGGCTAAAGCCCACCCATGCGCCTGGCCTTTCTCGGCACGCCGGAGTTCGCCGTCCCATCGCTGGCCGAGCTGGTCGCGGCGGGGCACGAGATCGCCTGCGTCTATTCCCAGCCCCCGGCGCCGCGCGGGCGCGGGCTGGCGCTTCGGCCGTCGGCCGTGCAAGCCTTCGCCGAGACGCACGGGCTTCTCGTGCGCACGCCAGCCTCCATGCGCAAGCGGGCCGAGATCGAGGCTTTCGCCGCCCTCGGTCTCGACGCCGCCGTCGTCGTCGCCTTCGGCCAGATCCTGCCCAAAGCCGTGCTGGAGGCGCCCAGGCTCGGCGCCTTCAACCTGCACGCCTCGCTCCTGCCGCGCTGGCGGGGCGCCGCCCCGATCCAGCGCGCCATCATGGCCGGCGACCGGGTGACAGGCGTTCAGGTGATGCGCCTGACCGAGGGCTTGGACGAAGGCCCGATCCTCCTCTCGGAGAGCGTGCGCATCGATGCGCTGGAGACCGCCGGCACGCTGCTCGATCGGCTCGCCCCCATCGGCGCGGCCTTGCTTCCGCGCGCGCTGGCGGCGCTGGCGCGGGGGACGGCCGTCGAGACGCCGCAGGCCGCCGACGGCGTCACCTACGCAAAGAAGATCGACCCCGCCGAAGCCCGCATCGATTGGGCGAGGCCCGCCGCCGAGGTCGACCGCCAGATCCGCGGCCTCGCGCCGGCGCCGGGCGCCTGGTGCGAATACGCCGCCGACGGCCGCCCCCTGCGCATCAAGGCGCTGCTTTCGGCCGCCGAGGACGGCCGCGGCGCACCGGGAACCCTGCTCGACGATCGGCTGCTCGTGGCCTGCGGCGAGGGCGCGGTGCGCCTGCTGCGCGCCCAGCGCGAGGGCCGCGCGGACCAGAACGCGGCCGACTTCATGCGCGGCTTCCCGCTCGCGCCCGGCGCAAGGCTCGCCTGATGCCCCGCTACCGCCTGACCCTCGAATACGACGGCGGCCCGTTCCACGGCTTCCAGGCGCAAGGCGACCTCGCCTCGGTGCAGGCTTCCATCGAGCGCGCGGTGAAGGCCTTCTCCGGCGAGGCCCTGCGCCTGCAGGCCGCCGGCCGCACCGACGCTGGCGTGCACGCCAGCGGCCAGGTCGTGCACATCGACCTCGAGAAGGCCTGGGACGCCGCCGTCGTCCGCGACGCGCTGAACGCGCACCTCTTGCCCGAACCGATCGCGGTGATCGAGGCCGCCGTGGCGGACGAGGGCTTCCACGCCCGCTTTTCGGCCAAACAGCGCCGCTATCGCTACCGCATCCTCAACCGCAAGAGCCCGCCGGCGCTCGAGCGTGGCCGCGTCTGGCACCTGAAGAAGCCGCTCGACGCCGCCGCCATGCACGCCGCCGCCCAGGTGCTGGTCGGCCACCACGACTTCACCACCTTCCGCGACATCGACTGCCAGGCGAAGTCGCCGGAAAAGACGCTGGACGCGGCCGCCGTCGAGCGCTCCGGCGACGAGGTGCGGCTCGCCTTTTCCGCCCGCTCGTTCCTGCACCGGCAGGTGCGCTCGATGACCGGTTCGCTGGCGCAGGTGGGCCTGGGCCGCTGGTCGGCCGACGACCTGGCGGCGGCGCTCGAGGCGCGCGACCGCAAGGCCTGCGGGCCGGTCGCCCCCGCCGAGGGGCTTTGCCTGGTCGAGGTCCGCTACTGACGCCGGCTCAGGAAGGCGTCGACGCGCTCGGCCGCATTCTTCCGGATATTCAGATAGTAGAGGTTGTAGTCGAGGTCGTGATAGATCCCGACGATGGACAGCGGGTCGATGAACCGCAGGCGCTCGCTCGCCGGAACGTCGACGACCAGCATCCCTTGATTGCAGGCCGCGCCGGTCAGGCCGGGCACGAGCTTGCCCTCGCCTGGCCGCGCGATCGATAGCGCGCCGAGGTTGGCCGATGCGGGCGCGGCGGCGTCCGCCTGCCAGGTCAACGGGTTCACGCAGACGATGTCGTGGCCGGCCGGCGCCTGGTAGCGCCCGTCCAGCCACATCAGCGCGGTGTCGCGCCGCCGCGCGGCGATTCCACGCTCGGTCACGCTGTTCCAGGTGATGATGCAGCGGGTCTGCGTCGCCGAGCGGCAGATGGGCAGCCCGGCCCTCTCGATCTCCACCGGCGTGAAGCCCCCGATCACGTAGGCGGCGACCAGCCGCCTCGCCAGCGGCGTGCCGACGATCTTCTGTTGCAGGAGGCGCAGCGCGTGCAGCGAGCCCTGGCTGTGGCTGGCGATGATGAACGGCCGGCCCTTGTTTTCGTGGGCGATATAGAATTCGAACGCCCGCGCCACGTCCTGGTACGCGAGGTCGATGGCCGGCTCGCGATCGGCGGCGCTCTGGGTGAAGGCCGCCAGCGCCGCCTGCCGATAGCGCGGCGCGTAGATGCGGCAGCAGCCGTTGAAGGCGCTCGCCTGGTTGGCCAGCACGCCGTTGTCGACCCCGGTCGTCGCGCGGCCAGCCTCATCGTACGCGGCGTTCCATTTCTCGCTCGCGAGGTAGGTGGTCGGATGGATGAAGAAGACGTCCACCTTCGCCCGCGCCGGATCGATGCGCGCAACGCCGTCGGGCGCGGCGTCGGCGTTTGAGGGCCGGCCCGGCCAGGCCGCCCAGGCGTTCGGGTTGGCGTAGTCCGGCGCCGGCGGCGCGGCGGCCTCGCTGAACGGCTGCGCGGGGCCGCGGGCGCCGAACGGCTGAGCCTGCAGGCGCCAGACCGCGAGCGTGCTCAGCGCCGCGACGGCGAAGACGGCGACCAGGCTGCGTCTCATCGAGGGGCCCCTTTCGGCTGCCCTTCCTTCAACCAAAGGCAGCGAAATATCCGTCGATCAGGCGAGCGTAGACGCGCGTCAGCGCCTCGATGTCGGCCACCGGCACGCGCTCGTCCACCGCGTGCATGGTCGCCCCGACCAGCCCGAGCTCGACCACCGGGCAGAGGTTGCGGATGAACCGTGCGTCGGAGATCCCGCCGGCGGTGGAGAGCCTCGGCGTGCGCCGCAGGACCGCCTTCACCGCGTTCGTGCAGACCTCGACGAAGGCGCCGGGCTCGGTCAGGAACGCCTCCCCGGTGAGCACGGTCTCGATCGCGATCTTGCCCTGGAAGCCTTTGCCGTGCGCCGCGCACTCGCAATTCAGCCAGTCCGTCAGGCTCTTGCCCGTGTGCGCCGGATTGAAGCGGATGTTCAGCCGCGCCCGCGCCCGCGCGGGAATGACGTTGGTGGCCGGATTGCCGACGTCGATGGTGGTCACCTCCAGGTTCGAGGGCGGAAAGCCGCCGTAGCCCTCGTCCAAGCGGTGGGCCTGCAGCCGGTCCAGCAGGCCCAGCAGCGGGCGGATCGGGTTCGCGAACCGGTCCGGATAGGCGACGTGGCCCTGGCGGCCCTCGACGGCGATCCAGGCGTTCAGGCTGCCGCGGCGGCCGATCTTCATCTCGTCGCCGAGCCTCGCCGCCGACGAGGGCTCGCCCAGCACGCAGTGATCGATGCGCTCGCCGTCGGCCATCAGCCGTTCGATCACCTTGCCGGTCCCGTCGGTCGCCTCGCCCTCCTCGTCGCCGGTGATCAGCAGCGAGAGCGAGCCGCGCGGCCGCGCGTCGGCCGCGGCGGCGATGAAGGCGGCGATCGCGCCCTTCATGTCGGCGGCCCCGCGGCCGTAGAGGTCGCCGTCGACGATGCGCGCGGCGAACGGCGGCTCACGCCAGTCGGCTTCCTCGCCCGGCGGGACCACGTCGGTGTGGCCGGCGAAGCACAGATTCGGCGCCTCGTTCCCGCGCCGCGCATAGAGGTTCTCGATCGCCCCGAAGCGCATGCGCCGGCAGGTGAAACCCGCCTTGCCCAGCGCGCCCTCGACGACGTCCATGGCCCCGGCGTCCGCCGGGGTCACCGACGGGCGGCGGATCAACGCCTGAGCGAGCTTGACCGGGTCGGTGCTCATGCCGGGCGCTTATCGCGGATGCGGCGATGCGGCAATCGGGCGGCGCTGGCGCGAGCCGCCGCGG
>Ga0209168_10002465_pt1 | contig 13339 bp, 10 predicted proteins | sample Coa_R1_FD_187156 | JGI IMG/M metagenome (GOLD analysis project Ga0209168, IMG submission 187156) | Surface soil microbial communities from Centralia Pennsylvania, which are recovering from an underground coalmine fire - Coalmine... | ecosystem: Environmental > Terrestrial > Soil > Unclassified ... | reverse complement strand
GGCGAGCGGCGATGTTCTGATGATTTTGGACGCCGATCTCACCATGCCGCCGGAAGCGTTGCCGAAATTTCACGCGGTGATCGAGACCGGCAAGGCCGAATTCGTCAATGGCACGCGCCTGGTCTATCCGATGGAGCAGGAAGCGATGCGTCCGCTCAATTTGATCGCCAACCGTTTCTTTGCCTATCTCTTCAGCTATCTCGTCAATACGCGTCTCACCGACACGCTGTGCGGCACCAAAGCGCTGCTGCGCAGGGATTACGAATTGCTGGTGCGTGAGCGCGGTTATTTCGGCAATTTCGATCCGTTCGGCGATTTCGATCTGATCTTCGGCGCGGCCAAACAAAATCTCAAAATCGTCGAGACCCCGATCCACTACAAAGCGCGCACCTTTGGCGAAACCCAGATCTCGCGTTTTCGCGACGGCTGGCTGTTGTTGAAGATGGTCTGGTTTGCCTATCGCAAATTAAAAGCGATCTGAATTTTTCGCGCTTCATCCGATTTGCCGTATTCTCGTCACGGATGCGTCATGCACGGCCGGCATGGGCGGTGCGATAAAAATTCTGAAGATTGACAGCACACGGTCTTTTCATTTTGCAGCGCAGCAATTAACTGCTTTTGGTGGCGTCCCATTTTTCGGACCAGGGAGCGACCATTGTCTCTCGCCAAAAACATCGAATTCCTTCGTCACCTTTCCAAGCTGCATGGCTGGAATGGTTTTGGCCTCACAGCGCGGGGCCGCAGTCCTTTGGACGAAACCCTCGACTTCGGAGCCAATCCGGGTGGCTTGCGGATGTTCTCCTATGTGCCCGCCCATTCAAGGCCGCCCTTTGCTTTGGTTGTCGTGCTGCATGGTTGCGGGCAGAGCGCGGCCGGTTACGATTTGGGCACCGGCTGGTCGATGCTTGCCAAGCATTGCGGTTTTGCGCTGCTGATGCCCGAGCAGCACCCCCTCAACAACACGCACGGATGCTTCAACTGGTTCAAACCGGACGACAACCGGCGTGGACACGGCGAAGCCTGCTCGATCCGGCAGATGATCGCGCATATGACGCACGAGCATAAGATCGACGGGTGCCGCATTTTCATCACCGGGCTCTCCGCCGGCGGCGCCATGACCTCGGTGATGCTCGCCACCTATCCGGAAGTTTTTGCCGGTGGCGCTATCATCGCGGGTCTGCCCTATGGGGTGGCGGCCAATGTGCGCGAAGCCTTGAGCGGCATGTTGCAGTCGCAAACGCGGCCATCAGGCGCGTTGGGAGATTTCGTGCGTAACGCCTCAACCCATCGCGGTCCCTGGCCGAAAGTGTCGGTATGGCATGGCAGCGCCGATCGCATGGTCAATCCCGGCAATGCCGACGAAATCGTCAAGCAATGGCTGGACGTGCATCGATTGCCCGCAACGCCGATGTCGGAGGGCACTGTGGATGGCTATCCCCGTCAGGTCTGGTGGGATGCCGATGGCGAGACGGTCGTTGAGTCCTATACCATCACCAACATGGCCCATGGCACACCGATCGGAATCGCGGAGAATGACCAGCGCTACGGCATCGAAGGGGCGTTTCTGATCGAGGCGGGAATTTCGTCTTCCTACCATATCGCGAATTTCTTTGGCCTCGCCTCCGAACCTCAAATGGCCGTCCAGCCGGCGCCCCATGCGGCAACGGACTCACCACGCGCGAAGCTGGCCTCGATGTTCAACCTCGGCGCCACCATTACCCGCGCGCTGACGGCCGCGGGTCTCATGAAATAGGGGCGCTACGTCGCCCCGGTCAGGAATGGATTGGTCAAACGCTCCTGGCCGATGCGCGAGCCGGGACCATGACCGCAAATGAAGCCGACATCGTCGCCGAGCGGCAACAGCTTCTCCTTGATCGATTTGATCAAGGTCGCATGATCCCCGCCGGGAAGATCGCTGCGTCCGACCGAACCGTTGAACAAGACGTCGCCGACATGGGCAAAACGCATGTCCTTGTTGAAAAAAACCACGCTGCCCGGCGAATGACCCGGGCAATGCAAAATATCGAAGGTCAATTCGCCGATGGAAACCCGATTCCCTTCCTCAAGCCAGCGGTCAGGAGCGAAATCGCGCACGCCGGTGATGCCAAAGCGCGCCCCGCTCGCCACCACATTGTCGAGCAGGAATTTGTCGGCGACATGCGGGCCTTCGATTTCGACCTTGAGCGCCTCACGCAATTCGGCAGCACCCCCGACATGATCGATATGGCCGTGCGTCAGCCAGATTTTTTCCACCGTGACCTTGGCCTGCTCGATCGCGGCTTGAATCTTCGGAACATCGCCGCCGGGATCGATGACCACGGCTTTCTGGCTCGCCGCGCACCACAGCAAGGTACAGTTTTGCTCAAACAGCGTGACCGGGATGATAAGCGCGCCGGCTTTCGCCTTGTCTTCGGATTGCTGTGCCATGGGCCGCACATTGCCGATTTTTTGTGTCCCGCCAAGAAAAATTTGGCGGAAAGGTCGGCGCGGAGCCTGAGGTTTTGTTGCGGAACATGACGGCCATGTTCGGCGGCCTCAAGACGCCGGAGCCTACCTGGAAGCGCAAAACCCGTTTCCAACCCATCGGGCAAGCCTCTATGCTCACGGGCGATGGAATCATCCGCCCCCAAAATCGCCCTGGTGCCCGCGCCGGACGGCCGTCAGTCGGAGACCGCGCTTGCGATCGCGCGCGGCACCGCGCGCCTGTTGCGCTCGCTGGGATTTGCCTGCGTTAGCGAATTATCTCTGCCCTCGGGTCGCCGGGCCGATCTTGTGGCGATCAATGAGCGCGGCGAAATCTGGATCGTCGAGATCAAATCCTCCGTGGAGGATTTGCGCGCGGATCAGAAATGGCCGGAATATCGCGCCCATTGCGACCGGCTGTTTTTCGCTTTCACCCAAGATTTGCCCTGCGAAATCTTTCCCGGCGAGACCGGACTGATCATCGCGGATGCCTATGGCGCGCATATGCATTGCGAGGCGCCGGAGCATCGCCTGCCGGCCGCCACCCGAAAAGCGATGACGATACGCTTTGCGCTTGTCGCGGCGCAACGCATCAACCGCCTGATCGACCCGCAAGGCCATGGCGAGTTCTAAGAAAAACTAACGCGGCGCGCGCTTGGCCAGAATCCGCTGCAAGGTGCGGCGGTGCATATTGAGCCGCCGCGCGGTTTCCGAGACGTTGCGGTTGCACATCTCGTAAATGCGCTGAATGTGCTCCCAGCGCACACGATCCGCCGACATCGGATGGCTCGGCGGTTCGGATTTCCGGCCGCCGCTGGCAAGCAAGGCCGCCACCACGTCATCGGCATCCGCCGGCTTCGACAGATAATCCACCGCACCGAGCTTCACCGCGGTCACGGCGGAGGCAATATTGCCATAACCGGTCAGGATGATCGCGCGCGCCTCAGGGCGCTTGCGCTTCAAGGCCGACACGACGTCAAGGCCGTTGCCGTCGCCGAGCCGCAGATCCACGACCGCAAAGGCGGGCGCCGAGCGCGCGATCTGCGCCAAGCCCTCGGCGACGCTGTCGCAGGAAGTGACCCAAAAGCCGCGGCTTTCCATCGCGCGCACCAGCCGCTCCAGAAACGGCTTGTCGTCCTCCACAATCAAAAGGGAACGATCGGCCTGCCCAGCCAATTCGGGGATGACGTTCAAGATGGGACGATCCTTCCTGTCAAACGTGACACCATATGGCCTCGCTGACGGTGCTGCCAAGTACGCCTGACGCCGATTTCACGGTTGGCTCCCGGCTTCCGCCGCCGGCTCGAACCGCTCGAAACGGCTCCGCGGCCAAACGATCTGCACCACCGCGCCATGATCGGGAAAGGCGCGGTTGGTGAAAAAGACCTTCGCGCCGGCGCGTTCGAGCAGGGTGCGGGCGATGAACACCCCAAGTCCGAGGCCGCTATGCGCCGCTTCGGTTTCGTCGGCGCGCCGACGCGACAGATAGGGCTCGCCGATGCGCTTGAGCAGATCGGGCGCAATTCCCGGACCGTCATCGGAAATCACGATCTCGACGGTTTCCAGATTCCACCACGCATTGACCTCGACATTGGCCTCGGCAAAATCGACGGCATTTTCCAGGATATTGCCGATGCCGTAGATCACGGCCGGATTTCGCGCGCCTATCGGCTCCGACGTGCCGGCGACCGCGATGCGGACCTTGATCGCGACGCCGAAATCGCGATGCGGCGCCACCGATTCTTCGATCAACGCGGACAATGGCATCCGGTCGAACGGCGCGCCGCTCGAGGAGAGCTGGGTGATCTTGGCGAGGATGTCGCGGCAGCGTTGCGCCTGTTCGCGCAACATTTTGATGTCGCCCGCCATCGGCGGATGAGCCTGAAGGCCTTGCTCGAGTTCGCGCGAAATCAAAAAGATCGTCGACAACGGGGTGCCAAGCTCGTGAGCAGCCGCGGCGGCAAGGCCGTCGAGCTGGGTCAGGTGCTGTTCACGGGTCAGCACGAGTTCGGTCGCCGCCAATGCGTCGGACAATTTGCGTGCTTCCTCGGCGACCTGAAAGGCATAAAGGCTGGTGACGCCGATCGCGACGACGATCGAAAGCCAGACGCCGAACAGATAGATCGGTGGCAACACCAGTGGATCATCGGCTTCCCACGGCAAAGGAAAGTAAAAGAACCCGAGCACCGAGGCGCAAACCACCGCAAGCCCCCCAAGCGCGATGGTGAACCTGATCGGCAGCGCGGTGGCCGAAATCAGCACCGGCGCCAGAAACAGAAATGAGAACGGGTTCTGCAAACCGCCGGTAAAAAACAAAAGCCCAGCGAGCTCGATGATGTTCAGCGCAAGCAGCGCGGCGGCAAAGACCGGCTCGAGCCTTTGCATCGGATTGAACCCAATCTGAAGAAGCAGGTTGAGAAGCGCGGACAGGCCGACGATGGCCAAACAAGGCACCACCTCGACCTCGAATTCGAGGCCTTGTTCCACGATGAAGATCGCCGCGAGCTGTCCCAGCACGGCGAGCCAGCGCAACCGCAAAATCGTGTCCAGACGGACATGGCGGCGAGAGTTACGAAAATCAGAGGTGAGAACGTCGGACATGACTAGCGCCGCCTATTTGAAGTTCCTGCACCACAAGTGGCGAATTCGCTCCACTGCCGGAGTGTATCCGTGCGAAACGCCGCCGACAAATTTGCTTGATCGGGCCACAGCGATGGATCAATGAACGTGCCGTATGATAAAGGACGGCGTGATGACATCCCCACTTGCCTCGACGGATCGGCGCGACACGGCCGCCATCGAAGTCACACGCTTGGTCAAGACCTACAAAAAGACCCGCGCGGTCGACGATATTTCCTTCTCGATCGCCCGCGGCGGCATCACCGGCCTGCTCGGCGGCAACGGCGCCGGCAAAACCACCACGATTGCCATGATCATGGGGCTGGTGCTGCCGAGTTCGGGACAGATTCGCGTTCTGGGCCATCCGATGCCGGAAGCAAGTGCGGAGGTGCTAGGCCGGATGAATTTCGAAAGCCCCTATGTCGATATGCCGATGCGGCTCACGGTGCGGCAAAACCTGACGATATTCGGCCGCCTTTATGGCGTCGAACATTTGTCCGAGCGCATCGAAAAGCTCGCCGCCGACCTCGATCTTGGCGACTTTCTCGACCGCCCCAATGGCAAGCTCTCGGCCGGACAAAAAACCCGCGTCGCGCTGGCAAAGGCGCTGATCAACCAACCCGAATTGCTGCTCCTGGACGAGCCAACCGCCTCGCTCGACCCCGACACCGCCGACTGGATCAGGCGGCACCTTGAGACCTACCGCAAGGAGAATGGCGCGACCATCCTGCTGGCCTCGCACAACATGCTGGAAGTCGAGCGGCTCTGCGAGCGCGTGATCATCATGAAGCGCGGCCGCATCGAGGACGACGACAGCCCCGAACAGATCATGGCGCGCTATAACCGCGCGACACTTGAGGAAGTGTTTCTCGATGTCGCGCGCGGCCGCGCTCAGGGAGCGGCGTCATGAGCCGATCTGTTGCGATCGGGGGTATCGCGCCGCATCGGATCGCCGCGATGATCCTGCGTTATTGGTATCTTTTGATGTCGTCATGGCCGCGTTTGCTCGAACTGGTGTATTGGCCAGCCTTGCAGATCATCACCTGGGGTTTTCTTCAAAATTACATCTCGCAAAATGCCGGATTCTTCGCCCGCGCCGGCGGCACACTGGTCGGCGCGGTGATCCTGTGGGATATTTTGTTTCGCGGGCAGCTCGGCTTTTCGATCTCCTTCCTCGAAGAAATGTGGGCGCGCAATCTCGGCAATCTGATGATGAGCCCGCTCAAGCCGATCGAGTTTCTGATCGCGCTGACGGCGATGAGCTTGATACGGCTCGCCATCGGCGTCATCCCGATGACGCTTCTGGCGATGATCTTTTTCGATTTCAATCTTTACGGCATCGGATTTCCGCTTATCGCCTTCTTCTGCAACCTGATCTTCACCAGTTGGTCGGTCGGGATTTTTGTCTCGGGCCTCGTGTTGCGCCATGGCCTGGGGGCCGAAAGCATCGTCTGGACGCTGATGTTCGGCCTGATGCCGCTCACTTGCGTCTATTATCCGGCCACCGTCCTGCCGCCTTGGCTCCAATATGTGGCATGGGCGCTGCCGCCGACTTACGTCTTCGAAGGCATGCGCACGCTCTTGATACAGCATGTTTTCCGCATCGATTTGATGGTGGAGGCCCTTGCCATCAACGCCGTCCTGCTCGTGGCATCGTTTGCGGTTTTCCTGGCGCTTTTACAAAGCGCGCGGCGGCATGGCGCCTTGATCCAAAGCGGTGAATAAACCAACCAAACTTCAGTTTTTAACGCTCATAGTTTGTGCACCAAGGCGGGAACCCTCGCCGACACATTGACGCTTTGTTACGCTTTCGGCACTATGCTGCGATGCAAAAGAGGCGAGGGCTAGTGCCGCCTATTTGAAGTTCCTGCACCACAGCGGCGAATTCGCTCCAGGAACTTCAAATAGAAAGCGGCACTAGAGCATGATCCGGAAAAGTGTGAAGCGGTTTTCCGAAAAGATCATGCTCAAACAAAGAATTAAAGCGCGATGACGATTCGACTCAATCTCATTGCGCTTTAGGATCGATAGATTTGCTAGTACCCATGACTTTCCGAAGTTCGTGAAAGTGGGTGCTGCAAGGGAGCACGAACTTCGGAAAGTGGGTACCAGATGCCGATTGGTGAGTTTGGCGGCGCACCGCCGCTGGTGGCCGAGGGCAGTCCGGCGCTGACGACGCCGATGTACTGGATGTATGAGCTGGCGCATGCTTCGCTCAATCCGGCGCGCGCGGTTTCCGATGCCACGAAAATCCTGTTTCAGAATCCGCTCAACCCGTGGACGCATACCGAGCTCGGCAAATCGATCGCGGCCGGGTGCGAATTGTTCGAGCGGACCACCCGCCGTTACGGCAAACCCGAATGGGGCCTCAGCCATACCGATGTGGGCGGCGTCAGTACGCCGATCGAAATCCGCAGCGTTTGGGAAAAGCCGTTCTGCCGCCTGCTTTATTTCGATCGCAAGCTGACGCGGCCCCTGCGCGGGCCCCAGCCGCGCGTGCTGATTGTCGCGCCGATGTCCGGCCACTACGCGACATTGTTGCGCGGCACGGTTGAGGCCTTTTTGCCGACGCATGAAGTCTATATCACCGACTGGGCGGACGCGCGGATGGTGCCGCTGGCCGAGGGCCGTTTCGATCTCGACGACTATGTCGATTACCTCATCGAGATGCTGCACGCGCTTGGCGGCAACGTGCATGTGATCGCGGTATGCCAACCTTCCGTGCCGGTCGTGGCCGCGGTTTCGATCATGGAGGCGGAAAACGATCCTTTCGTTCCGATTTCCATGACCTTGATGGGAGGCCCGATCGACACCCGCCGCAACCCGACGGCGGTCAATAATCTCGCCGCCGAACGCGGCATCGAGTGGTTCCGCAACCATGTCATCACCAAGGTGCCGTTCCCGCATCCCGGCGTGATGCGGGACGTCTATCCGGGCTTTCTTCAGCTCAACGGCTTCATCAGCATGAATTTCGACCGCCACATGGACGCCCACAAGAACCTGTTCCGGAATCTGGTGAAGGGCGATGGCGATTTGGTGGACAAGCACCGCGACTTCTATGACGAATATCTGGCGGTGATGGATCTTTCCGCGGAATATTACCTGCAAACCGTCGATACGGTTTTCATCAAGCACGCTTTGCCCAAGGGAGAAATGACCCATCGCGGCAAGCCGGTCGATCCCGCAAAGATCCGGCGCGTCGCTTTGATGACGGTGGAAGGCGAAAATGACGATATTTCGGGATTGGGCCAGACCGAAGCAACGCATGAATTGTGCCGTTCGATCCCCAATCATCGCCGTGTGCACTATGTGCAGAAGGGCGTCGGGCATTATGGCGTCTTCAACGGCTCGCGCTTCAAGTCGGAAATCGTGCCGCGCATCTGCGATTTCATGATCTCGGCGACAACCGCCAAGCCCTCGCTCGCTTCTGCGGCGGAGTGATCGCGCCTTTACAAGCAAGACAGCGCGCATCGAAACCGGAAGGCGCGATTTGTGCGGGGGCCTCGCTTATGGGCGGTCACGGGCTACCCCTGAATAGCCCCGGAAAACGCGGTTTCCCGGCCCGTTAAAAAAGTGAATTATCATTCGCTTTTTATGGGCATTGGCTGGGATATTTTAAGCCTTTATTTTTTTGTTCCGACCCCATCCTATAGGGCCTCCCCGAGCGCGGCCCCCTGTATATTGGGCAAATGATTTGTTTTTGCGCCGAGCGATTTCCCTGGCGGCGGATATGGCAGAATCCGGGCGAATTCTCGATCCCCGGAATCATGGACATGGCTACTCGCGCGCTTCTGTATCGGCGGCCTTATGAACCTTCTCGCCTGCTGATCAAGCACGGCTCGCAAATCTATTCGGTCCGGCTGCGCCGTCATCGGCGCGCCAGGCGCTACACTTTGCGCATTCACCCCAGCGATCGCGAAGCGATCCTGACCATGCCTCCGCGCGGCACCATCGCCGACGCCAAGGATTTCGCGCAACGCCATGGCGGCTGGATCGCCGCGCGGCTGGGCCGTTTACCCAAGGCGGCGCCGTTTCTGCCGGGCACCGTGATCCCGTTGCGCGGCGTGGCGCACCGAATCGTGCATCGGTCCGGCGAACGCGGCACGGTCTGGACCGAAATCCGCGACAGCGGCGAGCGCATTCTTTGCGTCGCGGGGGGCGCCGAACACACCGAGCGGCGGGTGCATGATTATTTGAAGCGCGAGGCGCGCAAGGATCTGCACAAGACGTCGATCTTTTACGCCCAGACGCTCGGCGTGAAGGTTCGGCGCATTTCCATTCGCGACCAATCGAGCCGCTGGGGCTCCTGCACCTCGGCGGGATCGCTGTCGTTTTCCTGGCGGCTGATCCTCGCGCCGCCTTACGTCTTGGATTATCTCGCCGCCCATGAGGTGGCCCATCTCGTCGAAATGAACCATTCGGCGCGATTCTGGAGGGTGGTCGCGAAAGCGTGCCACCATGCCGAGCGGGCCAAGACCTGGCTCGACACCCATGGAAACGACCTGCATCGCTACGGCATTCAGGACTGAGCGGCGTTAACTGTCGAGCCGGAAATCGAACATCGCCACGCCGATGCCTGACCATGATGGGGACGGCGCAGCTATGCGCTTTTAGTCCACGCGCGAATTGCGTATGGATGTTGTCAGCCGGAATATGGCGTTGGATAAGGCGAATATGCTTGGCCTGACAGCTTTTGGCAGAACCGCGACGGCCGCTTTTCTTTTTTTACAAATGGCGGCAACCCTTGCCCACGCCGACACCATGGAGGCGGCGCTTCTGCGCGCCTATCAGAATAACCCCCAGCTCAATGGACAGCGCGCCTCGGTACGCGCCACCGACGAAGCCGTGCCGCAGGCCTTGTCGGGGTACCGTCCCAAGGCGAGCGCGACGCTGAGCGGCGGCGGTCAATTCATCGACCAGCTCGCCCATGGCAATCTCGGCAAGAAGATCGAGCAAGGAGACCAGGGACCGCACGCCGCCGGCCTCACGGTGACGCAGACCCTTTTCAATGGCAACCAGACCGCGAACCGAGCCCGCTCCGCGGAGAGCAAAGTGTTCGGCGCGCGCGAGGGCTTACGGCTGATGGAACAGACGGTGCTGTTGTCCGCCGCCACCATCTATATGGACTATTTGCGCGATGCCGCGATCCTGGAGGTCCAGCGCAGCAATACGAGGGTTCTCGAACTCACGCTGAAGCAGACCCTCGACCGCCACAGCGCGGGACTGGTCACCGCGACCGACGTCGCCCAATCGCAGGCGCAGCTCGCCGCAGGCAAAAGCCAGGAATTGGCGGCGGAATCCACCTTGACGACCACGCGCGCGAATTTTCGCCGCATCATCGGCAATGAGCCGGTAAACCTTGCCCCCGCATCTCCGGTGGACCGCTATCTGCCCAATACGCTCGGCGAAGCCATCGCCATCGCCCTCGTGGAAAATCCCAACGTGACCTCGGCGATGTATGGCATCGATGTCAATTTTCTGACCGTGAAAATCAATGAAGGCGCGTTGCTGCCGACCCTCACCTTGCAGGCCAATGTTCAGAAGACCTGGCAGCAGACCATTACGCAAATCAATCAATTCACCGCCGCGGCCGCCGCCCAGGTCACGGTGCCGGTCTATCAGGGCGGGGCGGAATATTCGCTGATCCGCCAATCCAAGGAAAATTTAGAGCAGCAGCGTCTCACGATGGAGCAGGCCCGCGACCAGGCGAGAGCCGATCTGGTGACGGCCTGGGGCCAGTTATTGGCGGGCAAAGCCCAGGTCACGGCCGCGCAGTCGCAGGTCGAAGCGTCGGAAGTAGCGTTCCTCGGCACGCGCAAGGAAGCCACCGTCGGCCAGCGCACCGTCATCGATATTCTGAACGCGCAACAAACGCTGGTGAATGCCCGCGTCGCGCTGGTGACCGCACAACATGACCGCGTGGTCGCTTCTTATGCCGTTCTCAATGCGATCGGGCGCCTATCGCCGCAAATACTTCATCTGGCGAGCCCCATTTACGACCCCAGCGTTCACTATCAGCAGGTGCGCGACAATTGGGGCGGCGTGCGCACGCCGGATGGGCGCTGATATCGACAGTGCCGGTGACGGGAATCATCCGTTTGGCGAAACGAATCACCGCCCGAACAGCCGATCCATCAGCCAGCCATCCAAGCCATTCGCGGCCTCAGGCCGCACCGAGGCCCGCGTCGGCGCCGGCCGCGGCGCGGCGGAAGGGAACGGGTTGAGCGCCGTGTTGGCGGCGTTCGGAGAGGAGAGGACTTGCGCGATGGTCGCAAGCGGGTCCACGGGTTGCGAAGCCGGCAGGGCGACAGGAGAGACGCCCTGATGCGCCGCTTTCATGAAGCGGGTCCAGATTTCCACCGGCAAGCCGCCGCCGGTTGCCTTCTTGGTCGGCGAATTGTCGTCATTGCCGAGCCACACACCCGTGACGAGGTTGGCGGTGTAGCCGATGAACCAGGCGTCGCGGAAATCCTGGCTGGTGCCGGTCTTGCCGGCGGCCATCCAGCCCGGTAGTTCCGCCTTATGCGCGGTGCCTGACAGCAGCGTCTCCTGCATCATCATATTCATCATCGCGACGTTGCGCGGATCGATCACCGCGCCCAATTGGTCGGCCGGCCGCTGGTACAAAACCTTGCCTTCAAGGTTGCGGATTTTGGTCACCACATGCGGCGAGACGCCAAACCCGCCATTAGCGAACGGCGCATAGGCGCCGACCAATTCGACCATCGAGACTTCTGATGTGCCGAGCGCGATCGAGGCGTTGGGCTCAAGCTTCGATGAAATGCCGAGCCGATGGGCGGTGCGCACCACATTTTTCGGCCCGACTTCGAGCCCGAGCCGCACCGCGACCGTGTTGAGCGACATCGCGAGCGCCTGCGTCAAACTCACCGCGCCGAAATATTCGCGGCTGTAATTTTCGGGCTTCCAGCCCTTGACGTCGAGCGGCGCGTCCTGGCGGATCGTCTCCGGCGTCAGGCCCGCCTCGATCGCGGTCAGATAGACGAACGGTTTGAAGGCCGAGCCGGGCTGGCGCTTCGCCGTCACCGCGCGGTTATATTGGCTCTCAGTATAGTTGCGCCCCCCCACCATGGCGCGCACCGCGCCGTCGGGCGACATCGCCACCAGCGCGCCCTGGCTGACGTTGAATTTCACGCTTTTGGCCGCGAGCTCGTCGATCACGGCGGCTTCGGCGACCGCTTGCAATTTCGGATCGATCGAGGTTTCCACCACCACGCTCTGGTCGATCTGGCCGACGAGATCGTCGAGCACTTCACCGATCCAATCCGCCACATAATTCACGGTGCCGGCGCCAACCGGCTTCACATGATAGGAGGGATGGCCGATCGAGGCTTGCGCCTGCGCCTCAGAGATGAATTTCGCCTCCGCCATGGCGGCAAGAACGATTTGCGCCCGCTGCTCGGCACCTTCCGGGTTTCGATTGGGCGCAAGACGCGACGGCGATTTGACAAGACCCGCCAGCATCGCGGCTTCCGCCACCGTCACATTCCGGGCGGATTTGCCGAAATAGCGTTGGGCGGCGGCCTCGACGCCATAGGCGCCGGAGCCGAAATAGACGCGGTTGAGGTAAAGTTCGAGAATTTCGTCCTTGGAATGCTTGCGCTCCAGCCACAACGCCAGTTCGGCTTCCTGCAATTTGCGCTGGAACGTGCGCTCCTGGGTGAGGAACAAATTCTTGGCCAATTGCTGGGTGAGCGTGGAGCCGCCCTGTGACACGCCGCGATGCAGGAGGTTGGTCACCGCCGCGCGCGCGACGCCGATCGGATCGATGCCGAAATGCGAGTAGAAACGACGATCCTCGATCGCGATGAAAGCCTTCGGCAGATAGAGCGGCAGATCTTTCAGCGCGACATTGGCGCCAGGCATCTCGCCGCGAATGGCAAGGACGCTGCCGTCGGCGCCCGTGATTTGAATCGTCGGCGGCCGTTTGGGAATTTCGAGCGACTGAATCGCCGGCAGATGCGCGCCGACCCAGACGACAACCCCTATTGCCGCGATGATGCCCCAAAGGCCGAGCACCGTGCCCCAATAAAACAAGCGAAACAGGCCACCACGCGCGCGGCCTTGCGCCTTTCGCTTGGCCTTTGCCCGGCCGCCACGCGGCTTGCGTTCGCGCGGCGCATCACCATCATCGCTGTCGGTCACGTTACGCTTGGCAGCGGACTTCTTCGGCTTTTCGTCATTAGCGCGCGGGATGCGATCATCGGCCGTAAGGCGCAATTCGGAGAGCGCCGCGCCA
>Ga0209168_10002464_pt1 | contig 13343 bp, 10 predicted proteins | sample Coa_R1_FD_187156 | JGI IMG/M metagenome (GOLD analysis project Ga0209168, IMG submission 187156) | Surface soil microbial communities from Centralia Pennsylvania, which are recovering from an underground coalmine fire - Coalmine... | ecosystem: Environmental > Terrestrial > Soil > Unclassified ... | reverse complement strand
CCCGGTTGCCGTGTTGTCGTTGCCCTGGACGTTCGAGTACAGCGAATCCGCACCGGTAGCAGTGTTGGCGTTTCCGACCGTGTTGGCGTACAGCGCCTCCCAACCGCTTGCGGTGTTGCTGTTTCCGCTCGTATTGGCCTGCAACGCATCGGCTCCCAGTGCCGTGTCGCTACCTCCCGCAATAGTGGCCTGCAGGGCGTCGGACCCGACAGCGGTGTTGTACAAAGAGTTGACATTCTGATTCAGGGCGTTGTGCCCGAACGCACTGTTGTAGTTGCCACCGTTCTCATTGGCGAGGGCGCCGCTGCCGTAGTAGGTATCGTGGTCGCCATAGGTGGCGGCAAAGCTCTGGGATGGCGCAAGCGCCATGACTGCCGCGATCGCAACACTCGCGGCTACCGCTCCTCCCCTCCGAATCATCGGTCCCAGGAGCCTTCCCCTGACTGATCGGGCCGCAATCTTGCTGCTCCTTTGCATCGCTGTGCTCCTCTCATCGCTACACGTTCGTTCAGGGCTCTCTGCGGCTCGATCGCCATTGATTTCCGGTCTGCTCACTTCTCGATCACCCAGGTACCGGCAGAGCTGCAGCCAAAGAGCGTGAGCGTCTTCTTGGCGGTGTTGTAGACCTGCACCATCCGGCCGACGTAGGTCGAGGTGTTGCAGTCGGCTGCCGGTGGTGTTGTGGCGCTCGTCGTCACCTCCGGGATCTGCACGTAGCTCCCGAAGGTTGTGGCGGCAGTTCCCACTTGCAGCAAACTATTCGGCGCGCCGGTCATCCCCACTCCTGCCTTGCCCGCACCCAGCGTCCCACCCACCGTCCCGTTCCCGCTGATGTTGAAGTTGGCACTCGCCTGCTGAGCCGTGCCGTTCTGGATGTAGCTGGAAGAGCCCGCCGGAATACTGGACACCGGTATCGTCCCGCTGATCTTGCTCCCACTGAGCGAGGTCAGCCACGAAGGATCGGCATAGGCACCACTTGTGTAGACGCCGTTGGTCACCGTGCCCGCATTCCCTGAGATGTCGCCCTGGATCGTCGAGGAGAAGGTCTTGGTTCCCGCGATCACCTGGTTCGTGGTGAGATCGACGTACTGGCTGGAGAGGTTTGGGAGATCCCCTGCCTGGATCGCCGAGCTGGTCCAGTTGGCGCCATCACTCCTGAGGTAGTTCCCGGCTGCTCCCGGTGAGACGGCGAGCGTAGCGGCACTGGTCTGGGTACTGCCATCCGGGAACTTGAAGCCGCCGCTGGTACTCTCGATCGTTCCTGCCACGGTAAGAGCTTGATCCGGTGTCGCGGTTCCGATGCCCACCTTCACCGCGTCGGCTCCAGTGCCACCGAGCACCAGGGCATTGCTCTCGCTCACCAGGGCGTTCTCGCCAATCGCGGTGGCATTGGTGAGCTGGGTGCTGGTCCCCGGCCCGGCATCGTACCCAATGAAGGTGTTATTGCTGCCCGTGGTGTTCGCATTCCCGCCGTTCCCGGTTACCCCGGCATCAAAGCCCAGTGCGGTGTTGTTGCCCCCGGTGGTGTTCGCGTTGAGGGCGTCCGTCCCGACCGCGACACTCTGGCTGCCGCTGGTGTTGTACGCCAGCGCGCCAGCACCACTGGCGGTGTTGTTGCCCCCGGTGGTGTTGTAGTAGAGCGCGTTGTAGCCCGAGGACGTATTGTCGTTCCCGGTCGTGTTCTGGTCGAGCGCGCCACTGCCCGAGGCCACATTGAAGTTCCCGCTGCTGTTGACGTAGAGGGCATGGTAGCCGGTGGCCGTGTTGTCGCTGCCGGTGCTGGTGTAGAGCGCATGATCCCCGGTGGCGGTGTTGTCGTTGCCCGAGACATTCGCATCGAGGGCGAGCGTCCCGGTCGCCGTGTTGTTCTGCCCACCCTGGTTGTTGCCGAGCGCCGAGTAGCCAGATGCCGTGTTGTTGAAGCCGGTGGTGTTGGCCTGCATCGCCTGGGAGCCGGTCGCGGTGTTCTCCGAGGCCGTGTTGTTCTGCAGCGCCTGGTAGCCGGTTGCCGTGTTATCGCTACCGCTGGCGTTGGCGAAGAGTGCTGCTCTGCCCGAGGCAGTGTTGTCAGCGCCGCTGGAGTTCCAGAAGAGTGCCTGGTAGCCGGCTGCCAGGTTGTTGCCGCCGGTGGTGTTGTCTTGCATCGCACCCACGCCGGTCGCGGTGTTGGCCTGCCCGGAGGTGTTGGAAGAGAGCGCCAACGCACCCACTCCGGTGTTGTAGCCGCCGCTGTTGGCGTAGAGTGCCTGGTACCCATCGGCCGTGTTGTAGTTCCCGCCAGGGGAGTAGAGCGACTGGTAGCCGGTTGCCGTGTTGTAGCTGCCGGCCGTGTTGGAGTAGAGCGCCTCCGTGCCGGCAGCTGTGTTCTCCCCACCACTGGTGTTGGACTCCAGGGCATTGGTGCCATCGGCCGTGTTGTTAACGCCATTGTTGGCGTACAAGGCGTACGACCCGGTCGCGGTATCGTTCTCTCCGGTGGTATTGCTCTTCAGGGCCCAGAACCCAACCGCCGTGTTGTAGAAGGCGGTCGTGTTGTTCGCGAGCGCTGAGTCGCCGATCGCCGTGTTCTCGTCTCCGGATGTGTTGGAGAAGAGCGCGCTGAAGCCGTTCGCCGTGTTCTGGGACCCGGTGGTATTCGTGTACAGCGCGTCGGTGCCGGTCGCGGTGTTAGGCGTGCCGGTGGTGTTGCTAAAGAGCGCCGCGGTACCAAGCGCGGTGTTGCTGGCTGCCGTGTTGGCGGTCAGCGCGTCGTAGCCCACCGCCGTGTTGTAGTTGGCCGTGTTGGCGGTGAGCGCGCCTGACCCCACGGCCGTGTTGTCATTGACACTCGTGCCGGCGGCCCCATCGAGTGCCAAGTAACCAAGTGCCGTGTTGTCGTCTCCGTTGACGTTATAGGCGAGCGGAGCGTCCCCAACACCGGAATTGTGGACGCCTATTGTGTTGCTAAAGAGTGCATGATAGCCGAAGGCGCTGTTATAGTTCCCCCCGTTTTCGAAAGCAAGGGCGCACTCGCCGTACCAGGTGTCAGCGTTGCCGGGTTGTGTCGGGCTGCAGGAGGCAAGAGCCTGGGACGGGGCCAGTGTGGGGATCAGACCAACCGCCAGGGCAACGAAGCCGATAAGGCTGCGTCTTTGCGCCGATCGTGCCGGCGATCGTCGTGCCGGGTCGCTCATTCTGCCGCGGTTGCCACACCCACTCAGGATTGCCCTGTGCTGCCGGACTGTCATGCTCCCTCTCCTTTCGTCCTAGCGACTTGCCTCTGCCCGCTGCGATCGCAGCGGGAAGTTTGTCCAGCGCCCGAGGACGCTCCTGCCAATGAGCCGGCCGTCCATGCGCTGCATCCGGCTGGCATGGTGCTACTCCTGGCCCTGAAGCACCGTGCGTTCGTCCCGCGCCAGCGGCAGCGGGTTCAGCGAGATCCCCTCCTCATCCCAGTAGGTCGACTGCCACACCGCGTACGCCAGATGGGCGTGCAGCGGCGAGCCGGCGTGTCCCGCCCGGCTCAGTACCTCGCCTGCCTGGCTCGTCCCGGCCCGCAGCAGGATCGTGGTCAGAAAGACCCGCTGGGAAGCGGAGAGTCCCAACGCGAACCGCTCCAGCCGGTCGACAAAGTCATGGAACTCGGTCTCGGTCAGTGGCAACTCCATCCACCCCTCCTCTGACACATTTCCTTCAGTGTCTGGTGCCTTCTCCCGCTTGACCACCAGCAACTCACAGAGTTGACCCACGGAGTTTGCAGGAACGCATGGCATACTGGCAGCAACGAAAGGAGCACAGGAAGTGGCAGCGAGGGGAGAGCTCTTCGGTGATGTGCTCAGACGGCTGCGGCTCGCAGCCGGGCTGACCCAGGAGGAGCTCGCCGAGCGGGCTGGCATGAGCGTGCGGAGCATCAGCGATCTCGAGCGGGGTCGCAACCGCTCCCCCTATCGCGCCACCGTCCAGCGCGTGATCGACGTGTTGCAGCCAGCCGAAGAGGATGCCGCCACCCTCTGGACGCTCGCTGTCCGGCGGAAGGGTCCAGCCGGCCTGGCACCGCCCGCTCCAGTCATCCGTCTCCCCCATCCCCTCACCCCCATCCTGGGCCGAGAGCAGGAGACGGGCGCTATCCTCCACCTGTTGCGCTGGGAGGGTGTGCGGCTGCTTATCCTCACTGGCCCGGGTGGCGTCGGCAAGACCCGGCTCGCGTTGCACGTGGCCGCCCAGGCCGCTGAGGAATTTGCCGGCGGTGCGACCTTCGTCTCACTCGCCACAATCACCGACCCGGCGCTGGTCCCGACCACCCTGGCCGCCGCCCTGGGGATCCGCCTGACCGGCAGCGCCACCGCCGAGCAGGCACTGCTCACCCACCTCACCGACCAGGAACTACTCCTCGTGCTCGACAACCTCGAGCAGGTGCGCCATGCCGGACCGTTTGTAGCGGAGCTCGTGTCGGCCTGTCCCAGGCTCAAGGCGCTGGTGACCAGCCGCACGCCACTCCAGGTGCGGGGCGAGCAGCAGTTCGAGGTCTCCCCGCTCTGGGTGCCTGCGGCGGATCAGCTTGCAGCAGCTGGCGCCGACCGCTCACCCGCCGTTGCGCTGTTCCGGCAACGAGCGCACGCCGCCCTGCCGGGATTCGTCCTCGATGACGGAAACCTGCCGGCGGTGGCCGCGATTTGCCGGCATCTCGACGGCATCCCGCTGGCCATCGAGCTTGCAGCCGCCCAGGTCAAGCTGCTCTCGCCTACCGCCATGCTGGCCCGCCTCGCCGACCGGTTTGCGCTCTTGAGCACCGGTTCGGCCGACGCCCCGGCCCGCCAGCGCACCATGCGGGACACCATCGCCTGGAGCTACGATCTGCTCGAGCCCGCCCACCAGACGCTCTTCCGCACGCTGGCGGTCTTTGCCGGCGGCTTCGATATGCCGGCGGTGGAGGCGGTGGCAGGAGGGGGAACTGTCCTCGACGGGCTGCGGGCGCTGGTCGAGCAGAGCCTGGTAACCCGGCAGGGCAAGGATCGCTTCACCCTGCTGGAAACGGTGCGGGCGTATGCCGTGGAACAGCTGGAGGCAGCGGGAGAGAGTCAGACAGTCCGGGAACGGCATGCCGCCTACTACCTCCGGCTGGCCGGGGAGGCAGAGCCCCAGCTCACGGGTTCCGAGCTGGCATCCTGGCAGGAGCAACTCGAAGCAGAGCTGGGCAACATCCGGGCGGCACTTGCCTGGTCCGAGGAGTCGGGCCAGGTCGAGATCGGTCTGCGCATCCTGGCGGCGCTCTGGCGCGCCTGGGTGGCACGGGGCCATGTCGCCGAGGGTAGGGACCGGATTAGACGGCTGCTGGCTGGACGCGAGCAGAGGGTGTCATCCTGGGTTCGAGGCCGAGCGCTCTTTGCCGCCGGCGCCTTTGCCTACTATGCCGGCGATTATCCCGCGGCAAAGGAGACCTGGGAGGAGTGCCTGGAGCTGTGGCGGGAGCTCGACGACCCGGCCGGCATCGCCCTCACCCTCAACGGTCTGGCGTCGGTGGCAACCGACCAGGGGCGGCACGACATCTCGGTGGCATACCTCGACGAGTGCATCGGAATCCGACGCGGACTCGGTGATGCCTATGCTCTCGGCACCTCGCTGCACAACCGGGCGACCGTCGCTCGCTATCAGGGCGAGTACCGGCTGGCGCAGGAGTTGTATAGGGAGTCACTGGAGCTCTACCGATCGGCGGGTGCCGACGCCGCGAGCGGCATGCCGCTCGGTGGACTGGCGGCGGTGAGCACTGAGCTCGGCGACTACGATTCAGCGCTCACCTACGGAGAAGAAGCGGTGGCCGCCTTCCGCCATTCCGGATCGCTTCCCGGGCTGGCACTGGCCTATCTACATCTCGGCGGCGCGGCAGCCGCTGTTGGTGACCACGCCGGCGAGCGCGCTGCCTTTGAGAAGGGTTTCCAGCTGTTTCGGGACGCGGGGGTTCGAGAAGGGATGGCCAATGCGCGGCTCAATCTCGCCCGGTGCGAACTGGATGATGGGAACCCCGATGAGGCGCGGACCCTCTGCCATGAAGCGCTGGACGTGCTCCGTGAAATTGGCCACCGGCGAAGCATGGTCGGGGCCCTCTTCCTGCTGGGCGATATCGACCAGGCGGACAACCGGATGGAGCGAGCGGCCAGACGCTATGCCGAGGGTCTGGCGATGGCCCGCGAGCTGGGCTACCCGCGCGGCGAGATCCAGGGGCTGGAGCGCCTGGCCCACCTGGCATGCGTCCGGGTCGAGCTATCCGAGGCGAGACTTCTCTACGGTAAGGCGTCGAAACTACGCATCGCCATTGGCATGCCCATGTCGGCACGGGAGGTAGCCACATATGAAGAGGACACCGCGGCTATTGGAATCGTGCGGCCCGCAGGGCAGACCTGAGACACCTCGCGAGATAGGTATGATGATGACCATGCGACGGCGCACCGTCCCACACCGGGTATGACTGATGGCTGAACGCGACGCAGTGCTCGTCGATGGGCAGACCGGTACTGTCGATCTGGTGGCGCTGGCCGGCGGTGGCGAGCGCCGGCCGGCCTGGAGCGCTCGCATTGCGGATCTGAACCTCAACCTCATCATCCTCGAGGCCGGCAGCGGCATCGACGAGCACGTGAACGAGGCGGTGGACGTGCTGATCCTCGTTGTGCGCGGATCAGGGACGGTGGAGATCGATGGGCACTGCCACGACGTCGCGGCCGGCCAGTTGCTCGTCATCTCGAAGGGCAGACGGCGCGCGCTGCGGGCCGGACCTGACGGCTTCGCCTATCTCACCTGCCACCGGCGGCGGGAAGGACTCCAGCCCTCCGCGCCTCGTCACGGCCGGCAGCCGTAGAACGCGTCCGCCTATTGGGCATTCCGGTGTGGGGAACCCGGCGCGCCCACGTTCCTGGAGGAATCCTCAGGCCAGCGCCACGAGCTCGCCCTCCAGCGCGGCCTCGATTTCCGGGCGCTCGTTCGCCAGCTGCGCCAGCTCTCGCTCGATCTCTTCCTCGCGATCCTGCACGCGGCCGAACAGGTCGGCGCTGCGGCGGCGGATCTCCTCCTCCTGGGGGGTCCGGGCGTCGATCTGAAGATTCTCGCGGAGCGTCTTCTGGCGCTCGCGCAGCTCCGCTAGCTCGGCCTGCAGCGCATCCGACTTGCGCTCCAAAGCGGCCAGGCTCTGCCGCAGACGCAGCAGCTCGCGCAACCGGCGACGGGTCTCGGCGTCGAGGAAGCGATGCTCCAGGTAGCCCGCCAGCTGGTCGAGATCGACGTCCAGCACCGCCTCGTGCCGGGCCAGCAGCGTGCGCTCCACGACCTGGAAGGCGGTCTCGATACCCGGCGGACAGGTGACGCGCCAGCGGCGGTGTTCGAGCGTCTCTTCATCCGGCGACCTCGTTTCCGCGAGCTCAGCTTGCTTCAGCCGCTCGATCGTCACCACCTGTTCCTCCGGCAGCGAGCTGGCGAGGGTGTACGTGGTTCGCTGGTCGCGATACTCCTGGATGTGGAGGTAGGATTCGGTCAGGTCGATGGCTGCAATCGCATCGGCGACTTCGGTCCGCTCCCGGACCGCTATTCCCAGCTCGACGGCGTAGGCCAGCGCGATCTCGGCGCTCGATCTGGTGAATGGCAGGATGGCATCGCCGCGATACCGCCCTTCCTCGACGATGGTAGCCGGGCCCCGCTCGAGCGTGAGGCCGGTCGCGTTCTCGAACCGTAACGTGACGACCGGATGGCGCGGGTGCTTGGTACCGTTGTAGAGCAGCTCGCGGCGGTACGGCGCCCGGTGCTGGGCGATCGGGATCATGGCACTCTCGCCTGCCCTGACCGAGACCGCTCCCAGCCGGTACTCGAAGAGCTCGGCGAGATCCTGCGTCTCGGTCACCAGTTCGATCGACTCCTCCAGCCCCCACGGTTCCGGCGCGCGGGCGTGAGCGAACCGGTGTGCCATAGCGGGCGCAGCGGACAGCGCCGGCGCCATCCGCCCCAGCGGCGCCTCCAGCTCGACCGGTCCGGCCGGCAGGCGTGAGAGATCCCTGAGTAGACGCCGTTCGGGGATGACGCTGCTGGTCAGATCGTAGCGGAAGGATACCGGCTGGCCGGCGACCAGCGTGACCTCGACGTCGTCCAGGTCCTCGTCGAGGCAATTGTCGATGACCGCCCAGGCCTGGAGCAGGCAGTGCGGCGCCCCACCACCGGTCGCGACCAGCCGGTATGAGACGCGCCACACCGGGCACGGCGCGGCGTAGCTCACCTCGACCTCCCGACCCGGCGCGTCCAGCTCGACCGCCAGCGCGCGGGCTCCCCGCGGACCGGCGTCCAGCACGCGGTCCAGGTCCGCCCCAACCTGCGCGTCTTCCACCTGGAGCTGGGTGATCCTCTCGCTGGCGACCTGCTCGACCGTTCCCCTGGCGGTAGCCATCACCACCATGGCGCCGCGCTTGCGTCCCTGTGGGTGCTCCTCGATGCCGAGCAGACGTCCCTCGACGGCCCGGGCGCCTTCCAGCCGGAGGATCACCGGGGCGCCGCGCAACTCGCGCAGCAGGTCGAAGAAGCCGTGCTTCCGTCCCACCGAAAGGGCGGAGTCACGCCGGGTGCGGAAACGCACGCTCCGCACCTGACCGCCCCCCGAGGCGACCACGACCAGGCTCTTCAGCACATCATCCACATCGGCGGCGTCAAACACCAGCGAAAGCGACCCGTCTTCGACGGTCCCACGGCGGGTGAGGAATCCCAGTCCGTGCTTGTAGAGAACGAGGGAGCGAAGCGGCAGATCTGTCATGGGAATCCTCCGATAGTTTCTCCGACAACAACTTAGTTGATTATAACAGTATCTACGCGGTCAACCTTGCGGAGCACGGGGATGATGGGATGGCGCCATAGCTCGCCGCCGCCAGGCCCCGGCGAGTTTATGTTCTGATAAACTGGCGGGGTACTGGTGATGGATCTGGATCGATTGGGGACGGCGCTCCGCGAGCGTCGGGAGGCCCTGGGCATCCCGCGCACCGAGCTGGCTCGCCGCGTGGGTGTTACGCCTACCTATATCTGGTTGGTGGAAAACGCGAAGCCGCGCCAGAGCGGACAACCATCGCGGCCGGCGGAACACGTGATCGAGCGCTGGACGCGGGCACTCGGCATGGACGAGCGTTACACCCGCCAGGCATTGCGCCTCGCCGGCTACGGCGAGCAACAGGCGCCAGTGGATACCGCGATGCTGGCCGCGGCGCCGGCCGTGCTGGCGGCGCCCACGACAGTCCGGCCCATGGCCCGCGCTCGCCGCGAGCCCTTCGGCGGGGAATCGAGTCACGCGGAGCTGCTGCCGTTCGCCCAGGCGCCAGTCCGCTTTGCCCAGCCACCGGAGCTACAGAGTGAGGTTCTGGTGCAGCAGGTGCGTGACATTCTGGAGACGGCCCGCGCCGCGGACCGCTGGGCGGAGGTAACCACCATGCTCGAGTCGTTCCTCGACTGGCTGCGATTTCGGTTGGAGCGCGCCGAGTGAGCGCTTTCCGCCGCCGAACGCTATCCCTGCTGGTGCTGGTGGTAATCGCCATTCCGGCCCTGCGCGTCCTGACCGCCGGCGCCTCGCCGGCTCCCGCGCGCCCTTCGCTGGCGCCCACGCATCTCTACATCATGTTCATCCCCGGCCTCTGCGGCTGGCCGACCACCGATTGTCACGGCAACACGAACGCACGAGCTCGGGCGCAGGCGACGTTCCACCTGCTCCGCGCGGCGCTGAGCGGCGCCCATGTCGCCTACAGCGCGCTGTACTACAGCTACAATCCCAGGCGAAGCACGTACACGGCAGGCGATACCCGCCAGGCCATCGCCCGCTCGGTGGCAGCGCTCGAGCAGCAGCTGCGGCCCGTCGCGGCACGCGATCGTTCCGCGGTGTTCGATCTCGCATGCTACAGTCTCGGCGGCGTGGTCGCCGCGAATTGGGCGGTCACCGATGGGCGGCGCCCAGCGCCACGCGGACTGCTGCCCCGCGTCCACAGCATCATCACCTTCGACAGCCCGGTGCGCGGCATCGCATCCCCCTTCTATCCACTGGTCACCCGCTTCGTCGGCGGGGCAGTGTGGAGTGACCTGCGATCGAGCAGCCCGGTGATCCGCGCCATCACCGCCTTCGGCGATGCCTGGTGGCGGACGGCGGGACATCTCCACACGGTCGCCAACCGGGCCGACAAGCTGGTGCCGCCAGTGGACGCGCTCCTCGGCCGGCAGAAGATCGTTTCCGACGGCCAGTGCCCCGTGGACTTTCTGACCCTTCGTCTCTGCCACGGCGCCGTCATGGCGGACGCGCCGCTGGCCCGTTTCGTCGCCTGCCACTGGGTCACGAGCTCGCAACAGTGCGTCGTCACGCCGACCCCGACCGCCAGCCCCACGCCGATCCCGCCGACCGCCACGCCGACGGAGACACCGACCACCACGCCCACTCCGAGCGCCACCGCGACGCCGACACCCACCACCACGCCGACGCCATCCTCCGGGCCACCGCCGCCCCCCGCGCCGTGAACCGGCCCGTCGTTCCGCAACGCGACGGGCAGGAGGCCCTTCGGTCTGCGCCGCCTATGGTGGGCAGTCTACTCCCCGCCGCCCGCGCGTGTTCCTAACACGGCAGAGGCGGTGGGCGGCGGGTACGCCCTGGGTGCCTCCGTGGCCGGCTTTCATCACGCATACCAATCCGGTTCCATAACGGCTCGGCACGTTCGCATACCCCGTTTCGGTATGGAGCGGGTACGCCCCGGGTGCCTCTGTGGACGGCTCGCACCCCGCCCGCGATTCCGTGGCCATTGTGCCGACGATCGCGGCGCGTGTGCCCGCATGTTGGTTATCGCGATGTGTTCGGGGCACGGTTGGCGTGCGTTGTGATGGCCGGCCACAGAGGGTGGACGGCCTACCGCACGGTGTGGGAAACCACGAGGCATTCATGAAACGGAGTTCGGATGCGTGGGGACAGCCGGCAGTTGCGGAGTATCGCTGGGATGCGTTATGGTAGCCCGCCACGGAGTCACGCGGGGGTACCCGCGGTCTACCGTGGAGCGTCTGGATGCAGCGGGTTTGGCAGCGCGCGGACGGCGCCGCGCATGGCACCGGCAAGTGTCATGCGCCCGATCTTGCGCTGTGATGCTGACCTATAATGAAGTAATCACTTAATTGATTTGGGGACAGGGTGACGCGAAATCGTGGCGCCGCCGGTTCGACACTCGGCGGCGGGGTTGATTCCGTTCTGTGTGAGGCACGCTGCGTGCATCCGGAAGCTGTCGCGCACGCCCGGGAGAGCCTGGCTTCGGAAGCGACCTACGCGAGTCTCGCCGCCACCTACGCCGCCCTCGCCGACCCGACGCGTGCCAAGATCGTGCACCTCTTACTGGCCCAGGAGCTGTGCACCTGCGACATCGCGGTGGTGCTCGGCATCACGGACTCGGCGGTCTCTCAGCATCTCCGCCTGCTGCGCTCGCTGCGGTTGGTGAAGTCCCGTCGCGCCGGCAAATTCGTCTTCTACTCCCTGGACGACGCTCACATTTCCCTGCTGGTCCAGGTCGGTCTCACCCACCAGCACCACGAGCCGGCGGCCCGCGCCACGGCTGCCGCCTCGCTCGAGGAGCCGCGCTGATGGCAGCACACCCGGGACACGACCACGGCGTGGCGGGGCGCGCCCTGCGGACGGCGTTGCTGCTGACTGCGTTGATTCTCGTGGTCGAGCTCGCCGCCGGTATCCTCGCCCACTCGCTGGCGCTGCTCGCCGACGCCGGCCACGTCTTCACCGACATCGTCGCGCTCGGTCTCGCCTGGTTCGCCTCGACTCAGGCCGAGCGACCGGCCGACGCCGGCAAGACGTACGGCTACCATCGCAGCGGCATACTGGCCGCGCTCCTCAACGCGGCCCTTCTCATCCTCATCGTGGCCGCGGTGGCGTACGAAGCGATCCAGCGGCTCCGCCATCCGACCGCGGTCACGCCCTGGCTGCTGTTGGTAGCAGCCGGGATCGGGATCACCCTCAATCTCTATATCGCCGCGCGGCTGCGCGCCGAGCACGACGGCAGCCTCAATATTCGGGCGGCGCTTCTCCACGTCCTGGGCGACATCGGCGCCTCGGTTGGCGTCGTCATCGCCGCGGCGATCATCGCGCTCACCCAGTGGTATCCGATCGATCCGATCCTGTCTCTGGCGATCGCCGGGCTGATCGCGCTCGGCGCCTGGACGATTCTCCGTGAGACGGTGGACATCCTGATGGAGTCGGCTCCCCGAGGACTGGATGTGACGCAGCTGGTCCGCGACATGGTGCACTCGCCCGGCGTCCAGGATGTGCACGATCTCCACGTCTGGTCGATCGCCGGCGGCATGAGCGCGCTCTCAGCGCACGTCCAGATCGAGGACCAGCCGCTGAGCCGGTGCGACGCTGTCCTGGCCGGCATGACCGAGATGCTCCGGCAGCGTTACCACATCGGCCACGCCACCATTCAGCTCGAGTGTGCCGGCTGCGAGACGACGCACCTGTACTGCAACCTGAACCAGAACGGCAAGCACAGGCACGAGGCGCTGGAGGAGGGTACCACCGCGGCGCGGCGTGCCGCGCCGTGAGGATCATCACGACCGCTGAAACACCCGCCGGTTAGCGGCTTGAACGAGACATCGATCGCACGCGACGAGGCGAGGCGGAACTGCGATATGCGGAGCGAGGTCGCCATCGCGCTGGGCGCAGTGCTTCTGATGCTGTACCCTCGCCTGACCCAGCGGCGCATTGCCGCCTGCATCGACAGTGAGGCGCTCCGCGGCGATGCCGCCGACAGCATCATCTGCGCCTCCATGGCGGCGGCCTTCTGGCCGACCTGGTGCTCGACGCGTTATTCCCCGGGGAATGGGCCGAAGACCTGGCGGTTCTCGTCTCCCTCATCTGGCCGGCGGGCGAGACACGGGAAGCATTCGGGGCGCGAGAGAACCGCCGGAGGACTCGTGCCGGGCTTACGCGCTACCTGAGGAGCTGGAACTGCCCGACGAGCTGCTGCCGGCCGAACTGGAGCGATGCTTGCCGTGCTTGTGGGACCCGGTTCGAGAGCCGGCCCTGGCCGGTGCTTCCATGATATGTGTGGCCTGGAAGGTCTTGCCGTCCGCACTCAGGCTCCCACGCGCGATGATCTCGTCGCCGACCTTGATCGCGGATCGAGCGGCGGCGCCGCTTTCCCCTTTGATCTTGAAGGTAGTGGTGTTCGAGACGGAGATCGTCGTCGGCAGGTTCGCGGCCGTGCCTCTGATCGGGGAAATGGTGTAGGTCGAGCCGTTCATCGCGGTAATCGTGCCGACCAGGCGGGGCAGCGCGATACGAACGCGCTGCGCCTGAATGGTGGCACCCTCACGCGTCCCCC
>Ga0209168_10002463_pt1 | contig 13344 bp, 10 predicted proteins | sample Coa_R1_FD_187156 | JGI IMG/M metagenome (GOLD analysis project Ga0209168, IMG submission 187156) | Surface soil microbial communities from Centralia Pennsylvania, which are recovering from an underground coalmine fire - Coalmine... | ecosystem: Environmental > Terrestrial > Soil > Unclassified ... | reverse complement strand
CCGCCTGAAGGCGGGCGCTACACCGCCCTAATATTGAATTGAATGCGCGACCGGACTCATTCGACGTGGCACAACTTCAGAAAGCGATCCAGGGACGGCGAGAGAGCCGCAAGGGCCGTCAGGTCTCGCTGCGTGAAGTCGGCGCCGGCCTGCGCCAGAGACCGGGCCTTCCTGCAAATCTGCACCACTCCATGGACGCGGGTGCCGTCCATGATGGGCGCGCTCATGATCTTCTGGATCAGTTCGCCGGGATCCCTGCCGAGCGGGACGGCTTCAAATACGTTGGCATGCCGCGCCGAACTGAAATTGTTGACCACTTCAGGACGGCGTTCACGCGCCGTGCGCGCAGCCAGCGCCGTGGTGCTGGTGAGGGGAATGGTGCCGACCGGAGTCAGCTTCGCCGGAATCACAAACTTCAGGGCCTTATATTTCGGAATGACTTTCAAGACTGCCACTTCATCCACATCCACGCCGAAAAGCTTGGCCAGCGTTCTAGCCACCGTGTCCAGGGAATCGGAATTGGGCGCGCTCCCGCTGCTTTCGATGGTGGTGACGATCGATCCCAAGTCGGCAAGCTGCTTTTCCGGCATCAACATTCTCCCCAGGTTCGCCACGCATAGTATATCCAAGACATGTCGGCGGGGAATCGAAGTATTCTGATTGATGTCGCCATTGAAAAACTAGCGGAAATTACCTATACTGAATTTTCAAGTCCATCGGAGCTGGAATGCCTGCGAGCGAAGTGGATTTTCGACAGTTTTGCCCATTTTCCACGCGAACATGTCCATACCAGAAGATTAAGAAATTGCCATAAATCGTCGGGTTTTCCGAGAGGGGTAGAACGGGGTGTGCCGCTACGCCGGGGCGCGCCGGAAGGATTCGGCTGAAGAACCATGGGAAAGAATTCAGGAGTACCGCAATGACAGAAACTACGGCGGAAACAAAAGCTGCGCCGAACCGGCTGCTGCTTCTTTGGAACAGCGTCATTGGCAAAAAAGTAGTTATGGCCGTAACCGGCGCGGTGCTGATTCTCTTTGTGCTCGCGCACATGGTCGGGAATCTGAAAATCTTCTCCGGGCCGGAGGAGATCAATGCGTACTCGCGGTTCCTGCGCGAAGTAGGCTGGCCGGAATTGGGCTACGGGCAGCTACTGTGGCTCGTGCGCATTGTGCTCTTCGTTTGCGTGATCCTGCACATCGTGGCGGCCACGCAACTGACCCTTCTGAACCGCAAGGCCCGCCCGGACGGCTACGAAACGCGGAAGAACGTGGAGACTTCCTGGGGCGCGTTGACCATGCGCTGGGGCGGCGTGCTGCTGGCGGTTTTCATCGTCTTCCATCTGTTCCACTTCACCGGCGGAATGGTGGGATTTCAACCCGGGCAGTTTGAGCACCTGATGGTGTATCAGAATGTGGTTGCCGGATTCCAGGTGGTTCCAATTTCGCTGTTCTACATCCTCGCCATGGCCGCTCTGTGCCTGCACCTCGATCACGGGATTTGGAGCATGCTGCAGACGCTCGGCTGGGTGAATCTGTACAACACGAAAAGTTTGAGAATCCTTTCCAGAATCGTTGCTCTGATTATTTTTGCCGGATTTATCTCGGTGCCGATTTCGGTGCTCGCGGGCTGGGTGCGCTGAGGGGAGAGAAATGTTCGATTCCAAGATTCCGCCAGGTCCAATCGAAGAGAAGTGGGAGCGGTCCCGCTTTGAGATGAAGCTGGTCAATCCGGCCAACCGCCGCAAGCACACCATCATCATGGTCGGCTCCGGGCTGGCCGGCGCCTCGGCCGCCGCTTCGCTCGGGCAGCAGGGCTACAACGTGCACTGCTTCTGCTTTCAGGACAGTCCGCGCCGCGCGCACTCGATCGCCGCGCAGGGCGGCATCAATGCCGCGAAAAACTACCGCAATGACGGTGACAGCATTCATCGCCTGTTTTATGACACGGTGAAGGGCGGCGATTTCCGCTCGCGGGAAGCGAATGTGTTCCGCCTGGCGCAGATCAGCGTAAATATCATCGACCAGTGCGTGGCGCAGGGCGTTCCGTTCGCGCGCGAGTACGGCGGGTTGCTGGATACGCGTTCATTCGGCGGCGTGCAGGTTTCCCGGACGTTTTACGCGCGCGGGCAGACGGGGCAGCAGTTGCTGCTGGGAGCCTACCAGGCCCTTGAAGAGCAGATCGCCGCGGGCACGGTGAAAATGCACACGCGCAGCGAGATGCTGGACCTGGTGCTGGTCAACGGCCGGGCCCGCGGCATCGTCACGCGCGATTTGACCACCGGAGCGATCGAAAGTTTCGCGGGGGACTGCGTGGTCCTGGCGACCGGCGGCTACGGCAACGTTTTTTATCTATCCACCAATGCCAAGGGCTGCAACACCACGGCCATCTGGCGCGCGCACCGTCGCGGCGCCTATTTCGGCAATCCCTGCTTCACGCAGATTCATCCGACCTGCATTCCGGTGAGCAACGAAAACCAGTCCAAGCTCACGCTGATGTCGGAATCCCTGCGGAACGATGGGCGCGTGTGGGTCCCGAAGAAGAAGGGCGACACGCGGCCGCCTACACAAATTCCCGAGGACGAGCGCGATTATTACCTCGAGCGGCGCTACCCCAGTTTCGGCAACCTCGTTCCGCGTGACGTGGCTTCCCGCGCGGCCAAGGAAGTCTGCGACGAAGGCCGCGGCGTGGGTCCCGGCGGACAGGGCGTCTATCTGGACTTCGCCGACGCCATTCGCCGCATGGGCGAATCGGTGGTGCGCGAAAAATACGGCAACCTCTTCGACATGTATGAGGAGATTACCGGGGAAAACGCCTACAAAGTTCCCATGCGTATCTATCCCGCGGTCCATTACACGATGGGCGGCCTGTGGGTGGACTACCAATTGATGTCCACGATTCCCGGGCTGTTTGTCGCCGGCGAAGCGAATTTCTCCGACCACGGCGCCAACCGCCTGGGCGCCAGCGCGCTGATGCAAGGGCTGGCCGACGGCTACTTCATCCTGCCGTACACGATTCCCAATTACATTGCCTCGAATTCGCTGGAGAAGGTGGACACTTCGCACCCCGAATTTGCGGCCGTAAAGGATGCCGTAAACGCCCGGATCGCCAAGCTGCTGGGCATTCACGGCACGCGTACCGTGGATTCCTTTCACAAGGAACTGGGCAAGCTGGTCTGGGAAAATTGCGGCATGGCCCGGTCCGCGGAAGGCTTGCGCACCAATCTGGCCAAAATTCCGGCGTTGCGCGAGGAGTTCTGGCACAACCTGCGCATCGTCGGCACGGGAGCGGAGCTGAATCAATCGCTCGAGAAGGCCGGGCGCGTGGCGGATTTCCTGGAACTCGCGGAACTCATGGCCCTCGACGCCCTGGAACGCGAAGAATCCTGCGGCGGCCATTTCCGCGTTGAGAGCCAGACTCCGGACGGCGAAGCCTTGCGCGACGATGAACGCTTCTCCTTCGTTTCGGCTTGGGAATGGAAGGGCGAAGGCGACCAATGGGAACTGCATAAGGAACCGCTGGCCTTCGAGCACGTTCACCTTGCCCAGAGGAGCTACAAGTAGCCCATGAACCTCACACTCAAAGTTTGGCGGCAGCAGGACCACAAATCGGCCGGGAAGTTTGTCAGCTACCAGGTGCAGGGCGTCACGCCGGATATGTCGTTCCTGGAGATGCTGGACCTGCTGAACGAAAACATTCAGGCCAAGGGCGAAGCTCCGGTGGCCTTTGACCATGACTGCCGCGAGGGAATTTGCGGCATGTGCGGATTCCTCATCAACGGAGTCGCGCACGGCGGGCATCGCGGCACCACCGTTTGCCAGCTTTCGATGCGATTTTTCAAGGACGGCGATTCGCTGACCCTGGAGCCGTGGCGCGCCAAGGCGTTCCCCGTGCTGCGCGATCTGGCCGTCGATCGCTCCGCGTTCGATCGCATCATCCAGGCCGGCGGCTTCATCAGCGCGCCAACGGGCGTCGCTCCGGATGCTCGGGCGATTCTTGTTCCCAAGGAAAATGCCGATCGCGCCATGGACGCGGCCGCTTGCATCGGCTGCGGCGCGTGCGTCGCCGCGTGTCCCAATGCCGCCGCCATGCTGTTCACCGCGGCAAAAATCGTGCATCTGAATTCGCTGCCGCAAGGGCAGCCGCAGCGTGACGAGCGCACCGCTGACATGGTTGCGGCTATGTCCGCGGAGCTTTTCGGCAGCTGCACCAATCACGGCGAATGTGAGGCCGTCTGCCCCAAGAAGATTCCGCTCGAATTTATCGGCCGGATGAACCGCGATCTGATTCACGCAACGCTGCATCGCCGAGGCGAGTAAGATCCAAAGCGTGAGGTCCCACGCCCATGCGCGCTGACGAACTTTCCGCACCGGCGCGCGCAATTCATTTCTCCAGCCTGGTCCTTGACGCCCACGCGGATACCCCGCAGCGCCTCTTCTTTGAACAATTCGATCTCGCGGCCCGCGATGCCGAGGGATGTGTCGATATTCCCCGGCTGCGCGAGGGCGGCGTTAGCGCGATTTTCTTTGCGTTGTGGGTGCCCGTCGAAGTCAAAGGCGCAGCGGCGACGCAGCGCGCCCGCGACTTGCTGGCGGCGACGCTAAGGCAGATCGAAATTCACAGCGACCTTCTCGCCCTCGCTGCGAATTCCAGCGAGGTGCGCGCCGCCCGGGCGGCGGGCAAAGTCGCGGTCCTGCTGGGCGTCGAAGGCGGGCACGCCATCGACAACGACCTCGCCTTGCTGCGGGAATTCCACGCCCGCGGCGTCCGCTACATGACCTTGACCCACAACGCCGCAACCGAATGGGCCGACTCCTCCAACGACGCTCCGCGCCACAACGGGCTGACCGATTTCGGCAGGGAAGTGATCCGGGAAATGAACCGCCTCGGAATGATGGTTGACGTGTCGCATGTCTCGGATTCCACGTTTTACGATGTCCTGCAAACCTCCCTCGCGCCGGTCATCGCGTCGCACTCCTGCTGCCGGGCGCTGTGCACCGCGCCGAGAAATCTGGATGACGCCATGATCCACGCGCTGGCGGCACAGGGTGGAGTGATTCACATCACGTTTCATGACGGCTTCTTGAGCCAGGAATATTCGGACGCCAAGCGCGCCATCGCCGCGGAGATCGCAGCGAACGAGCAGGTGGTCACGCAGCGGAACGGCGAGAACGAAGCCCGCAACCTGATCGAACTGCAGGGCCTGAGCGACGCGGCAATCCGCGCCGGAAAGCTGCCACAGGTGAGCTGGCAAAAAATCGTTGAGCATATCGATCACGCCGTGCGCATCGCCGGCGCGGATCACGTTGGCCTAGGTTCGGATTTCGACGGGGCGTTCATGCCCGAAGGGCTCGAAGACGCGTCCAAGTTTCCGCGGATCACGGAAGGCCTGCTCCAGCGCGGATATTCAGAGGCCGATATCCGCAAAATCCTTGGAGGAAATACGCTTCGAGTGATGGACGATGCCGATCGGGTTGCTGAACTGATACACTCAGGGAAGGCCTAGTCAGCGGACGGGAATCACGGCATAATATGCGCCGTTCATTTTTGAATGGGAGAAAACTGAGATGAATCACGTCCCCAAAATCGCGGTTCTGGCCTGCGCGCTTTGTTTCGCTTCGAGCCTGGTGGCCGCGCAAACGCCTGCGCCGCCCGCGAAAAAGCCGTCGACCGCGGCCAAAGCTCCGGCCGCCAAGGCGCCAGCGAGAACCACTCCCTACGATCCCACCCTGTTGCATCCTGAGGCTCTGAAATTGAAGGCTCCCGCGGAGTACGATGTGAAGTTCGTCACCACCGCCGGCGAGTTCACCATCAAAGTGACGCGCTCCTGGGCGCCCAACGGCGCGGACCGTTTCTACAATCTGGTCCGCCATCATTTCTATGACGGCGCGGCGTTCTTTCGCGTGCTGCCTGGTTTCATGGCGCAATTTGGGCTGAGCGCGTATCCCGAAGTTTCCAAGGTTTGGGATCCCGCGACGATTAAGGACGATCCCGTCGCGCAGAGCAACCAGCGCGGCTTCGTCTCCTTCGCCACCGCCGGACCGAACACGCGCACGACGCAGGTGTTCATCAACTATGGAAATAACGCGGCGCTGGACAAGAGCGGATTTTCGCCGTTCGCCGTCGTCTCGGACGGCATGGATGTCGTGGACAAGCTGTATAACGGATATGGAGAAGGCGCGCCGGACGGCCACGGTCCAAATCAAGGCTTGATCGGCGAGCGCGGGCATTTGTATCTTGAGAAAGGCTTTCCGAAGCTCGACGTAATCCGGTCCGCGACACTGGTGCAGGCCGCGGCGGCTGCTCCGGCCAAGTAGCGCTCGGAAATTCGGCCGGGCGGACGCGGTAAGCGTGCGCCCGGGTTGGCCAGTCCGCAAGAATCTGTCTCACATTTGACCAGAGCAATTTTCAAACCATGAATTTCATGCGGATGGGAAAGAGGGAAGTGGCCGTGCAGGAGGAATCCGGCGCGCTCGAAGTAGTGCGCGAGGTCAGCCTCGATCGCGGAAGTTGGATCGAGACGGACCAGGCCATCGCCGCGTGCTTTGCCGTCGCGGCTTGCCTCGTCCATTTCCTGTGGAACGGCCGCTACGGATATTTTCGCGATGAGCTTTACTACGCCGCATGCGGGCAGCATCTCGCGTGGGGCTACGTGGACCAGGCCCCGCTGATCGCAGTGATTGCCCGCGTTTCGCGAATGCTGTTCGGGGATTCCCTGCACGCGCTGCGATTTTTTCCGGCCCTGGCCGCCGGCGCAAAATTGCTGCTGACCGGGTGGATTGTGCGCGAGCTGGGCGGGCAGCGCTACGCGCAGATCCTGGCCGGCACGGCCATGCTGCTGTGCCCCATCTACCTGACCATGGACAATTTTCTGTCTATGAACGCGTTCGAGCCGGTGTTCTGGATGCTATGCGTGGCGATTTCCATTCGCATTGTGCGCACCGGAAACGATGGCCTGTGGCTGTGGTTCGGGCTGATTGCCGGAATCGGAATTCTGAACAAACACTCCACGCTGATTTTCGGCCTGGCATTTCTTCTGGGCCTGATCGCCACGCGCCAGCGCGCGCTGCTCCGCTCGTCGAAGATCTGGCTGGGCGGGCTGATCTCTCTTCTGATTTTCCTTCCGAACTTCATCTGGGAAGCGAGAAATCACTGGCCGACCATCGAAATTCTGCAAAACGTCGATCGCATGAAGAACATGCACGTGACCTGGATGCAATTCATCGTGCAGCAGACCTTCCTCGTGCATCCCCTGGGCGCGCCCATTTGTGTTGCGGGGTTGTGGTTCTTTCTGCGCGGGCGTGAAGGCGAACCGTTCCGTTATCTGGGCTGGACGTATTGTTTCCTGCTCGCCGAATTCCTGATTCTGCGCGGGCGAATTTACTATCTCGCGCCAATCTACCCCATGTTGTTCGCCGCGGGCGCCGTGGCGATCGAAGCGTGGATCGCTGGTTACGGCAGAAACTGGGTCAAGACGGCGATCCTCACACCGTTGGTGGTCGGGGGGCTGGTTGCCGCGCCGCTGGCGTTGCCGATACTTCCCCTCGATGCGGCCGCGCAATATGCCAATTATTGGGACGTCGATCGCGTGCAGGTAGAAAAGGAACCCAGCGGCAAATTGCCGCAGATGTATGCGGACATGATGGGCTGGCCGCAGCAGGCCGATGCGGTCGCCGGAGTCTTCCACTCGCTCTCGCCCGGTGAACAATCGCGGGTGGCGATCCTCGCGGGGAATTACGGGCAGGCGGGCGCGATCGACTATTTTGGGCCGTCGCTGGGCCTGCCGCACGCGATTAGCGGGCATAACAACTATTACCTGTGGGGCCCCGGCAATTTCAGCGGGGACGTCGTGATTTCCGTGGGAGTACCGCTCGACCAGCTCAGAGCCATGTTCGGCGAGATCGACGTGGCCGCGACGATCAACAACGAATATGCCATCCCGGAAGAAAATAACTTGCCCGTCTACATTTGCCGCAAGCCGAAGATGACCCTGCAGCAAGCCTGGCCCAGCCTGAAGTTTTTCGGGTAGGCTTGTGAGCAAAAAGACGATTCAGCCGGACAACTGCCAGCTTAAACAAATCAAGGCCGTATAGTCGCCGTCAAGTTGCCGTCAAGAGTACGGTCAAAGCTTTGTAAGGCTCGGCTTCAGCCGTGCCGTGAAGTGTGGAGGATGAACGCGGCTTTAGCCGCTGGCGATTTAGAATGGCGTGATGATGGTAAGTTTTTGATCGATTTTGTTCGTTCCACAACGTACGAGATTCCAACAGGCCAGCGGCTAAAGCCGAATCTGCTATGCGTAGTTATGGCACGGCTGAAGCTGTCCTACAAAACTTCGGCCGCCAAACGATTATGAAGCTTCTTGGTTTCGGGTCTCTATAGGCTCTAATGGTCCTTCAGGCTTCCCGATTTATCACGCCACTCCCAGAATCGTCACCAGTTCACGTACCGACGCCGCCGATTTATCCAGCGCAGCTTTTTCTTCGGGGGTGAGCTTGATCTCAATGATCTGCTCCACGCCGCGCGCGCCGAGTTTCACCGGAACGCCGACGTACAAACCATTGATCCCGTACTCTCCCTCGAGGTAAGCGGCGCAGGGCAAAATTTTCTTTTTGTCCTTCAGAATGGCCTCGACCATTTCCACTACCGCGGCCGAAGGAGCGTAGTAGGCCGATCCGGTCTTCAAAAGATTGACGATTTCCGCGCCGCCCTTGCGGGTGCGATCGACAATGGCGGCGATACGATCCGGAGGAAGCAGGTCCGGCAGCGGAATTCCCGCGACCGTTGAGTAGCGCGCCAGCGGCACCATGTCATCGCCGTGCCCGCCGAGCACGAACGAATTCACGTTCTCCACCGATACGCCCAGCTCCATGGCCACAAATGCGCTCATGCGCGCCGAATCCAGCACTCCGGCCATGCCCATCACGCGATTCTTCGAGAAGCCGCTGACCTTGAACGCCGCCTGCACCATGGCATCGAGCGGATTGGTCACCAGGACCAGAATCGCATTCGGCGAATATTTTACGACTTGTTCGACGACCGCTTTGACCACGTCGAAATTAGCCTTCAGGAGATCATCGCGGCTCATGCCCGGCTTGCGCGGAAAACCCGCGGTGACCACCACCACGTCGCTGTTGGCCGTTTCCTTGTAATCGCCCGTTGCCGTGGAGATTCCCGTCACGCGCGCGTCCGAGCCGGTGATCGGTGTGGACTCGACCATGTCCAGCGCCTTACCCGCCGGCGGTCCGTCCAGAATATCGGTCAGCACCACGTCGGCCAGTTCCAGGTCCACGATGCGCTGCGCCGTCGTCGACCCTACGAATCCACCGCCCACAACCGTAACTTTCTTCCGCATGAGTGCGTTCTCCTGTTTTGGTCAAAATGGAATTGATTAAGGCAGAATCGCCTGCCGACGCGATCCGGCAGTGACTACTTGGCGACCGCCAGCGATTGCATGTTCTCGATGATGGCGCTGGCGAATTGCGAGGTGCCCAGCTTCGTCGCGCCCTCCATCAGCCGCTCCAGATCGTACGTGACGCGCTTTTGCCCGATGGTCCTCTCGATTCCGGTTTCGATCAGCTTGCCCACTTCGCCCCAGCCCATGAATTCGAACATCATCACGCCGGAGAGCATCACGGAGCTGGGATTGATCACATCCTTGTCCGCGTATTTCGGCGCGGTGCCGTGCGTGGCTTCAAAGCAGCCGTAGCCGTCGCCGATGTTGGCGCCGGGCGCCATGCCCAGGCCGCCGACCTGCGCGGCGCAAGCGTCGGAAATGTAATCGCCGTTCAGGTTGGGCGCGGCAATCACCTGGTATTCATCGGCGCGGGTGATCACCTGCTGAAAAATGGAATCGGCGATGCGATCGTTGATCAGCAGCTTCTGCTTCCACTTGCCCCCGCCGTGGGTGGCATAAATTTTATCGAGCACCGATTTCACTTCATCGCACACCGATTTGCGGAACGCTTCGGTGGCTTGTTCGAGACCGGGCTCAACCAAAGCCGCGTTTTGTTCGACGGTGAGGTTTGGCTCCTTGTCACGATTGCCGAGGATCCAGGTTTCGCGCTCGGTGACGGTCTGCGCGCGGAATTCATCCACCGCGAGTTCGTAGCCCCAGTCGCGGAAAGCGCCTTCGGTAAATTTCTGAATGTTGCCCTTGTGCATGATGGTCACCACGCGCTTCTTGTTGTCCAGCGCGTACTGAATCGCCTTGCGCATCAGGCGCTTGGTGCCGAAGGGCGAAATCGGCTTGATGGCCACCGCCGAATCGGCGCGAATTTGCTTGGGGCCGCCCTTTAGCATGTCCTGATTCAGGAACTCCAAGAGCTTTTTCACTTCGGGAGTGCCGGAGCGCCACTCGATCCCGATATACACATCTTCGGTATTTTCACGGTAAACAATTACATCCATTCTCTCGGGATGTTTCACCGGAGAGTCGACACCCTTAAAATAGCGGACCGGCCGCACACAGGCGTACAGATCGAGAATCTGCCGCAGCGCCACGTTCAGCGAACGGATCCCGCCCCCCACGGGAGTCGTCAGCGGGCCCTTGATCGAAATGCGGAAATCGCGCACCGCCTCCACCGTTTCGTCCGGCAGCCATTGCTTGAATTCATTGAAGGCCTTTTCGCCGGCAAACACCTCGAACCAGGCAATCTTACGCTTCCCGCCATAGACCAGCTCCACGGCGGCATCGAACACGCGCTGCGAAGCTTTCCAGATGTCGCGCCCGGTTCCGTCGCCCTCAATAAATGGAATAATGGGCCGGTCGGGAATGACGAATTTGCCGCCGACATATTCGATCGCCTTTCCATCGGACGGAATGGACCTGCCGTTGTAAGAAGTCTTCATATCTATGTTCCTCTATGGGTTGTGATTCAGTGACGCGAATGGGAAAGAATAGCACAGCAAGCCGCCGGAGGACATATTTGAAGCAATCAAATATCGGGGCGAATTCAATGTGAAACGAAGGCAATTGTTCGAGAGGCAATTTTTCGAAAGCGAAGCCCGTTTATCTGAATCCATGCCGCCGCACGATCCCCGGGCGTAATGTGCCTCTACGGATGATTCCCGCCAATAGAAACGAGTTAGCGAGTTTTCTACCATCCGCTGCGACCGCATCGTAGGCACGAGAAGGCCGTTAGCGCGCGCAACTCGGTTTCAATTGGAGTGAAAGTCCCGGAGGGACGAAAGACCGTAGCCCACCGCGGAAGCGGTGGGAACGCAAACAGGGCAGGAACAAGCCCCGGAGGGGCGACACAATGGCCCATTCGTATAGCGAAACCACATCCATTTCGTATTCAGCACCAAGGGGCGGCGCAATACCATCTCGAAATTATATTTTTGGTTAGGGAAGCGTTGTGGGCCGTTGTGCCGCCCCTCTGGGGCTTTGTCCCTGGCACGCCGGCGTTCCCACCGCTTCCGCGGCGGGCTACGATCTGCCGTCCCTTGCGGGACTTAGGGGTGGTCTCTTGGGAAGATTTGTCCGCGTTACGCGGTTTGCCGCCTAGTCGTAGTATTCCTGCCCCAGGTGCGTGATCAGGTCTTCGCCCATCATCCAGCGCAGGGTGTTTTTCAGTTTCATCGATTGAATGAAGAGGTCGTGCTCGGGGTACAACTCCGGCGCGCACATCGGCGATTTGAAGTAAAAGCTCAGCCATTCCTGAATGCCGCGCATCCCGGCGCGCTTGGCGAGATCGAGGAACAGAATCAGATCGAGCACGATTGGCGCGGCCAGGATCGAATCGCGGCACAGGAAATCGACCTTGATCTGCATCTCGTAGCCCAGCCAGCCGAAGATGTCGATGTTATCCCAGCCTTCTTTATTGTCGCCGCGCGGCGGGTAATAATTGATGCGGACCTTGTGATGGATGTGCCCGTACAGATCGGGATACAGCTTGGGTTGAAGGATGTACTCGAGCACGCCGAGCTTGGATTCTTCCTTGGTTTTGAAGGACTCCGGATCGTCTAGTACCTCGCCGTCGCGATTGCCTAGGATGTTGGTGGAGAACCAGCCGTTCATTCCGATTAGGCGGGCCTTGAAGCCGGGCGCGAGAATCGTCTTCATCAAGGTCTGCCCGGTTTTGAAATCCTTGCCGCAGATCGGCACGCCATGCTGCTTGGCGAGCGCGACAATGGCCGGGATATCGACAGTCAGGTTCGGCGCGCCGTTGGCGAACGGCACTCCGCTGGTGATTGCCGCCCACGCATACAGCATTGACGGCGCGATGGCCGGGTGATTCTCCTTCATTGCCGCCACGAACGATTCAGGCGTCTCATAGACGGCGTGCGGCTTCAGGAAAATTTCTGTCGAGCCGCACCAGATCACAATGGTCCGCGAAACCTTGTTCTTCTTCTGAAATTTCTGGATGTCATCCTTGATCTGCATTGCCAGGTCGTACTTCGTGCGGCCCTTCTTCACGTGTGTGCCGGAAAGTTTCTTGACGTAGTTCTGATCGAACGCGGCTTTCATCGGGCGAATCTTGCTCAGGGTGCCCTTCACCTGCGCCAGGTGCTCGGGGCTGAGAACCGCGGCGTTCTTGGCGGCTTCGTAGGCGCTGACCGGAAAAATATCCCATCCTCCGAACACCAGATCGTCGAGCGTTGCCAGCGGGACGAAGTCCTTGATCGCCGGAGCGCGCCCCTCGGTCCGTTTCCCGAGGCGGATGGTTCCCAGTTGCGTCAGCGATCCGATGGGCAGCGCTTTTTTCCGCCGCACCAGATCGACTCCGGCCATGAAGGTTGTAGCCACCGCACCCATGCCGACGGTCAGGACTCCCAGTTTTCCCTTCGGCAAGGCAATGCCCGCGGACCTGCGCATTCGCATTTCTCCTGTCGTTTTCAAAATGTAAGAACCCTGAAGCGGCTCCCGGGCGCACCCGGCACGGCAGCCGCGTTTCCCATTGCGCAAACAACGTATCATGCGCGAATGCGCGAAGATTTGCAACGCGGAACGGTTTCAGAAAGACAGCCGATCGCGTACTTCCGCCGGCGCAATACCGCACACGGCGCGCGAAACGCGAGGGCGTTCGTCCAGTCGACGCACAGCGTCAGGAGGTCTTCCGTGGCTTAGACGAAGCACGCGCCGTCGCCGCGGCGGCGGTTTGCTTGCTCGAACTCGAGGCGCCGGGTCTTGTCCGCAGCGCCGCGAGCAGGCTGTCGAGACTGAACGTGTTGATCACGTCCTTCTTCTCAAGCCACCCGCGGCGCGCCATGCGCACTCCGTACTGCATGTCTTGCAGGCCGCGCGTGGTATGCGCGTCGGTGGAGATGGCGATTTTGATGCCGCGATCTTTGGCCATGCGCAAATAGGTATCGTTCAAATCGAGACGCCCGGGTGAAGCATTGCAT
>Ga0209168_10002462_pt1 | contig 13349 bp, 6 predicted proteins | sample Coa_R1_FD_187156 | JGI IMG/M metagenome (GOLD analysis project Ga0209168, IMG submission 187156) | Surface soil microbial communities from Centralia Pennsylvania, which are recovering from an underground coalmine fire - Coalmine... | ecosystem: Environmental > Terrestrial > Soil > Unclassified ... | reverse complement strand
TCTGCCTGTAATGCGTCCGCAAGAGCCGTCGTATCGCCCGCTAGCTCAAGCTCGATATGGCGCAAGAACCGGATCTGCGTTCCGCCCTTCGCGGGATCAGGCGTTTCGACGCGCTCTTTGATCAAGCGGGCCGACGCGATCTCTCCGAGAGAGAGGAAGACAACCGTCGGATCGTCGGGCGGCAACTCCTCATTCAGATACGAACGGTATTGCACGTAGATCCCGGTTTCATTCATCCGGACAAGCCAATTGGCTGGATGAAAGCGCGCCACGACCATCTTGCGAGTCGCAAGCACAAAGAGAAGCAGGAAGAACCCGAAGAAATAGCCTATCGGCCATTTTCCTGTGAATGCCTTGAAAAACAGGGCCACAGTGGCCGCCAGACCCGCAAGCCAAAGAATCAAAGCCCTAACAGGCGCGTGGCGGTACACGCGATCGTTAGTCCCAATCTCGACTTCTTTTAGCCGTAGCAGGCGCATGGCAGCTCCGACAAACGACAAGAGTGTACTTCGTCAGAGCTGCTGCTGATAGTTACTTGTGATGTGGCCCCACAGTGTCTACTGAGAGCCGTTCAGCCCGGCTTCTAGGGAATCTGAACGTTGCTCAGGATGTTGGAATAGCCGCTCTCCTGGTTGCTCGAGTCGACAGCTGTCGCCGCATAGCAGTAGGCCGATCCGCTTACCACATTCGAGTCGGTGTACAACGTGCTGCTGTCGAGCGCGGAATTGATCTTGCTGTACGATCCGCAGGACGTGGTATAAGGAGCCCGATAAACGTTGTAACCCGAAATGTTTGGCGACGTGCTCGCGTTCCACGAGAGGCTTACGCTGTGGCTGACCGTGCCAGTTCCCGTCAGCGCTTCGGTAGAGGTCGTGGGTGAAGCGTTGCTGGTCACCGTCAGGGTTGCATTGACGGTGCCTGAGACTTGAGGACTAAAGGTGATGGTAAACGGAACACTCTGACCCGCCGCAATCGTCACGGGCAGCGAAAGTCCGCCCACGCTGAAAACAGAGTTGTTTGTGCTGGCCGCGGTAACGGTCACGTTCGCGCCGCCTGCCGTCAATGTCCCCGATCCCGATCCGCTATTCCCAACCGCCACGCTGCCAATGTTCAGAGTCGACGGAGAAATCGTGAGAGTCCCCACGGCAGCAGCGCCAGTTCCCGACAATGAGATGGTTAACGTTGGATTGGACGCGTTCGAGGTGACAGTAACCGTGCCGCTGGCACTGCCCGTAGTCGTGGGAGTGAACGTCACGCTAAATCCGGTGCTCTGACCCGCTCCCAACGTGAAGGAAGAGCTGATGCCGCTCAGAGTGAATCCCGCACCACTGATCGTGACGTTCGAGACGGAGACGCTCGTTCCCCCAGTGTTTGTAATCGTTCCTGACAGAGATTGATTCGAGCCCACCGTAACAGTGCCGAAACTCAGCGAACTGGGGCTCGAACTGAGCTGACCAGGTGTAGCGGTTCCGGTTCCTGACAAAGAAATGGTCAGCGTCGGATTCGAGGCGTTCGACGTGACAGTCACCGTCCCGCTGGCGCTGCCAGTGGACGTCGGTGCGAACGTAACTGTGTATGTCGTGCTCTGGCCGACGTTGAGTGTAAACGAAGAGCTGATGCCGCTGAGCGTGAAGCCCCCTCCGCTAATTGTCACGTTCGATACCGAGACGCTCGTCCCGCCGGTGTTCGTAATTGTTCCCGATACAGACTGATTTGACCCGATGGTGACATTGCCGAAGCTGAGGGAACTTGGGCTGGAGCTAAGTTGCCCGGCCGTAGCAGTTCCCGTTCCTGATAAGGAAATGGTCAGCGTCGGATTGGATGCGTTCGAAGTGACGGTCACGGTGCCGCTGGCGCTTCCTGTAGAAGTGGGCGCAAACGTGACCGTGTAGTTCGTGCTCTGTCCGGCTGCGAGAGTGAACGACGAACTGATGCCGCTCAGAGTGAACCCCGTGCCGCTGATCGTAACGTTTGAAACTGCGACGCTCGTCCCCCCAGTGTTCGTAATCGTCCCCGCCAGAGACTGATTCGTACCCACTGTGACGTTCGCGAAACTGAGCGAACTCGGGCTGGAGCTCAGCTGACCTGGAGTAGCCGTTCCGGTGCCGTTCAGGGAGATGGTCAGCGTCGGATTGGAGGCATTCGACGTAACTGTTACTGTTCCGCTCGCCGTTCCCGTAGAGGTGGGCGCAAATTTAACGGAATACGTCGCGCTCTGCCCCGCTGTAAGAGTGAAGGAAGAACTGATTCCACTCAGAGTGAATCCCGCACCGCTAATGGTGACATTCGAGACGGAAACACTCGTCCCGCCGGTGTTCGTTATTGTTCCCGATAAGGATTGGTTCGAGCCCACGGTCACGCTGCCGAAGTTCAGAGAACTGGGGCTGGAGCTAAGCTGTCCAGCCGTGGCGGTTCCGGTTCCTGACAAAGAGATGGTCAGCGTGGGATTCGAAGCGTTGGATGTAACCGTTACCGTGCCGCTCGCGCTTCCGGTTGTGGCCGGCGCGAACTTAACCGAATAACTAGTGCTCTGACCTGCTGCGAGAGTGAACGAAGAGCTGATTCCACTCAGCGTGAACCCAGCACCGCTGATCGTAACATTCGACACGGAAACGCTTGACCCGCCGGTGTTGGTAATTGTTCCCGACAGGGATTGGTTCGCGCCGACGGTGACGCTCCCGAAGGCCAAGGAAGCCGGACTGCTGCTCAGTTGCCCTGCAGCCGCTGCGCCCGTGCCAGACAGGGGAATGGAGAGCGTTGCATTCGAGGCATTGGAGGTGACCGTCAGCGTTCCACTGGCGCTTCCGGCCGAGCCGGGGGCAAACTTCACTGTGAAATTCGTGCTCTGCCCGGCGGTCAGCGTGAATGAAGAGCTGATGCCGCTCAGCGTGAAACCGGTTCCGCCGATGGCGACATTTGAAACCGACACACTTGTGCCGCCCGTATTAGTAATCGTTCCCGAAAGAGATTGGCTGGAGCCCACCGTCACGCTGCCAAAACTCAGAGAGGCCGGACTAGAACTCAGTTGGCCCGGAGCTGCCGTACCATTGCCAGAGACAGAGATTGTCAGAGAGGGATTCGACGCATCAGAGGTCAGCGTTACCGTTCCGCTAGTGGATCCCGAAGAAGTTGGATTAAACTTGACGCTCACGCTGGCACTGGCGCCAGCAGCCAGGGTTAAGGGAGTACTGATCCCGCTAACCGTAAATCCCGAACCGGTTATTCCAACCTGAGAGATCGTGACACTTGCCGTGCCGGTATTCGTGATTGATGAAGAAAGAGTTTGGCTTTGTCCGACTGTTACATTACCGAAACTGAGGGATGTCGGGCTCGCGCCCAGGGTTCCGACAGCATTCGTACCCACTCCCGAAACCGGTACAGTCAATGTTGCATCCGATGCGTCGGAAGCCAGGGTAAGGTTCCCATTCGAAGTGCCCGAAGTTGACGGCGCGAACTGCACGCTAAAGCTCGCGCTCTGCCCTACCGCCAGAGTCGCGGGAGCGCTGATGCCGGTGAGGGTATATCCAGCACCGCTGATGCTCGCGTGTGAGATGGTGACACCCGCGCTGCCAGTGTTCTTTACGGTTCCGGATATCGTTTGGGTTTTGCCAACCGTGACATTGCCAAAGCTGAGGCTAGCGAGGCTCGCTGCCAGAGTGCCGACAGAGCCCTGAATCCCAGTGCCGCCCGCAGTGAATCCCTGGCATCCCGAAAAGAAGATGAGGGCCGATAAGAGAAGGACAAATCCGGCTGTTCTGCGGCTCCTTTTCAGCCGCAAATCTCGAGCGAGGTTCGTCAGGCTTGAGTGGACAATGCATACCTCAGCCAGATTTTGGTGGACCGGGGGACGGCTCATCCCGACCAGTGTTGCCCGACCGCTCCGTTCTCGGTAGATACCCAAGGTGAACGCAGGAAGGGCCGCAGGGACAATGAGGGGTATGGCTCAGCGCACAGACAGGTCGGCCAGACGGCCACCTGATGAGTATGTCTTTCGTGAGCGGCTTGGGTCTAAGTGTGGTTTTTCGCGTTCTGCTCAGGCAATACGAGCGGAAGGCCGCGTCACGGCAGCCTTTTTGGCGGCTTTCCTCATTTTGAAGATCTCGTCGCTCAGAATGCGGACGATCTCGAATCCGGCCTTTGGGTTTTCATGCAAGGCCTTTAAGAGACTGCGGCGCGAAATGAAATCCAAACGGCACGCGGTCTTGGCCTCTGCCGTCAAACTGTAGGGCTCCCCCGAGAAACTTGCGGGGAGACCAACAACAAAGCCCGAGCTGACTGTACGAGGCGGATACGAGTTGGAGATCGTATCGAGCGAGAGCTTCACTTGTCCACTTTGAATTAAGAAAGCACCTTCGCACACCTGCCCCGATCGAAACAATACTTCGCCTTTATCCGCAACTACAGGTCTCGCAATTTCGTGCAATTGTTTCCGAACGTCAAGTGAAAGAGTTCTTGCGGCCATTCCGGTCACCCCCAAAGATGACGGAATCGATCTTCAGCCCAGGTGCTCCTCACAGTCTGTGATTGCGATCACATTGGATATTGATTTCCCATCACTGCCAATCCGGGGCCATCCAGAGAGGAGAAGGTATGATTCCAAGAACCGCTCGGGTCCGGCTATCTGTTAGGGGTTTCCACATTGAACCCGCGTACAAGCATCCGCGGCCTCTCGCCGCGAGTGTCGGCATGATTCAATTCGGTTTGGATCGTGCGTTCGTCGCCCGGCAGAAGCGTGAAGTAGTTGTCGTTATAGATCGCCGGCAGGATCCGGTCTCCACTCTTTTCGCGAACGACCGTCAGTTTCACCATCAGAGCGGGATGAGCTGAAGAGTTCTGCACTCGAGTGCTCATGTGCCACTGATCACTCCGCCGCACGACCTCCGTCGAGACCTTCAGTCTCGCCTTTGGCAATTCCCGAATAGCGCGAAAATTGCCTTCCTGCATGCCGCGCAAGTAAAGGTTGGTCGAAACAGGCGTACCGCCACGCGACAACGTAAGCCGGACAAAGTGCACGGGCGTCAATTCCGCCGGAAGTTCAATCTGGAAGCAGGTGGTGGAACTGTCTTCCACGCTGTCGAGCGAGGCATCTTTCTTCCATTTCACAGTTCCGTCAATATTGAGCACTTCCGCCAGCGCGGTCAGACCTCTGACATCTCCGGCGCTGTAGTTCACTACGTCGACTGCATCTGTCACCCGGTTCCACTGAATGTGGAGTGGCTCACACGCATTCTTGGAGGAGAAGTAAGCCCCCATCGGTTCCAGGTAGTAGTCGTAGGTCTGCCACAGGAACGAAGGCCAGCAAGGATGGCTCATCCAGAGCAGCAGGCCCATGCGGTACTTGCTCTGCGCTTCGAACTCGGCACGAAATCCCTCATAGTCGACAAACTGTGCCAACGATATCCACTCCTCCAGATTGTCGCTGCCTCCGTATGCCCGTTCCACAATGGCAAGAAAATTCTCACCGAGTGGAGCCCCGCCTTCACAGAGATCGTGCAATCCCCATTCCAGTCCCGGAGGCCAAAGAGCGTCCTTCGACAGCATCGCCCGGACACTCTCCGCCGAAGGAATCGTGGGCATCCCCATTTCGCTGTGAAGTTTGGGATACTGCGCCATGGTTGGATAGAACGTAAGAGGCATCGCAGCATACGGGCCGCCGCCTCCTACAACGTCATCGGCGGAACTCGGAATGTAATGCAGGTCGGGGTGCAGTTCATCCAAAATATTCTGTATACCTTCGTTGAGAACTTTTGGAGGAAAGCCCTCGTTACGCCCGCAATAGAGCGCCATCGAAGGGTGATTGCGGATCCTTAGCACCGTGTCTCTGACATTGCTCAGGAACAGTTTGTTGTCGTCCGGGTCCGGGCCATCCCACGGGTTGGCCAGCCAAAAATCCTGCCACACCATGACCCCGTGGCGATCGCAGGCCTCGTAGAACTTGTCATCGCCAATCTGCCCCACCCAGTTGCGGATCATGTTGAAGTTCATCTCGCGGTGATAGCGCAACGTGGCGTCGTATTCTCGAGCGCGGTATCGCAACATCGACTCGCTGAATCCCCAGTTGCCCCCGCGCGGAATGAAGCGCCGGCCATTGATCCAGAGTTTCAGTGCGCCATCATCTTCTTTGTAGGACATCTGGCGAATTCCCGCCTTTAGTCGCTTGATGTCGGAGGAACTGCCATCTTCCAGCTCGAAACTCAGTTCGACGTCATACAAATGAGGGTCGCCATATCCCACCGGCCACCAAAGCTGCGGGTTCTGCAGACGCAACGCAGGGTGAGTTGTGGGATCCAGTCGCAGATGTTTTCTGCCGGAATTCTGATTCGAGCCATCCAGCAGAAGAACCTGTTCGAATTGCACATTGCCAAAGCGTCCGCGGAGTTTTCCGCTGACCGCGTTCGACGAATGGTTGACGAGATCGACCTCGATTCCAATGTTGGCGCTTGACGTATCGGGAAGCAGAAGGGCCGTTGTCACGGATGGGTTTTCCAAAGTGACTGGGCCGGCGACCGTCAGATAAACATCTCCGGTAATTCCTGTGTTTCTGCCGCGGATCGTAGGAATCCAGTCCCAACCTACCGATGCGTGATAGGTGGGATTATCCGCCCCCAGCGCGCCGCCGTTCGGGCCATTGCTTTGCCACGTTTTCTGCTTGCAACTCCCGGGCGTGGCATTCTTCTCGATTCGTACGGCCAGGGCATTCTTCTGGCCAGAGTGTAATTTTCCGGTTACGTCGAATCTGCCGCGCCTGAAGGCGCCGTCAATCCGGCCGATGGATTCACCGTTCAGGAAGATCTCCGCTTTCCAGTTAATCCCGTCGAAGTTGAGCCAGATGGTCTTGCCTGCGTCAATCGCCGGTGCCGCGAATTCCGTGCGATACCAAAAATCGGAATAGAAGTACGAGTCGGAAATGTACAACTGGTTCTTGCCGAAATTCGGATCAGGGACGGCTTCAACATTGAGATAGGAGCACAACACCGTGCCGGGGACCGTTGCGGCAAGCCAGTCAGCATCCGAAAAGCCAGATTTCGAGAGACCTGTTCCGTCCTTCGTCACCAGCGAAGCTCGCTGTAATCGCCAGGGATATTCCGCAAGGTTGATCGGCTCTGCGGGTTGAATGTTGCCCGGAATTGGCCCAGAACGCTTCGGGAGTGAGACTGGCCCATCCCGCCCGTAAACCTCAAGTTCGCTCAGAACATAGCCGTCGGGTGAAGTGGGCCGCTTCATCAGCACTCGAACATAACGGCCTCGTGCAGGTCGCGATAGTTGGACGTCATCTACCGGCGCTGACTCAGTGAAGTGGTGAAGGCTTACCCAGCGCTCTGCATCCTCAGAAACTTGAATCGAGCCTTCGGCTGCCCGTGCAATCCAAAAAAGTTTGACGCGATCAAACTCGCATCGTTCACCCAGATCGACGTAAACCCATTCTTCGCCGAGGCCCTCGCTCATCCACGCGCTGGTAAAGTCGTACGGTCCGCCGATATTGACTCTCTGCCCCTGATGGAAGAAAGCAATCTCGCCAATCCTCCACTGCAAATAATGAAACTGCGGCAGCGCATTCTGAACTCCGCAGGAGATCTGATAGAAGCGGCTGCGGCAGGTCGCAGTGAGAGAGATTGAGGGGACGAACAACTGCCCGAATCGCGCGAAATCTCTGGGATATCCATCGACAGACGCCGGCTCTGGAGCGCTCACCGAGCCAACTTTCCGCCAATTTCGCGAATCGTCGGAGACCGAAACAGTGAACTCCAGATTCGACGCTGGGGTCCCGAAGGGTGGAATCGCCACAATTCCAATTCGATCGACTTCGGGAACGCTGTTCCCGCCCCCCAGTTGGATTTCCACCGTAGCCTGCGATCCTCGCACGTCGATGGACGTTGTCCGCGAATGATCGAGCACAAATTCGCGTTGGATTTTCGACAGCACCCCGCCCGAACTCGTCGATGTGGCAATCCAGGTTGGCCAGCGCGTGTCTTTAATGCCATCCGTGACCAGCTGCGCCGTGAGATTATAGTCATAACTGCTCGAGTGATACGCCGGCCGGTGTAGGGCGAGATTTCGGTAAGTGCCACGGTCGATTACGAGTTGTGGGCTGAAGTCCTCGCGGGGATCGCCAGGATACACACCAATTCCGCGTGTGAATCTCGCTGCCTCATCCAAAGTGGAAAGTGCGGAACGAGTCGCATTCGCTGGTGGCGATTTTTGCGCAGAGAGGGCGTTCAACAATGCATCGGATCCCGGCAGGCTGCCGAGGGCAGCGCCCGCACTAGCAACAGCACCGTTTTTGAGGAATGTACGCCTCGATGCCGGCAAGTTGATGCCCTCCTTTGCAGGCGATGCCCGCTCGACCGGCCCGGCGTTCTCGATCCTCAACGTCGCCGCCGGTTTGTTGCGGAGAATCTTACACGAGTCTCAGGCCGAACTTCTGTGAGCTCGAACCATTCGTTCGTCTCCGCGTTCGCCTTGTTTGGAGGAGCAAAAAGGTCGAGCTGTAGCATTCGCGTCAGCTGAGGACGCGCCCCGCATCCAAAACAGTTTCCCGGCCGCTTAGCGTGCCGCGTTGATCTCGTTCACAATACGGTCGAGATGATAGACCTCTTGCAGGCCCTCCAGCAGAGCGCGGCTGTCGACGGCAATTGCGCGGTTTCGGGCCGCATCGTAGCCGAAGTCTCCTCCCAAAGAGAAAATATTGCCGTCAAAGATGAGGCCAACGATCTCCGCCTTGCTGTTGATCAAAGGGCTCCCGGAGTTTCCCCCGATGATGTCATTGGTTGTCGACAGGTTCATCGGCGTTTCCATATCGAGAGAGGGTTTGGCCTCCAGCCAGCTTTTCGGCAGTGCGAACGGAGGCGCGCCAGTGGCATGGTGGAACAAACCGCCAATCGTCGTATACGGCTCGACGAAATGCCCTTGTGCATCTTCAAAACCTTTGACGGTGCCATAGCTCAAGCGAAGGGTGAAGGTGGCATCCGGGTCGACGCTGGTGCCGTACACCGCAAAGCGAGCATTAGCGATTCGCTCCGCATCTGCGCGGGTCGGAGCGACGACCTGGTCTTCATATTGCTTGCGGATGGCCAGCAGATCAGGGTCGATGGAAGATGCGAAGCGGATCAGTGGATCACTGGATGCGGCAATCGCCGTCTGTCCACCCTCATAGAGTGCCTCTCGCACCTTCGGGTCATCCAGATGAGTTCCGCTGATTAATCGGTGAGCGAGCTGGTCGGGGGATTCGTCTCCAAGCATCTTGCGAACAAAAGGATCGTCAGCTCCAAGATCACGGCGTGTAATCGTGAAAGCGTAAGAGAGAGTGAGTTCCTGCAAGTCTTTATGGACTGGAACAGGAGCTGCCATCCGCTGGCGAAGCGTGACCAGGGCCTGGTCCGTATACTCGGGCAGCCGCTCCGCATTTGGTTTGGTGCGCTGCTCCGCCGCACGCACCAGGTCGACTGCATCTCCCATCAGTCCGCTACGGAACAAATAACCATCGAGGTCTTCGTAGCGCGCGTAGAGCTTTGCCCGGACATGTTGGATCTCGGCAATGTTGCTCCACGCAGAGGCATCGCCCGCCAGTTTCGGGTTATCAGCAACAGCCGTACGCAACTTCTGCTGCTGTTCGACCTTGGTAGCGAAGAACGCCGGGTCGAGCAAGGCTGCTTGCCATCCGTCATACGCTTTAAAGGAGTTAGCCACGAAGAATTCATCTTCGTGTGCTGCGCGCTCCTGCTCGGGACCCTGCTTCATGAACTCTTCCAGTTGGCCGCGATATTCGGCCAGGAAGGGCATAACGAAGGGAAAAGATTTGTCTCGCAGGAACTCCAGTTGCGAAATTGTAAGTTCACGGCTAGTCCCTCCGGGATTACCCGACACAAACACCAGTTCACCCGCTTTCGAACCGTTTGGACTCCAGTGCAAGTATTCGTGGCTGGCGACCGGCTTGCCGTTCTCGTACGCTCGCAGCAGGCCAATATCGAAATCGAAACGCGGGAAATTGAAATTGTCGGGATCACCACCGAACTGGGCCACGGCAAATTCTGGCGCAAATACCAGTCGCACATCGGTGTAGCGCTTGTAATGGTAGAGGTTGTAGATTCCTCCGTGGTAAAGCGAAACAATATCGCAGCGGACGTCGGGATCGGTTCCGCAGCTCTGCTGAAGCTTCGCTTCTTCGGCGCGCAGCGCTTTGTTAGCGTCAGCACCGGTCTTGCCGGCTAGGGCAGCTTTCACCTGGGCGGTGACATCACCAATCTGGTTCAATTGGTCGAGCTCCAGGACCGGGCACTTGCGTTCCTCAGCCGCAGTCCTAGCGGAAAAACCTGTTTCAACAAAGTTCTCCTGCGCGGTTGAAAGTTGCTCCTCACACTCCACAACGCAGTGATGATTTGTCATGACTAGGCCGTTCGGAGAGATAAACGATGCCGAACATCCCTGGGCGATACGAAGCGAAGAATCCCGAACCTGATCCAGCCATGACTGTGAGGGAGCGAAGCCGTACTTTTCCTGCACTTTTTTCGCCGGAAAGTTGTTGAAGGTCCACATGCCCTCATCGGCCCGGGCCAACACGGCGAAACAGCAAGTCAATAGGACAAAGGTGATTAGGTTTGGAAGAGCAGATTGGACTCTCAGTGATTTCATTTGGACCTCCGCGACGCGCCTGAACTTGAATGCTCTAACAGCTTTTGTGGATTTTCCGGCCGGGGCTGATCGACAGGCAAAATGTTAGGTGCCTTACCCTTCAGGTCAGTTGCCAAATAAGATCGGTATCTGCCGTTAAGCTCAATAGAATGCCAATGTTACGCCAGAGACGATGGCCTAAACATTGAACAAGTGTGAAGCGGGGCTGCGATGACGGCACGATGGTTCAGAGGAATCTCACCAGGCTCAACGAGCTGATGCTGGTTGATTACGTTCCAATCGTATTTGAGAATAATCTGATCGCTTACGCGTTTTACAATGTCTGGTACGCCAATTCTTTTATGACACGATCGTATACGGTCCCTGGCATTGATGAGTATCTGCGTGAGCGGCTGATGCCCGTGGAAGGCGCGATTCCGCGCATTCCCGGCATCGAGATGTTTGGAAATTCCATCCCTGCTGGAACCGTCGGTGGCGATCTTTTTGAATACATAAATTTCCAGCAGCGCTATGACATTGACGCGCGTATCGAACAGGCTCAACGGCTCTCCAAGGAGTTTCTCGAGCTCCTTCCTCCGGGAGTTCCGGTACGAAATTCGGTTGACGATCACGTGCAGTGGTTGAAAGGAACGCCTGGTTTCAAGCCCGAAATGGAAGCTGAATATCGATTCGCGAGGAGCTCGGAGGAGGTGCGAGTTGCAGAAGACTTGCGCGAGCTCTATTCGACTGCCGGGGTTCTGGTGGTGGATGCGCAAGGTCACGGAATCATCTCCGCAAAAATCGCGTCCACGGTGCACGACACCTTTCACGCTTTGATCCTTACCGAACTCGATCGTTACGGAAAAACTACGCCGGAACTGTTTGAGAACATCAACCTGCGATTAGCCCTATCGGTCACCGCGCGCAATGCGCTGGGGCTAAGTGAAAAAGAAGATGCGCGGGAAATTGCTACCATGATTTATGGGGAAATGCGTCCCGGCGGCCATTTTCGTTTCGTGAATTTCGGGCATCCTCCACCGCTGGTGTTCTCGGCGGAATATCGCGAATTCGTGACCATAGACGAGCACCGGATGGTGCAATTTCCTGCGCTCGGCCTGGAAATTCCAGCAGATCACCCGGACCGCAAGAAATACTACTCTCTGGATCTGGGGAATCGGGAGTTTGGTCCTTCCGATATTGCCCAGATCACGCTCATGAGTCCAGGAGATATTCTGGTTCTTTATACCGACGGAGTTTACGACGGCAGTGATGAGCAAGGGCGCAAACAAATCCAGGCAGTGTTGCGCGAGCACTATCGGCATTCCGCGAAAGACATCTGCAACGCATTGCTCGATTATGCGGCGACGCAGGATGACCGCTTACGCCGAGACGGCGACGCAGCGTTGATCGACGACAAAACCGTATTTATCGTCAAGCGAACCTGAATTGCGTTCCAGCTGCAACTATTTTCCGCACGAGCGATCAGCACGTCGGATTGCCGCGAAAGCCATCCAACCGTTGAAAAGAAGCAGCAACCGAAAATCGTAGACCCTCATCAAACTTTGGCTTGGGTTCAGAACATTTCTCATGATCTGCCTGCGAAACCACGAGTGGCGCTGGCTAGTAGCGCTGCCCGCGATCTTCATGTTGGGATGTGCAGGAGTCCCGTCAGCTCCGCCACCGCCGCCCCAACTCTCCGTCACGGTAACAGTGCAGGGACCCGGCACGGGGACTGTGACCAGCAGCCCAGCGGGTATCAACTGCTCGTCCGGTTCTACTACCGGCTGTTCCGCGAGTTTTGCCCAAAATAGTGATGTTGTCCTGACCGGGACGCCCTCGCAGAACAATACATTCTCCGGTTGGTCTGGCGCATGCTCCGGCACTTCAACCTGCAGCATCACGCTAACCGCTGCCGACACGGTGACGGCAACTTTCATTCCCACCGGCAGCCTTCAAAGCCTCAACCACATCATCATCTTCGCTCAAGAAAATCGGTCGTTCGATCATTACTTCGGATACATGCGGGCCTATTGGGCCGCAAACGGATATCCGGATCAATCCTTCGATGGGTTGCCGCAGTTTAACCCTGCTTCGGGTACTGCTCCGCTGCAGGGGCCCGCTCCCTCGATTCCGGGATGCGATCCATCCAATCCGGATGGGGCGAGCGTCTGCGCTCCCGACGCGAATGTTCCCGTCACGTCATTCCACATGGCATCAGTGTGTACTGAAGAATTGAGCCCGTTCTGGAATGAGAGTCACCTCGACTGGAACGCCAACTTTTCCTATCCGGGCACAATCTCTCCGTTGCTTAACGGTTTTGTGGAGTCCGCAGGAAACGATGCTCGACAGTACCCAGGCGGGGGCGTGAATGACCTCAACGGACTGCGAGCAATGGGCTATTTCCAGGATAGCGACCTGAATTACTACTACTTCATGGCCAGCAATTTCGCGACGTCTGACCGTTGGTTCTCGCCGGTGATGAGCCGCACCCAGCTCAATCGAATGTATCTGATTGGAGCCACGTCGCAGGGATACGCATATCCGATTGGCAGCAATAGCAGCGATCAATCGCAACTCACCGCGACTCCGATTTTCGAGGAATTACAGAACGCCGGTATCTCCTGGAAGATTTACGTCAACGCGGACAACACGCCTTGCCAGAACATGACCGGTGATGCGCAGGGCAAGTGCCTGTTGGAGGGCTATTCCTATCTGAACGAGTTCACGTAGAGAGCACAATT
>Ga0209168_10002461_pt1 | contig 13354 bp, 12 predicted proteins | sample Coa_R1_FD_187156 | JGI IMG/M metagenome (GOLD analysis project Ga0209168, IMG submission 187156) | Surface soil microbial communities from Centralia Pennsylvania, which are recovering from an underground coalmine fire - Coalmine... | ecosystem: Environmental > Terrestrial > Soil > Unclassified ... | reverse complement strand
TGTCGCCTGACTGCTAGCAGGCAACGGGCAGACCTATGCCAAATGCGGACCTCGAATGCAACAGCCAGCGCGGAGCTGTTGAACTGGGCTTAGGCCCGACACCCTGTTCCAATTGACGAAAACCAGCCCAAAAAGGCCGCCAGCCGGGGCCAAGCCGCGGCCTATGGCTCCTGGGCCGCGGCGGCAACACGACGCTTGCTTGTCATTGGCAGCGAGGGCGGCAAGCGCCAACCGGTCCCCACCGCAGGCTTTGAAGGTGGTTTCGCCCGAAAACCGATTGAAATTTCCCGACAAGCAGCCATTTGGGTGAGAGACCTCTGAAAGGCGGTGTTGGACCGTGCTAAAGAGGGTCCAATCCGCAAGACATATGAGGCGAGGATTCCCGTGACGATAGTAGAGCAGGGTGGCGCGACGGCGCCGCAGCCAGCCCCCGATCTGATCAAGGAGACGACCACCCAGACCTTTGTGAAAGACGTCATCGAGGAGTCGAAGCGGCAGCCGGTGCTGATCGACTTCTGGGCGCCCTGGTGCGGCCCGTGCCGCCAACTCACGCCGATCCTCGAGAAGGTCGTCCGCGCCGCCAGGGGCAAGGTCAAGCTGGTCAAGATGAATATCGACGATCATCCGGCCGTTCCCGGCCAGATGGGTATCCAATCGATTCCGGCCGTGATCGCGTTCGTCAACGGCCAGCCCGCCGACGGTTTCATGGGTGCGCTGCCGGAAAGCCAGGTCACCGCCTTCGTCAACAAGCTGACCGCCGGAATGCCCGGCGAACCCAATATCGCGGAAGCCCTCAAGGAGGCGGAAAGCCTGCTCGCCGAAGGAGACCCCGCCAGCGCGGCCTCGCTTTATGCCGAAATTCTTGCCGCTGACGCCACCAATATTGCGGCACTCGCCGGACTTGCGAAATGTTACGTTACGACAGGCGCCATTGATCGGGCCAAGCAGACGCTGGCGATGGTGCCGGAATCCAAGCGCGGCGACACCGCGGTCAAAGCGGTGCAGGCCGCAATCGATCTCGCCGAGCAGGCCAAGACGCTCGGCCCGGTGACCGAACTCGAACAGAAAGTCGCGTCAAACCCGCTCGATCATCAGGCGAGATTCGATCTCGCAACGGCGCTGAACGCCGCCGGCAAGCGCTCGGAAGCGACCCAGCAATTGCTTGAAATCGTCAAACGTGACCGCAAATGGAACGAAGACGGCGCGCGCAAGCAATTGGTGCAGTTCTTCGATGCCTGGGGGCCGGCCGACGAAGCGACCGTTGAGGGAAGGAAGCGGCTGTCGACCATCCTTTTTGCGTAACACGTATCCGTCGAGAATGGCTTCTGCGAGGATAGTGGGGACCGCAAATGCCGATCAATGCCGAATATCGCGGGCCTTCTGATCTGCCAGAGGTCATACCGGTTTTCCCGCTGCCGGGTGCGCTGTTGTTGCCGCGCGGGCAGATGCCGCTCAACATTTTTGAGCCACGGTATCTCGCGATGGTCGATGACGCTTTTCGCGACGGCCATCGCCTGATCGGGATGATCCAGCCCGATGTTTCGCATTCCCCGGACGAAGCACACCCAAAGCTGTTTCGCGTCGGCTGTGTCGGACGCATTACCCAACTCGCCGAATCCGGCGACGGCCGCTACATCCTCGAACTCACCGGCATCGCCCGTTTCAGGGTCGTCGAGGAACAGACCGTGCTGACGCCGTATCGGCAATGCAAGGTGGACTATTTTCCTTATCTCGACGATTTCACCGCGCGCAAGGGCGAGGAGGCTGTCGATCGCGAGGCGTTGCTCGCGGCGCTGTCCGAGTTTCTGAAGGCCAATAATCTGAAGGTCGACTGGGAAGGTATCGAAAACGCCCCCAACGAGGCTCTCGTCAACGCGCTTGCGATGATGTCGCCTTACGGGCCGCCGGAAAAGCAGGCGTTGCTGGAGGCGCCGGATCTGAAGACCCGCGCCGAGATTCTGATCGCCGTGACCGAAATGGATCTGGCCAGGAAGCGCTCCTCAAGCGACACCGGATTGCAGTAAGCGCCGCGGGGTCGTCGCGCCTGTCGTTTCGCTAGGTCAGCCGGCGCCGGCCCAAATAAATGTGCAATGGAAACCACAGCGCGAGCGCGAAACCGGCGGCAATGTGGATCCAGCTCATCCACGGCCGCAACACTTCCGATCCGAGATAGTAGAGGCCGAATGCCGTCACGATCAGCAGCGCATTGAACGTGACCATGACCGATCCGGAAAAACGATTACTGCCGCTCCGCCAGGCGCGCATCAAGTGCACGGGAATCAGCGCGCCGAGCAACAGCAGCGCCGCCATGGCAGTCCCACCATGCACCATCAGCAGATAGGCCATGCTCTGCTGCCAGATCTCGTCAGTCGACGAATCCTTCCGCCAGTCGGCCACGAGCCAGGCTGCGCCCGTCAGCAACAGGACGACAAAAGCCGCGTAGATCGCATATCGGAATGAGACGTTAAGCCGCAAGGTGTACTGCGTGTTGCCAGTCGGGGGAGATTTGAACGCTGTCGGGTAAGATCACTAGCGCATTTGCGCGATAGAGCTCAAGCAAGCCGGCCGAGCCCGTGCCGGAAATCATCACGATCTTGGTCAGCGCATCCGCGATCATGCAGGAGGCGGCGCGCACCGTCACACCGTCGATTGCATTGTCCAGCGGCGCTCGCCCCGGACCAATGATCGCCGAACCGGTCGTCTCGGCAGAGCGGAAAGGATCGAAGCGGCGCGCCGTCGATGCCAGCGCCTCATTGCTGATCTTGGCGTGACCAACGATGCGGCTGGGATCACGCGGGTGGCGAATATCGATCGCTTGCGGCTCCGCGCCGAAGGCGGCGAGATCGCCGCCGGCATTCGCGATTGCGCACTCGACCGCGCCAGATGATTGGAGCACGCGCAACGCCTCGTCGACCGCAAAGCCTTTTGCAATTCCCCCGAGATCGATTTTCACATGGCGCTCGCGAAAGCGGATCATTTGCCCTTCAAGAAGTTCAATGGCGCCAGACGTGCGGCGATCGGCCGTCGCCTCGTCGTCGTACCGCGGTAGCAGCCCCATGCGTTGAAGCACCGGTGCGACAGTTATGTCGAACAAACCATTCGATTGCCGGTAAAGCTCGACGCTCGCTTTCAGGACGGCGAAAGTCGATTCGTGCACCTTGACCGGCCGGTCGAACGCTTCGCGATTGATGCGGCTGACGTCGCTGTCCGCGTCGTGAAAGCTCATCAACCGATGAACGCTGGCCACCGATTCGAACGCCGCATCGATCGCCTGATTGACGCGAGAGGTGACCGGCCCCGCGGCTTCGATCTCCACGAAGGTGCCGAGCAGCGGCCTTGCGCGTCTGATTCTATTTGAGGCGGCCGGCATATGTCGCCAACACTCTTTTTACGCCTTCGGTGACATGCAGCGACGACAAGGTCGCACCTGCGATATTCCTGATGTCGCCGTTGACCTTGAGCGGGCTCGCGCTGGTCTTTCCGGCAAATTGCGCGAGCCAGCCCGGACTTCTGACCTCGCCTCCATAGGACTCCCGGTATTGCAGAATTTCGACGTTATGCACCGCGCCTGAAGGCGTCAGCGCGACGGCATAATCGATATAGAGGTGCTTGCCGACGACCCGATCGAAGATGAAGAAGCCGATCGCACGGCCGCCCGCTTCCGCCTTCCAGACCCTTCCTGCCTGGACTTCCGAAAAATGCGTGGCTGACGGAAAGGCCTGCTTCTGCGCCTCCTCGATCGAAAGATACTGCATTGCGTAGCCGGGCGAGGCTGCGGCCGCGATTGCGGCCGCTGGCAGCGTATATCGAATCCATTCCGTCATGAACAAACCTTCCACCTTACCCGTGACGCAAGCGCGCCGCTTCGCGCCTCAAAAGAAGAAGCCCACGCCACCCAGAAAAGAATCGGACAGCGCGCCGCTGGCGCTCTTGTCGATCACCCGTTGATATTCGGCCTTGAGCACCAGCTTTGGCGACGGGAAGACCGCAACACCCGCGGTGTGGAACTGGCGCTGCCCCGCACCGGTCGGCATGTTGAGGTCGGTGCCGGCAAAACCGCCGGTTTGCAGGTTTTCGAGCGTGTAGTTGTAGAAGGGGACCGCTTCCCACTCGCTCTTGAGGATGGTGCCGAGCGGAATGTGGTAGGCGATCTCGCCCGAATAGCCGAACATCGATTTTCCGACATTGTCGGTCGGATCGCTATCATTGTTGGCGCGCAGATTTGCCGTATTGCCAAAGCCGACATGAACGTATTCGCCGCGCAGTTCGAGGCCGGTATTGGGGACGCGGTAGCGGAATTCGGCATCGAACATGGCGAGGCTCGATTTGCCGAGGAAGTTGCCGAGATCGTCGTGAGCCCCGCGCGGGGTGGTATTTGGGGTGTAATAGGCGCTGAGACTGCCGTTGAAGCCCGGAAGGAAATCCGGCGCGAAGTCGAGCCGGCCGGATGCGGCAAGCGTGTTGGAGAGCTGCTGGAAATCGCCGAGCGGCGGGTTTGAGAAGGCAAGCGCGTTGAGCCCGTCGATACCCGGGAAATAGGGCGTGCCTGGCGGCGGCACCGTCTTCGCCGCGGTGCGATTGACAAAGGCATCGCCAAAATCCTCGTTAGTGGCGCTGAGCATCACCTGGTATTTCAGGCCATCGGTGATGGCGCCATAGACGCTGGTGGCCGGCACTTTCCAGGTCGAGGGGATGATGCTGTTGTAGAGCTCCGGGCGATTGACGCTGTAAAACTGCGTCGGCTCGTGATGTTGGTTGATATATCCGATCGGGACCAAGTCCACGCCTGGGGCACGCCAGTTGAACTGGTCGACGATCTTGAAATCGATCCAGAGCTGCTCGATTTCGGAGGTGCCGTGGAGCTTGTCGTCATTGTCGAATCCCGCGCCGGCATGCTCCCACTCGATTTCGGCATTAAAGATGATGTTGTCGGTGATCGCATAGGTCGGCAGCAACACCATGCGCGCGGTGTCGAAGCCGTTCTGCCACTGGCCGCCAGCCGCCGGATTCTGCATCGATCCGAACTTGACTTCACCATAGGCCCCGATGCTCAGCCCTGGAACGGGGGATGGCGCATGACCAAGGATCGGCAGGTCAGGCGAGGGAGGCGTGGAAACATCGAGAGGCTTCGCCTTGGGTGACGCCTTGTCCTGCGGCTCCTGCGGCGTATCCGCTGCTGGCGATGTCTTGGCGCTCTTGCCTGCGGCTGGCGACGGCGCCTTTTTCGGCAGTGTTTCGCGCGCCGCCTGCTTCCTGTCGACAGGCAACTTCTTTTCGGCTGGCGAGGGCTGCCCTTCGCTGACTGTTTGTTTCTTCTTGAGTTCGGCTTCGAGCGACTGAATTCGTTGCTCCATCGCCTCCATTTTCTTCAGCAGCACCTCATTGGCGTCACCGTCCGCCCACGCGTTGCTGCAGGCGATTGCGGAAATGGCCGTTGCGGCAAGCAGGGTGCAGCGGCGCGAGCGGCGGGATGTTCGGAATCGCAACGCGTGAGCGCGCAGGGCGAGATAACATGGCATGAGATCCCCCATTCTGCGGAGGTCAAGAACTCCGCGAATTTGGGCACCTAATAATCACGGCCGCTGCTTTAGGGGATTCAGAATCCGTGGCGCGCTGCTGGAATCGCTCCATATTAGAATTAGAACAAAACTAAAGTGGGAAAACCGGCAGCGACAGCGGGATTTGTGCGGGAAGCGCACCGCTCGCGAGCCGACTATCCGGCTCCCAATGTGACGGCGATGTGATAGACGGCCAAGCTCGCCGCATAGGCCAGCACAAACATATAGGCAAAGGTGAGCGCCATCCATTTCGAGCTGCCGGTCTCGCGGCGGATGACGGCGAGCGTGGAGGCGCATTGTGGGGCGAAGATATACCAGGCAAGCAGCGAAAGCGCTGTGGCCAGGCTCCATTTCGTGGCCAGCACCTGCCCGATCTGGTCCGCGGCCTCCTTGCCGCCTTCGATTGCATAGACGGTGCCGAGCGCAGCCACCGCGACCTCCCGCGCCGCCATGCCGGGGATCAACGCGACCACGATCTGCCAGTTGAAGCCGAGCGGCGCAAACAGCGGCGCCAAGGCCTGGCCGATGATCGCCGCGAGGCTGTAATTGATGGCAGGTTCTTGCGCGCCCGCGGGCGCCGCCGGAAACGACGCCAGAAACCAGATCAACACCATCATCGAAAAGATCGTGGTGCCGGCACGCTGCAGGAACATCTTCGCCCGCGTATACACGCCGATGGCGATGCTCTTCAGCCGCGGCAGCTTGTAATCCGGCAGTTCCAGCATGAAGGGCGCCGGGGCATAGTCGCGCAGCATGAAAAACTTGATCAGGAACGAGACGCCCAATGCGCTGGTGATCCCGGCCGCGTAGAGGCCGAACATCACAAGGCCCCGAAGGTTGACCCAGCCCCACACCTGCTCGTCCGGGATGAAAGCGGAGATGATCAAGGTGTAGACCGGGATACGGGCCGAACATGTCATCAGCGGCGCTATCAGGATCGTGGTCAGCCGGTCGCGACGATTGTCGATGACGCGCGTCGCCATGATGCCGGGGATCGCGCATGCAAAACTCGAGAGCAGCGGAATGAAGGCCCGACCGTGCAGACCAGCGCCACCCATGATGCGGTCCATCAGGAACGCCGCACGCGCCATGTAGCCAAAGTCTTCCAGAAGCAGAATGAACAGGAAGATGATGATGATCTGGGGCAGGAAGACGACGACACTGCCGACGCCCGAGATCACGCCGTTCTGGAGGAAGCTTTGCAGAAGTCCCGCGGGCAGGGTGTCATGGACCAGTTGCCCGAGCGCCCCGAACGCATTCGATAATAGCTGCATCATCGGCTGCGCCCAGGCGAACACCGCCTGAAACATCACGAACAGGACAAGGCCGAGGATCAAAAGGCCGGCCACGGGATGCAGCACCACCGCATCGATGCGCGCCGTCCAGGTATCGGGCGTCGCCGGCAGGCTGACGGTTGCCGCGATAATGCGGTCGGCCTCGCGCTGGGTGGCGCGAAGCTCGGCGACCGAAAGCGGTTGCCAAAGATTTGGCTGATCGATGACCGGCGCCTGCGCTGCGATCTCATCGGTCTTGCGCAACAGCTCGGCAACCCCGTTCTTGCGCACCGCAATCGACGTCACCACCGGAACGCCGAGCATTTCGGACATGCGCGCGGCGTCAACGCTCACGCCGCGCCGCTTGGCGATGTCGAACATATTGAGCACGAGCATCAGCGGCCGGCCGGTGCGCTTCAACTCGAGCAGCAGGCGGATCGTGAGCCTCAGATTGGTGGAATCGGCGACACAGAGCACAAGGTCCGGAAGCTTCTCGCCGGCGGCGCGCCCCAGCACGAAATCGCGGGTGATTTCCTCGTCGGGACTGCGCCCGCGCAACGAATATGTGCCAGGCAAATCGACCACAGACGCCTGCCGGCCGAGCGGGGTGACGAAGAAACCCTCCTTGCGCTCGACGGTGACACCCGGATAGTTCGCAACCTTCTGACGGCTGCCGGTCAATGCATTGAACAGCGACGTCTTGCCGCTATTGGGCGTACCCACCAAGGCGAGATGCATCAACGGGGCTTCCATGGAGCCGTACCGCCTAAAGCTCTGATGTCCGAAGTTCGCCAGCTATCGCGGCAGCCTCTGATGCGAACTTCGGAATCAAAGGAGCTTTGGAAATTTCTCGTTTCTGGTGCGGCTTTCGGTTTTGAAGTTCCTATGGCGAGCCCATTGATAAGAACTTCAGTTTCGCAGCACCAGTCAGACGACAATGACGGCCATCGCCTCGCGCCGACGGACAGCAACTGTCACATTCTCGATGCGGACGGCAATCGGGTCGCGCCCGACAATGCCCTCATGGAGCACCTCGACTTTGGCGCCTTCGACGAAACCGAGCTCGATCAGCCGGCTTTCGAGTTCAAGCGCCGACAACGCGGAGCTGGTCTCACCCGCGGCGAGGCGATGGATCACCCCGGAAAAGCCGCGTTTGGCCAGCCCCAGGGGCATTTGTGTCGTTTCGGTGCGGTCGATGGCGGTCATGGAGTTGTATTTTCAACGCCGGGCCCGAAGGTCAAGCTTGGCTGACTAAAACACGGGTGACCTTAGAGCGATTTTAAATATCGGCTTTTGCGGGAAATCAACAGATCGCCTTCTTGCGCGTCACTTTGGCTTCCGGAAGCCGATCGCCGCCGCGTTCACAGCCCGATGCCTTCCCTCGAACCGGCCTCCGGCATTCGCAGGCCGGCTGTTGCGGCGGAATGAGAACCAACGTCGTTCGCGCTAGGAGCCAGCGATCACCATCAGGATGACCGCTCCAAGCAGCGCGAACTCAGGGTGGCATCGCCATGAGGCGGTTTGCACGGCCACCGCCTCGGCTCTTCTCGTCATGGTGAATCCTTAAGCTTGCATGCCCCGCATTGAAAGCTGCGGCAGCCACGTCTCCTTATTCCGAAAGAGTTTCGTCCCCGACGGATTTTGTCCGACAAACCGTGCGATTCGCAAGGAAAACGGACCATCTCGCTCCACCCGACCGAGACGTGTTCAAAACAATAACCTCGCGTTCACCATGAGGAAAAATCACGAGACCGCCTGTCGCTAACCTTCTGGCTTTCAAGGAGGCTTACACTTTTACGGCTTAGTCATCGTTACAGAAGAGGCTTCCGCAAAGACCTCAAATCCCTGCGTAACAGTAGATCACGCGTATGAATGTCGCCCGCATTGTCGTTCTAGCCATTGCCCTCAGCGCCGGCGGCGTCGCGGCCTACCTGGTCAGCACCAGCGACAGCAAGCCACCCGCTGCCGCCCAGCAGGCTGTGCAGCTTCAGACCGTCGATGTTCTGGTCGCCAAGTCCGACATTGGGCTCGGTCAGACGCTCACACCCAACGATATCGTGTGGCAGAGCTGGCCCTCCACCACGGCCAGCAACGGCTTCATTCGCCGTAGCGACCGCCCTGACGCCGCCAACCAGATTCCAGGTTCGATCGCGCGCGCCCCCTTTGTTGCCGGCGAGCCGATCCGCGAAGCAAAACTGGTGAAGGCGGATGGCTCCGGTTTCATGGCCGCAATCCTGCCCTCCGGCATGCGCGCCGTTTCGACCGAGATTTCGGCGGAGACGGGGGCCGGCGGCTTCATTCTGCCGAACGACCGCGTCGATGTCCTTCTGACGCGCCGGCTGAAAAATACGGGCAATCAATCCGCCCCCGATATTGTCACTACCGAAATTGCTCTCGCCAATGTTCGCGTTCTGGCAATCGACCAGACGCCGAAGGAAAAAGAAGGCACCAATAGCGTCATCGGCCGAACCGTTACGCTCGAATTGAAGCCGGAACAGACCGCAGTCCTCGCTACGTCACGACAGGCGGGAACGCTCTCGTTGGCGCTGCGCAGCATTGCCGACGGCAATCAGGTCGACATCGGCTCCGGCGAACACGCTCAGCGCATCGGTATCAACGTAATCCGCTACGGCATCAACCATCCGAGCACCGCCGCGAAATGACCAGAAGGACGCCCGTGATCAGAAGGATCGACAATATGGAATGCAGGGGAAACCGGCCGGCGATGCGAGCCGCATTCATTTGCGCGCTGTCGTTGACGGCTGGGCTTGCGTATAATTCTGTGGTGGCCGCGGCTGAGGATGAGACCGCGCCCCCAACCACCTCAAGTATAGCGCCGGCGACGACCTCGATCATCCCGCCGAAAACCCGCTTTCTGGCGCTCGGAATCGGCAAATCGGTCATCGTTGACCTGCCGCGCGACGTCAAGGACGTGTTGGTAGCCGATCCAAAAATCGCCAACGCGGTGATCCGGTCGCCGCAGCGCGCCTACATCATCGGCTCGGCCGTCGGCCAAACCAATGTTGTGTTCTTTGATGCCGATGGCCAGCAAATCGCCACATACGATATTGCGATCAAGCGCGACCTCAACGGCATTCGCGCCGCACTGAAGCAAATGCTTCCCTCAGCACCCGTTCAGGCGGAGGGCATTGGCGACAGCGTCATGCTGACCGGATCGGTAGCCACCCCGATCGAAGCGCAACAGGCGGCCGATGTCGCCGCGCGGCTCGCGGGAGGCCCGGATAAGGTCGTCAACTCGATTGTGGTGCGCGGCCGTGACCAGGTGATGCTGAAAGTCAGCGTCGCTGAAGTTCAGCGCAGCATCATCAAGCAGCTGGGCATCGACCTCAGCGCCAGCATGAACTACGGCACCGCGATCGTGAATTTCAACAATGCAACGCCTTTCACGGCCAATAACGGGCCGCTGGTGCCGGGCAATGGCTTGTCCGCCTCGGCGCTCACCAAGGGCGTGCCGTCGGTGACTGCAACGCTGCGCGCGATGGAAAGCGCAGGCGTCGTGCATACTCTGGCCGAGCCCAATCTGACCGCAATCTCCGGCGAGTCGGCGACGTTCATTTCGGGCGGCGAATTCCCGATCCCGACCGGCGTCACCTGTCAGACGACCACAGCCGGCGCCATCGGGCAATGCGTACAGACGGTAAGCTTCAAAAAATTCGGTATTTCGCTGAATTTCACGCCCGTTGTATTGACGGAAGGCCGCATCAGTCTGCGGGTCATGACCGAGGTGTCGGAAATTTCGCAGGAAAACGCCCTGCAAGGCGGCGCGGGTGGCACGACGATTCCTTCCATCAAGACTCGCCGCGCCGAAACCACCCTGGAAATCCCGTCGGGCGGTTCGATCGCGATGGCCGGGCTCATTCAGGAGCAGACCAAACAGGCCATCAACGGAATGCCGGGTGTGGACCAGATACCGGTGCTTGGGCAGCTCTTCCGGAGTCAGGATTTCCTCAACAACCAGACCGAGCTGATGGTCATCGTGACGCCCTACATCGTGCGGGCCGTCGCGCAGAAGGAGCTGTCGCGGCCAGATGACGGGTTTGCCCCGGCCTCCGACGCCCAATCGGCCCTGTTTGCGCAGATCAGCCGCATCTATGGCGTTCCGGCGCGGATGGATCCGGTCGGGACTTATCAGGCCAATTTCGGCTTCATCATCGACTGAGACGGCGCGACGGGGGACGATAACATGACAATCAGGAATTTGGTCGATCGTCATCGGTCGGTGGGCTTGATCAGCGCGATGTTTGGTCTTGTGGTCACGCTTGGGGCCTGCTCGGAGACCACCGGAACCGTGCCGACGCCGGCGGCGCAAATTCCCGAGGACTATCGCCTGCGCCATCCGATCGCCGTTCAGGAGGCTGAACGCTCCATCGTCATCTTCGTGGGCCATGCGCGCGGCGGCCTGTCGGCCGCGCAGCGCGCCGACGTTGCGGGGCTGGCGCGGACATGGATCGCGGAAGGAACCGGAGCTATCGTCGTCGACGTGCCGGTCAACACATCCAACGCGCGAGCGGCCGACAGCGCGTTCCGCGAAGCGAAGGCTTTGCTGGAAGCGGGTGGCGTGCCCCCTGGCGGCATCAAATTGCACCATTACACCCCAGACGATCCTCGACTGCTGGCGACCGTCCGTTTGAGTTATTCAAGAATGGCGGCAGTGGCCGGTCCCTGCGGCCTGTGGCCTGCGGATCTCGGACCTTCGATCAAGGATCCCGGCTATTACGAGAACAAATCCTGGCACAATTTCGGCTGCGCCTATCAGCGCAATATGGCGGCGATGGTGGAGAACCCGTCAGACCTCGTGCAGCCGCGCCCCGAAACTCCTGCCTATACGATACGGCGCAGCGAAGGCTTCGAAAAGTATCGTAAAGGTGCCACCACAACAACCGACTACCCCGAGGCCGAGAAGGCCAAGCTCAGCGATGCAGGCAAATGATCTACTCGCGTAACGATTCCGAAGAGCTCGATGCTCTGCCTCCGCCGACGGACGAATACATCGCGCCGGCGCCGCGGGTATCCGTGCAGGCGTTTTGCGAAAAGGAGGCGACGGCCGAGGCCGTCCAGTCGGCCGGCCTCGACCGGCGCCTTTCGAAGGCGCACCTCACGATCAAAATGGGTGGCATGGAAGCCGCCATTGAGACCTATCACAGCGTCCCCACCCCGAACGTCATCATCCTGGAGACAAACGGCACCGACGATATTCTCGCCGGCCTCGATCAGCTCGCCTCCGTTTGTGACGCCGGAACCCGCGTTGTTGTCATCGGCAGCGATAACGACGTCGCACCGTATCGCGAACTGGTGCGCCGCGGCGTGAGCGATTATGTGATCGGGCCCGTTGAAACGCTCGATGTGGTCCGCGCGATCTGCGGCCTGTTCTCGGCGTCGGATGCAGTGGCCGTCGGGCGCATCATCGCGGTTGTCGGCGCCAAAGGCGGCGTCGGCGCCTCGACCGTCGCCCACAACGTGGCATGGGAGATCGCGCGCGATCTCGCGCTGGACTCGGTGGTGATCGATCTCGACCTTGCGTTCGGCACGGCCAGCCTGGACTACAACAAGGACCCGTTGCAGGGAATCGCAAACGCGCTCTTCGCGAACGAGCGGCCCGATAGCGCGTTCATCGAGCGCCTGCTCGCGAAATGCAGCGATCATCTCAGCTTGCTTGCCGCACCGGCGGCGCTTGACCGCGTCTACGATTTCGGCGCCGACGCCTTTGACGCGATTTTCGACACTTTGCGCCTCACGACGCCGTGCATCGTTCTCGATATTCCGCATCAGTGGTCGGGCTGGACGCGGCGGGCATTGGTCGGGGCCGACGACATTCTGATCGTCGCCGAGCCGGACCTTGCCAATTTGCGCAACGCCAAGAACATGCTGAGCATGTTGAAGGCGGCGCGGCCCAACGATCGTGCTCCGCTCTATTGCCTCAACCAGGTAGGCATGTCGAAACGGCCGGAGATCACCCCGCGCGAATTCGCCAAGGCCATCGAAGGTCCGCCGATCGCGACGATTCCGTTCGACCCGAAATTGTTCGGCACCGCCGCCAATAACGGCCAGATGATCGCCGAAATCTCCGCCAAGCACCGAATCAGCAGGACGTTCGGACACATCGCGCAACAGCTCACCGGTCGCGGAGAGCCCAAGAAGCCGCGCGGGTCTCTGCTGGCGCCGATCCTGAAGAAATTGCGCGCGAGGGGTTGAGGCGCCAGATCCCGAGAGGGCTCACTCGGGCTTTACGGGAGCGCTGGAGGCACCTTTTTCGGTTTCCGTCCTGGTGCTGGTCTTCTTCGCCAGCATTCGCCTGAGAGCAGAGACGTTGGCAGCCGCCTCCTCCGGCGGGCGTCCTTGCTTCGCCAGTTCCTCGGCCTCCGCAATATTTCCACGCAGAGCTACGACCAAGGCGAGGTTAAGCCGCACGCGTGGATCGGCATCGGGACGGCTATTGGCCCGGCGCAGGATCTCCTCGGCCTTGGCGAGATCTTTTGAAAGAAGGTAAGAGAGCGCCAGGTT
>Ga0209168_10002459_pt1 | contig 13355 bp, 9 predicted proteins | sample Coa_R1_FD_187156 | JGI IMG/M metagenome (GOLD analysis project Ga0209168, IMG submission 187156) | Surface soil microbial communities from Centralia Pennsylvania, which are recovering from an underground coalmine fire - Coalmine... | ecosystem: Environmental > Terrestrial > Soil > Unclassified ... | reverse complement strand
GTCGCGGGGCTGATTGACAACATTCCAGATTCCGACATTCTTGCGAATGCCGCCGCGACTAAGAAGTATGGGATTACCGGCGTCGCGAACATGATCGACGACGAGAACGGTGTTTCACGTCCTGGGAAGTTTGGGCAAAAATTAGATGCTGTAACTTTGTTTCAGTTCACGGCAAACGCCGAGTTCAACGAACTTGGAATCACCACCAGCAATAGCCTGTTCGGGGTATCGGGCCAGTTCAATCCCACCGAGCATAATCCGCAAGGGCTGTCATATCCGAGCGCCTGTCAGCCGGATAAAAACAGTCCGCAGGACGTCAAACAGGTCAACATGATCAAGATGACCCAGTTTGAAGCGCTGCTGGCGCCGATTCCACCCCAGCCGCCGACGTCTCAAACAACCGCGGGCCAGGTCGTCTTTGAAAACATTGGCTGCAATGTCTGCCACATTGAGAGCTACACAACGCAGCAGAACGTCAAGTTGCGCACGACAAATGGCGGACAGACTTCCGTGATCCCGTCGCTGAGCAACGTAACCTTTACTCCGTATTCGGATTTCCTGCTGCATGACATGGGGTCCGGCGATTCGGGTGGAATTCCCTTTATTCCGCATGGAACGGGTCAGGCGACGTTGACTATGTGGCGGACGGCCCCGCTGTGGGGGCTTTCTAACATGCTGACGAAGGCTGGCGGGCTGATGCACGATAACGGCTCGGCCACGATCGATAAGGCGATCCGCCGTCACGGCGGAGAAGCCGCAACGGTCGTTTCGAACTACGAAGCGCTAAGTTCGACGGATTCCTCGAACTTGCTTGCGTTCCTGGGTTCGCTCTGAGCTACGAAAGTATTTGGTGGGAAGGCAGGACTCGCGAAGTCCTGCCTTTTCTTTTGTGCACGAATGGCAAGACGGGAGCCCGCTCGATGGACTGCAAAGCTGTCCATTTGTGGACAGTAAAATCTCACCCCGAACATCTCAAGCCCCGCTAAAACAGAAACAGAGGGAGTTCATCGCCTTCTGTTGCAATCACTTGCCTCGGGTTTTTCATTGGCCGCACAGTTGCAGATATCTGAGCGAAATGGATATCGCCCGGCCAGAATTCAAGGAACGCAAACGCCGCCGCCAGATCGTCATTGCATCGATCGTTGCGGTAGTAGTTGTAGTTTTGACCATCCTCGTGTATCGGTTGCGGCCGGCCGCACCGGTGGTGGAACGTGGAACGGTGTGGACGGATACCGTGAGACGAGGTTCGATGCTGCGGCAAGTGCGCGGTATTGGCTCTCTTGTGCCCTCGCAGGAATCCGTGCTCCAGATTCCCGCAGAGACGGACGCCACGGTTGTCCGGATCCGAATGCTGCCCGGATCGTTGGTCAAGCCAGACACAATTCTGCTCGACATGAGCAATCCACAGGTGGAACAGGCCGCGGTCGACGCTCACCTGCAATGGAAAGCTGCGGAGGCGGAATACCAGAGCGAGCGCATGAAGCTGGAAAGCGATTTGATGAACCAGAAAGCCGGTGCAGCCACGGTCAAGGCCGATTTCACGCAGGCGGAGCTGCAGTCGCAGACCGACAAGGCTCTCTATGATTTGGGAGTCATCTCAGGTCTGGCGTACAAGGCTTCGAAGGGCAAGGCGGATGAACTCACGATACGGAATGGCCTGGAGGATCAGCGACTTGTGAGCGGCCAAAAAGCAATGGATTCGCAGCTTGCAGAGGAGCAAGCCAAGGTCGAGGAGATGAAGGTTCTGGCCGAGCTGAAGCAGAAACAGCTCGACGCACTGAGGGTGCGCGCAGGAATCGAGGGGGTCCTGGTCGAGTTGCCGCTTCATGTGGGAGAGCATGTATTGCCGGGAACGATGCTCGCCAAGGTGGTGCAGCCGAATCATCTGATGGCCGAGCTGAAGATTCCTGAAACCCAGGCTCGGGATGTACAGATCGGAGAGCCGTCATCGATCGACACGCACAACGGGCTCATTTCGGGAACAGTGATGCGTGTGGATCCGGCCGTGCAAAACGGAACGGTTACGGTCGACGTCAAACTAACCGGCGATCTGCCCAAGGGAGCCCGGCCCGATCTGAGCGTGGACGGCACGATTGATCTCGAGCGCCTTGAGAATGTCTTGTACGTCGGGCGGCCGGCGTTTGGTCAGGAAAACAGCACGATCAGCCTGTTCAAACTCGAAGCTAACGGACAGGATGCAGTGCGAGTGCCGGTCAAAGTGGGGAGGGCCTCGGTGAACTCGATCCAGGTGCTCGATGGATTGCACGAGGGCGACACCGTTGTTCTGTCGGACATGTCCCGCTGGGATAATACGGACCGCATCCGGTTGCAAGAATAAGATTCCAAATCCCAAGACTAGAGAATCGAGGCGAACGATTCATGACTGAGGCTAATCAATCTCTGATCCAGATCAGCGACTTAACAAAAGTCTTCTACACCGACGAAATCGAAACGCATGCGCTCTCTGGCGTCCACCTTTCGGTGAACAGGGGAGAGTATGTCGCCATGTCGGGGCCGTCGGGCTGCGGAAAGTCGACACTGCTGTCGATTATCGGGCTGCTCGATACTCCTACGGGCGGGCGGTATTTCCTGAACAGCAAGCCCGTCGAGAACCTGGATTTTGCCGAGCGGGCGCGAATCCGAAACCAGGAAATTGGATTCATCTTCCAGAGTTTCAATCTGATTGGCGATCTCACGGTCTATGAAAACGTTGAGTTGCCGTTGACCTATCGGCAGCGGATGCCTTCGGCGGAGCGGAAGGGGCGGGTGATGGAAGCGCTGGAGCGCGTCGGGATGGCACATCGGGTGCGCCACTATCCCTCGCAGCTTTCTGGCGGACAACAGCAGCGCGTGGCCGTCGCTCGAGCTCTCGGCGGGAAGCCGTCGATTCTGCTCGCCGATGAACCTACCGGGAATCTGGATTCGCGCAACGGCGAAGCCGTGATGGAACTTCTCAGCGAACTGCACCGCGATGGAGCGACGATCTGCATGGTCACGCATGATCCGCGCTTTGCCAAGCACGCGCAGCGCGAGGTGCATTTGTTTGACGGGAAAGTTGTTGCCGAAGAAGAGCTCAAGAAATTGATGGCGGATGTCCAGGCATGAACGGTCTGATGCAAGACGTCCAGTACGCGCTGCGCCAATTGCGCAGGTATCCGGGATTCACCGCCATTGCAGTGCTGACGCTTGCAGTTGGCATCGGAGCCAACGCGAGCATCTTCTCTCTGGTCGATCAGGTTCTGCTCAAACGCCTGCCGGTCAGGGAGCCGGGCCGTCTGGTCATGTTGCGTTTCACGGGATCGGACACGGGACACACCGATTCTTACGGAGGCAACGAACGCGATTATTTCTCGTATCCCATGTATCGCGACCTGCGCGATCAGAACACTGTGTTCGAAGGGATGCTGGCGATGTTCCCCGCGCAGGTGGGCGTGCAGTGGCACAACACGCCTAGCCTGGCGAATAGTGAGCTCGTCAGCGGGAATTACTTTTCCCTCCTGGGGCTCAAGCCCGCAATTGGACGTTTATTGATTCCGGAAGACACCGCGACGCGAGGAGCAGCGCCATTGGTTGTGCTGGGTTACCGCTATTGGAAGCAGCATTTCGCAGCGGACCCCTCCATAGTAAATCAGGGCATTCTGATCAACGGTAATCCGTTCACGATTGTTGGAGTGGTGCAACCCGGCTTCACCAGCGTGATTGGAGGGACTGTTCCGGACTTCTTTGCCCCGATCACGATGAAAGCGCAGATGACGCCGCAGTGGGATGAACTCGAGGATCACCGGTCGAAATGGCTGTCGATCATTGCACGGCTGAAACCCGGGATAACTGTGCAGCAGGCGCAAGCGGGGGTCACTCCACTCTGGAAGTCGCTGCGCGCGGTCGAACTGAAGAGCATCTCTGGCCGCAGCGAGCAGTTTCGTGAGCAGTTTGTCGCGAAAAGCGAACTTATATTGCTGGATGGCTCAAAGGGATTCTCTCCGATGCGCGAGAATATGCGCATTCCGTTGCTGATCCTGATGGGCATGGTCGGATTGCTGACTCTAATGGCGACGGCAAATGTCGGAAGCCTATTGCTGGTGCGCGCGGCCGGCCGGAATCGCGAGATCGCTGTTCGCTACTCGCTTGGCGCGAGCCGGGGCAGAGTCATCCGGCAATTGTTGACCGAAGGTCTCGCTTTGGGGATGGTGGGGGGATTCTGCGGAGTCGCCCTCTGGCCGTTGCTGTCAAAAGCGCTCATTACGCTGGTGAATCCTACGGCCGCGAGCGGGGGTATGACGGCGCTGACGGCGACGCCAGATTACCGCGTCATTCTGTTTTCCTTCGTGGTGTCAGTCGCTGCGAGTCTGCTGTTTAGCCTCGCACCCATTGTTCAGTTTTATCGGCCGCAGGTTACGACTGCTCTCAAACAGCAGACGGGCACAGCCGAACTGGCTCACGCCAGATTTCGACGCCTCACGGTTGGGGTGCAGATCGGTTTGAGTCTTCTCTTGCTCGTCGGCGCCGGGCTATTTGCCAGAACGCTGGCGAATCTCAAATCGGTGGATGTAGGCTTCGTCCCAGAGCATCTGCTGACGTTTCAACTCGATCCACATCTTGCCGGATATCAGCCCAGCGCCGTCGCGCCGCTTTATAAACGGCTGATTGACACGCTCAGTTCACAGCCGGGCGTGCAATCAGTGGGAATGACCGACGACCCGGTGCTCGCCAATTCCAATGACACGTTCAACATCAACGTGCCGGGCTATCAGAGCCGAGAGGGCGAGCGAACGAGTTTTGAATGGGAACGCGTAACGCCTGGCTATTTTTCGACTCTCCGTCTTCCGTTGGTAACCGGGCGAGGATTCACCGAGGCGGATACGCAGGCGACTCTCAGGGTCGTCGCCGTGAACGAGAGTTTTGCGCAGAGATTCTTTGGTACTCCAGAACTGGCGCTCGGAAAGACATTCACTGTCGGAGGGGCCAAGGATAAGCCCTTGACGATCGTCGGCGTCGTCAAAAATGCCAAGCATTCCAATCTCCACGAGCCACCGGTTCCGATCTTCTACACGCCGATCTTCCAGGAGGCCGAACCAAATTCGGTTGCGGTCTATATTCGGACTTGGCAAGCGCCTGACGCTGCAGCTGGCAGTGTGCGCGCGGCCGTTACGGGCATTGACTCGAAGCTCGTCGTGGATTCGTTGCAATCCATGAATTCGGAAATAGATACCACGCTCACTTCCGAGAGGCTGCTTTCCTTTCTCGCGAGCAGCTTTGGGATGGTCGCGGCTTTCTTCGCTGCGATCGGGCTCTACGGAGTGCTGGCCTATTCGATTGCACAACGCACAAGAGAGATCGGCATTCGGATGGCGCTGGGCGCCACTCGAAAGACCGTTGTCAGTATGGTCTTGCGCGAAGTCCTGGCCGTTACGGGATGGAGCGTTGCGATAGCCATCCCGCTCTCGATTGCATTGGCTAGCATCGTGAAAAGCCAGCTGTTCGGAGTTTCCTACCGGGATCCGGCAACATTGTTGCTGGTGGCGGTTGCGATCGGAGTGCTTGCGCTACTGGCTGCAACGGTTCCGGCCCGACGGGCCGTACGTGTGCAGCCAATTACTGCGCTGCGCTACGAATAAATGGTTTTTGGAGACAGCAGATGATTGAGTTGAAGAATCTCGAGCGCAGTTACAAAACTCCTGCCGGACAGAGCTGGGTTTTGCGGCGCGTGAATCTGACCATCCGCGAGGGCGAATTCATCACCATCATGGGGCCTTCCGGAGCAGGGAAGTCATCACTGTTGAACGTGCTGGCCTTGCTCGATGACGGATGGGACGGTGAGTACTGGTTCCGCGACCAGGCCGCACACGCGATGAAGCGCAAACAGCGAGCTGAACTGGCGAAGAAAAATGTTGGCATGGTGTTCCAGAGTTATCACCTGCTCGATGATCTTACGGTGCAGGAGAACATCGATCTGCCGCTCTCGTACAAGGACATTCCGCGACGCGAACGCCAGAGCCTTGTCGCGGACACGCTGGACCGCTTTCAAATTGTCGGCAAAAAGGACTTGTATCCCAACCAGCTCTCCGGAGGCCAGCAACAGCTTGTGGGAATTGCGCGCGCCGTGATTCACAAACCTCCTCTCCTGTTGGCGGACGAACCGACCGGCAATCTTCATTCCGGGCAGGCAAAGGAGATCATGGAACTGTTTCGAGATCTGAATCAGCAGGGAACCACCATCATCCAGGTTACGCATTCGGAGACGAATGCCGCCTACGGCACCCGAACCATCCAGTTGCGCGACGGGTGGCTTGTCGGTGACACCGCGAATTCATCTCTCACTCAGCCGACGGAGGTCAGCGCATCGTGAGCTCATTCTCCTCGAGGGTGGTCAGGCCTGGGGTCCTGTTGGTCGCCGCTTATTCTGTGCTCACGGGCGGCCTGTTTGCCCAGAGTGCGACGCGAAACAAAGAGAATGGTGAGGGGATCTCTGCTCTTCAATTGCGGACTCCGAAGCAATTGGAGATGCCGAAATCGCATGATCCGCTAGATGCCTACGAGGGGGACACGGTTCCTGAGCCGGTCCTGAGCAACTCATCTCGCCTCGATCAGCTGATTCATGATGGCAAGCTTTATATCTCTTTGAAAGACACGCTCGATCTGGCGCTTGAGAACAACCTTGATCTCGCGATTGCCCGCTACAACATTCCGATTGCGAACACCGATATTTTGCGTACCCAGGCCGGCGGATTTTTTCGTGGAGTTAACACGGGTGTGGTGCAGGGGACGCCGGGCGGAGGAGTCGGCGGGTTCGGCTCTGGCAGTGGGGCAGGAGGGACAACTGGCGGGGCCGGCGGCGCGGGCGCAGGCGCTAACGGCTTGGTTCAATCGACGCTCGGTACCGGGACAGCCGTTTCGTCGTACGATCCTTTCATCAACCTGAACGGCGGCGTCGAGCACCAGACTTCGCCGGAAGCAAATCGGCAGATTTACGGTGTTTCGTCATTGCAGGCGAACACGGTGCAGGTGAACGCTCTCTACTCGCAGGCCTTTCCCACAGGAACAAGCATCAGCTTTGCATTTGACAATCTACGGCAAACGACGAACAGCCCATTTTTCAATCTGTCTCCCACACTGAGTTCCATGTTCCGCTTCCAGATTCAGCAGGAACTGCTTGCAGGTTTCGGTTTTGGCCCGAATCTGCGCTACCTGCGGATCGCCAAGAACAACAAGAAGATTTCCGATATCGCTTTCAAAGACCAGGTCATCGCTACCGTGACACAGATCGAGAACATGTACTGGGATCTGGTCAGCGCCTACGAGCAGACGCGGGTCAACGAGCAATCGTTCGAATTTGCCCAGCAAACTCTGGAGAACGCGAAGAAACAGCTTAAACTGGAGGCGGTTCCGGCGCTCGACGTGATGCGCGCTGAAGCTGAAGTCTCGAAGCGCGATCAGGATTTGACCGTGGCAAAGACGAATCTTGAGCTGCAAGAAACGCTGATGAAAAACGCGGTCACCCGGAGCCTGGACGATCCAGTATTGCAAGCGATACCCGTCATCCCAACGGATCGGATGCAGACCGTCAGCATCGAAACCGCGCAGGCAATTCAAGACCTGGTGAACGAGGCCGAACACGATCGCCCGGAACTCGCCGAATCCGATGTTGACCTTGTCAATCGTCAGATCAGCCGCCGCGCTGCCCGCAACGCACTGTTGCCGTCGCTTTCATTGATCGGCTTCTACGGAGGCTCTGGTTTAGCGGGTCCACTGAATCCTGTGTACAGCCTTGGACCGAACGTCTCGAATGTGCCTACCGATTTTGGCGGGGCGCTGCTTAATTCGTTCAATAACAGTTCGCCAGACTATTACGTTGGCCTCAATTTAAGCATTCCGATTCGTAATCGAGTTGCGAAAGCTGACCAGTTCCGCTCCGAACTGGAATATCGCCAGGCGGAGCTGCGACTAGAGCAACTCAAGAAGCAAGTTCGAATCGAGGTGCGGAATGCGCAGTACGCGCTCGATCAGACCGGGGCAAGAGTCGAAGCGGCAACGAAGGCCCGCGATCTTGCTCAGCGCACCTTCGAGATCACGAAAAAAGAGCAGGAACTGGGGGCGGGCTCCAGCTATCAAACGCTGTCGGCTCAAAGGGACTTAGCCCTCGCCGAACTAGATCTCGTCACCGCGAAGACGGTTTACGAAAAGGCGAAGGTGGAACTGGACCGCGCCACGGGCACGACTTTGGAACATAATGGCATACTGATTCAGGACGCCGTGAGCGGCGTGGTATCTGCCCAGTCGCCTTAATGATCATGCCAATTTCGGTCAAACCCGGAGAGACGGACCTCAAGCAATTTCGATCCGAATCCGTTGCGCCCATTCGCGTGTTGGCTGCCGATGATCAGGAACACATACTCGAAGCTCTCGAGTTCTTGCTGCGTCCGCAGGGATACAGGGTGGATAAAGTCCGCTCTCCTGCTCTGGTCAGGGAGGCTCTCGCCAGCAACTCGTATGATGCGGTCCTGATCGACCTGAATTACACGCGCGATACAACTTCAGGGCAGGAAGGGCTCGACCTGCTTTCGGAGACAGTCGGGCTCGACGCCGCGGTCCCCGTCATTGTGATGACAGCGTGGGCCAATGTCGAGCTAGCGGTTGAGGCGATGCGGCGCGGGGCAAGAGATTTCATCCAGAAGCCATGGGAAAACGAACGGCTGGTCTCGATTCTGCGGACGCAGATCGAACTGCATCGAGCGCTACAGCAAGCGGCTCGGCTTGAAGCGGAAAATCGGCTACTGCGAGCAGAGGGGCGACCGGAGTTTCTCGCGAGTGCTCCTGCCATGCAACCGGTGCTCGATACTATCGCCCGCGTCGGGCCATCTGATGCCAACGTATTAATTACCGGCGAACACGGAACGGGAAAAGAAGTGGTTGCGCAGACGTTGCACGCGCTCAGCGCGCGCGCATCCCGTGCGCTGGTTGCTGTCAATACGGGAGCGATTCCTGACGGTGTTTTTGAGAGCGAATTATTCGGGCATGTGAAAGGGGCATTTACCGACGCGCGTACTGACAGAATCGGGCGTTTTGAGTTGGCCGATGGCGGTACGATTTTCCTGGATGAGATCGGTAATGTTCCGCTTCGTCAGCAGGCGAAACTGCTGCGAGTTCTCGAATCTGGAGAAATCGAACGCGTGGGATCGTCGCGGTCCCGCCGCATCAATGTGCGCGTTCTTTCGGCCACGAACACAGATCTGACGGCTGCCTGCGGCTCCGGACAGTTTCGCGAGGATTTATTGTTTCGCTTGAATACGGTCGAAATTCACGTCCCGGCGCTGCGGGAGCGGCGTGAAGACATTCCGCTGCTGGCGACCCATTTTCTTTCGCGTTATGCGAGCCGGTATCGTCGTGACGTCCAGCGATTTGATCCCGCCGCTCTGCAAGCCATGAAGCAATACTCGTGGCCCGGAAACGTTCGCGAACTCGAACATACAATCGAGCGCGCGGTGCTGATGTGCCGCACTGCCGAGATTCAGCCTGCCGATCTCTCCTTGAACTCCAGTCGTCCGCAGTCGCAGAATCTAGAGGACCTCAGTCTTGAGGCCGTCGAGGCCGTGCTTGTCCGCAAAGCCCTTCAGCGATTCCAGGGAAACGTCAGCCAGGCTGCCGAAGCTCTCGGGCTCAGCCGTGGAGCGCTCTACCGACGCATGGAGAAGTATGGCGTCTAGCTCTCCTCCGAAACCTAACCGGCGGAGGCGAGCGAAACTCCTGTACGAACACCGAATCAGCGTCTACTCCTTCCTCGTCGCGCTTCCCGGCCTGATTGTGAGCGCCATTCTCGTGTGGGCGCAGCCGTGGAGTCTTCAATCTCGTCTTGTTCTTCTTGGAGGCGAACTTTTCGTATGGTGGCTGCTTGCCCTGGCCCTTCAGGAACAAACCACGCGGCCGTTGCAGACGCTCGCCAATGTAATCGGCTCGCTGCGGGACGAAGATTATTCTTTTCGCGCCCGCAATGCCGCCCCCGAAGACGCGCTGGGAGAACTCTCTCTCGAAGTGAATGCGCTGGCAGACATGCTCTCGGACCAGAAAGTCCGCGCCATCGAAGCTACGGCGTTGTTGCAGAGGGTTGTCGATGAAATCGATGCGCCCTTATTTGCCTTCGATCTGGCCTCGAAGTTGCGCCTTGTAAACCCGGCGGGAGAACGCCTCCTGCACGACACGAAAACTCGTTTGCTCGGGCGCAATGCCGCCGAGCTTGGCCTGGAACTTTGCCTCACCGCTGAGAACGAGAGCCTGATCGAATTGCATCTTCGCGAGTCGCATGCACGTTGGTTGCTACGGCGCAGTTCGTTTCGGCAGCACGGAGTCCCTCACACGCTGTTGGTTCTGTCGGACGTCAGCCGCGCATTGCGAGAGGAAGAGCGGCGGGCGTGGCAGAGGTTGATTCGCGTGCTAGGTCACGAACTCAGCAACTCGCTGGCCCCGATCAAATCGATTGCAGGAAGTTTGAGTTCTCGCGTGTCTTCCACTCCGATGGATGACGAGGTACGCAGTGATCTTCAACGCGGTTTGGGGATCATCGAAGCGCGTTCGGCTTCGTTGCATCGGTTTCTTGAAGCTTATCGCCGGCTCGCGCAGATGCCTGCGCCTGCATTGCGCGAGATCACTTTGGGACCTCTGGTCTCACGCGCGGCGGGACTCGAAACCAGAGTCAAAGTCTGTGTTGAACCCGGGCCGGATGTGGCGTTCCAGGCCGATCCGGATCAACTCGAGCAGATGCTCATTAATCTCGTTCGCAACGCGGCCGATGCAGTGCTGGAAACCCGGGCCGGAACAAGAATGCAGAATTCTTGCTCGGCGGACTCAAACGGAGTCCTGGTCCGCTGGGATGCGCGTCCGGAGGAAGTTGTCTTGACGATTGAAGATGAGGGCCACGGTTTGCTGAATCCAGCCAACGTTTTTACCCCGTTCTACACAACAAAGCCGACCGGCAGCGGAGTCGGGCTTGTACTTTCGCGTCAGATTGCCGAGGCGCATGGCGGAAGTATTGAAATCGGCAACCGGCCCGGGCGCAAGGGATGCGCGGTGAAAGTTGTGCTGCCGCGCTTTCCATCCCGCACAGGTGTGCAACCGGTCTAGGCACAGCGGCGCATGAAAAGCACTCCATTCGCTACCCCTCGGTGGTAATACTCACTTCTGCGCCGCGCTCCACCGCACTCCCAATGAATGCAGGATCAGCGTATCTTCGAGCGTGAGCATTTCTGGCTCGGCTACTATCCGATACGCGTAAAGAACATTCGGATCTCGTGTAATGCACCATGGTTCGTGTTCGGTGGTCCCTTGACAATGCTCGCAAACGGGACCGCTCGTAACTCGACTGCCCGCCTGGAACGCATCGATATTTTTCATTTCAGTCCTCCCGAAACGTGCCTGTTACCAACGGCTCTATAGAATTTGATGGCGAGGCTTCGGCGGAGAGCACACTCTGCAGGACGATTCTTAATCGCTTACTCCGAAAAATTAAGGGATTTCGGTAATAACAGGGACATGTTTCTGAGCAAAAATCTTAGAACGCGGTGACACCAAGGCTGAGAGCACCCGACCGTGGAAGTTAGTCCAGCCCTCGCGCTCCCTCCGGTCGTGTCGTGCAGCTCAACTTCGAGTTTGCCACGATCCTCTGAGAGCAGATCTGTCACGGACGCGGAACGCACTCGGCTCCCAACTCTGGTGAATGCCTGGTCACTACGAAAAACTCATACTCGATGGTTTAACAGTTCCGACCCATGTAATTTCCTAGTCCCAGGAGTCTTACAGGAAATGCCGTATATGCCATCGATGCAATAACGAAATAAAGTGACTAAGTGTGTCAGAAGGATTAAAAGCGAGAGTTCAAAGAGTGCAGGAGATTCGTTATTTGCGAGGGAATTAAATAGGATCGAACGAGAACGGACCACCCTGTTGTGATCCCGCCATACAGTTCCGGCGATACCGCCCAACGATCAATGCTTCGCAACTTCGGAAGCAACTTTATTTTTTAACCTGAGTTCTAAGGTGTAACAGCGTGCGCCGCGACATGTCGCCTTTGACTAGGTTTTGGCGATTTCTTCGAAGGGGCTTACAAAGCTTTTGCCCCGGCCTGCATTTTGCCGGATGGCCTGCGAAAGTATAACAAGCAGCGCGAGATAGTTGCGCATCATTCGTACGGGAGTCCGGGATGAGTCCGAAGTGCATCGCCGAAGTCTACCTTCTTGCGGAGAATCGCCTGTTACGCGAAGCTCTGGTGCGGCTCCTCGCAAAGAAAGACATTCGAGTCGTAGGTGCGAGTCCTTATTCGGACGCGGTGCTCGAGGAGATCATCCAGAAAGAACCAGGCATCATTGTTCTGGATTCCAGTGGCCTCGAGTTCTCCAATTCCAGCCTGATTCCAACGCTGCAGACTTCAATTTCGGATGTCAAGATCGTGATGGTCGATATGGAGTCGGACGAGACTACTTTTCTGCGAGCGATCCGCGAGGGAGTCGTCGGTTACGTGCTCAAGGATGCATCGGCCCTGGAAGTGGCGGCTACGATTCGTGCAGTGGCGGGCGGCGAGGCAGTCTGTCCGCCTTCCTTATCCATTGCGCTATTCCGTTTCGTATCGCAGCAGCCGAGCCCCTCGAATTCCTCCTGGAGAACAGATCTTGGGTTGAGTCGCCGCGAGCAGCAACTTCTGGAATTGCTGCGAGAGCGCCTTACCAATAAAGAAATTGCCGCTCAGCTCAACCTCTCGGAACAGACGGTGAAGAATCATGTTCACAACATTCTCCGGAAGGTCGGAGCCGCCGACCGCCTCAGCGTGATCGACATCTGCCATCCGGAGCGCTTCCGCCATAACGCCGGAAATGTCGCATGATTTCTGCTCGTCTGAAACCCGTGCAACAGCCCATCGGTTCTGCTTATCGCCGCAGACGGGATAATCTTCATTCTTAAGAGCTTTCGAGCCCCGCGTGATTTGAATCACGACTCAGGGCGGTGACAATCACGGCCTGCTTCCAGGCGTATGGCTAGGCTTTAACAGGAGCACCATCAGCTCCTGAGGTCCGCCATTCTCTCGATGCGGCCGAAGGGTTGAAGCTCGCCGCCATGCCCCGCAAACTAGGTCCGAAACTCATTCTCTCTCTTACCATCCTCATCGTCGTGATCAGCGGCGTCAGCGGATATCTCAATTTTCGGAGCCAGCAAAAGCAACTGGTCGAGACCATGATTTTAGGCGCCGATCAGCTTTCCCGGGGCATTGCCGGCGCTACCTGGCTCGCCATGCTCGACGATGACCGCAAGGCCGCCTACGAAATCATGCGCGTCATTGCCGACAAGCAGGGCGTGGATCGCATCCGGATGTTTAA
>Ga0209168_10002458_pt1 | contig 13356 bp, 13 predicted proteins | sample Coa_R1_FD_187156 | JGI IMG/M metagenome (GOLD analysis project Ga0209168, IMG submission 187156) | Surface soil microbial communities from Centralia Pennsylvania, which are recovering from an underground coalmine fire - Coalmine... | ecosystem: Environmental > Terrestrial > Soil > Unclassified ... | reverse complement strand
TCGGTTGCCTAACGCCGGGCGCCACTGGACTCCACCGACAACCGCACGCCGCATCCGTTCGCACCGTGGGCGACCCGCGGCGCGGCGGCGTTTTGTGCATCCGATTTTGGTGCGTGAGCCGACATCGCGGTCGTCTCGTCGTTATCCTTGTGGCGACCCGTTTTTTTTCACGGACCGTGATGGAGGTTACAGCGTGTACGAGGGTCTCATGGTTAGCGTATCCGGCGTACGCGGCCGCGTCGGTGAAGCGCTCACCCCCGAGGTGGTGACTCGCTTCGCCGCCGGCTTCGGGGCGTGGGCGAAGGCCAAGTGGTCCGCGGGCCCTCGCGCATCGGGGCGATGTCGCGTGGTGGTCGGACGCGACTCGCGTGTGTCAGGTCCGATGTTTCATCGCGCGACGATTGCGGCGCTGCAATCGGTGGGGTGCGATGTGATCGATGTTGGTCTCGCGCCCACGCCTTCCATACAACTCGCGGTCGAGCACCACCACGCTGCGGGCGGGTTGGCGATCACGGCAAGCCACAACCCGATCGAATGGAACGCGCTCAAATTCATTGGTCCGTCGGGACTCTTCTTGGACGGCGCCGAAGGAACCGAGATGCGCGGCGTCGTCGAGAGTGCGATTCCGCGCGCAACATGGGATGGGTTGGGTGAGGTGGAATCTGATGACAAGGCGATCGAGCGGCATCTCGACGCCGTGCTGTCGCTGCCGTTCGTGAAGGTCGATGCGATTCGCAAACGAAAATTTCGTGTCGCGGTCGACTGCGCGCACGGTGCGGGCGGCGCGATCATTCCAGAGCTGCTGAGTCGACTCGGCTGCGAGGTGCACGCGATCAACCTCGAGACGGATGGGCGCTTCACGAGATCGCCCGAACCCGTGGCGTCCAACTTGGGAGACTTGGAACGTCTCGTGCTGGAGACGAAAGCCGAAGTCGGGTTGGCTACGGATCCCGACGTCGATCGGTTGGCGCTCGTATCCGATCAGGGCGCAGCGATCGGAGAAGACTGGACGCTGGCGCTGGCGGCCCGGCTTGTGCTCAGATATCGGCGCGGTCCTGTCGTAGCGAATCTATCGACGAGCCGGATCGTCGATGACGTGGCCAAAGAGGCTGGGGCTGAGGTAGTGAGGGCGCCCGTTGGCGAAGTCAACGTCGCCGTGCGAATGCGAACAGAGGGTGCCGCAATTGGGGGCGAAGGGAACGGTGGCGTGATTCTCTCAGAAGTGCACTTGGGCCGGGACGCTCCGGTCGGTGTAGCACTGCTGCTGCAAATGTTGCTGGAGGACAACGCGCCATTGTCGGCCATCGTGGCCCGCTACCCGCAATATGTGATAGTCAAAGACAAGCTGGATCGGCCGAACGCACCGCTGGATACGGTGTATGATGCGCTACGCCAGGGGTTTACGGACGCGGAGGCGGATACGCAAGACGGGTTGCGACTTTCCTGGGTGGATCGCTGGGTGCATGTGCGCCCGTCCGGAACCGAACCAATCGTACGCGTCATAGCTGAAGCACCGAACGCGGCGGCCGCGCGCGAGCTCGTCACCCGCTCCCGCGTTCCGTTGGACGCGTTAGGACGATGACTAACCGAGGCTCAACCACATGTGTGGAATAGTTGGATATGTAGGACCGCGACTCGCGTCGCCGTTGCTGCTCGAGGGCCTCAAGCGACTCGAGTATCGGGGTTACGATTCGGCCGGTGTGGCCATCATGAACGGGAAGGGTGTCGAGACGCGGAAGGCGCCGGGAAAGATCTCCGAGCTGGAAACGCTCGTGGCGGCCGCGCCGATCTATGGGACACTCGGCATCGCCCACACGCGGTGGGCCACGCATGGCGCGCCGAATTTCTGCAATGCCCACCCGCACGTCTCGTGTAACAACGAAATTGCGGTCGTCCACAACGGCATCATCGAGAACGGATCGTCGCTCCGGCAGGCGCTGGAAGACGTCGGCCACACGTTCCGCTCCGAAACCGACACCGAGGTGCTCGCGCACCTGATCGAAGAGTTCTTCGACGGCAACCTCGAGGAGGCCGTCCTCGAGGCGCTGCGCAAGGTGGAAGGCACGTATGGCATCGCGGTGGTGTCGAGCCGCGACCCGAACAAGATCGTGGCGGCGCGCAAAGGCAGCCCGCTGCTCGTCGGGTTGGGCGAGGGCGAATACTTCGTGGCCAGCGACGTGTCCGCGATCCTCGCGCACACGCGCCAGGTCATTTATCTCGACGACGGCGACCTCGCGGTGTTGGAGCGCGATGGCTATCGCATCATCGACATGCAGGCCCTGCCCATGACCCGCGCGGTGAGTAGCATCGATTGGGATCTCGACATGATCGAGCGCGGCGGCTTTCCGCATTTCATGCTCAAGGAGATTTTCGAGCAGCCGACGACGATCGAGAACACGATGCGCGGCCGTCTCCTGGTCGAGGACGGCACCGCCAAGTTGGGCGGCCTCAACCTGACCAACGAAGAGCTTCTCGAGTTCGACAACATCGTTATCACCGCGTGCGGCACGAGCTGGCACTCCGCGCTGATCGGCGAGTTCATGATCGAAGAACTCGCCCGCATTCCGGTCGAAGTGGAGTACGCGTCGGAGTTCCGGTATCGCAACCCGGTGATCGGCCCCAAGACGCTCTGCATCGTCATCTCGCAGTCCGGCGAGACGGCCGACACGCTGGCCGCCATGCGCGAGGCACAGAAGCGCGGCGCCCGTGCGTTAGGCATCGTGAACGTGGTCGGGTCGACGATCGCGCGCGAGTCGGACGGCGGTATTTACATCCACGCCGGACCGGAAATCGGCGTCGCATCCACCAAGGCGTTCACCAGCCAGGTGATGGCGCTGGCGCTCTTCACGCTGCGCCTGGCGCGGTTACGCGGTCTTCCCGCCGAAGAAGGACGTCCGATCGTCGAGGCGCTGCAAAAACTCCCGGCACAAATCAAAGACGTGCTCGACCGCGCCGAGGAAATCGAGAGCATCGCCGAGGAATTCAAGGACGCCGCGAACTTCCTGTACCTGGGTCGCGGCTACAACTTCCCCGCTGCACTCGAAGGCGCGCTCAAGCTCAAGGAGATCAGCTACATTCACGCCGAGGGCTATCCCGCGGCGGAGATGAAGCACGGTCCCATCGCGCTCATCGACGAGAACATGCCGGTGGTCTTCATCGCGCCGCACGACTCGGTGTTCGACAAGGTCGTGTCGAACGTGCAGGAAGTGAAGGCGCGCGGCGGACGGGTGATCGCGCTCACGAGTCGGTCCGAGCCGTCGCTCGCCGGCAAAATCGACTATGAGATTCGCGTGCCGGAGACGATCGACATGTTCACGCCGATCCTGGCGGCGGTGCCCCTGCAGTTGCTGGCGTATTACATCGCCGTGAAGCGAGGGTCGAACGTGGATCAGCCGCGCAACCTCGCGAAGTCGGTGACGGTCGAGTAAGACCAACGCGCTTGGGCGCCGGAATCCGGCGCCCAAGCCTTCCTCCCGGATACGTCCAGCATGCACTACGTCGTGACCGGAGGCGCGGGCTTCATCGGCTCGCACCTCGTGGAACATCTCGTGACCGCCGCCGGCGGCCATCGCGTCACGGTGCTCGACAACTTCTCCACGGGCAAGCGCGAGAATCTCGCGCCATGGGCCGATCGGATCCGCATCGTCGAGGGATCGGTTACCGATCCGGACGCATGTCGCGAGGCGATCGCCGGAGCCGACTTCGTGTTGCACCAGGCGGCCCTTCCGTCGGTGCCGCGATCATTGCGCGATCCCATGGCCTCGCACGAGGCCAACACCACCGGAACGCTCAACGTGCTCATCGCCGCGCGCGACGCACATGTGAAGCGCGTGGTGTACGCGGCCTCATCCTCGGCGTACGGCAATACGGCGGAGCTCCCCAAGCGCGAGGACATGCTTCCGCGTCCCATGTCGCCGTACGCGGCAGCGAAGTACGCCGGCGAGCAGTACTGCCGCGCGTTCCACGCATCGTTCGGCCTGGGGACGATCGCGCTCCGCTACTTCAACGTGTTCGGCCCACGACAAGACCCCGCGTCGCAATACGCCGCGGTGATTCCCACGTTCATCGTGTGCGCGCAGTCGGGCGAGTCGCCCACGATCTTTGGCGACGGCGAGCAGACGCGCGACTTCACGTTCGTACGGAACGTCGTGCGGGCGAACCTGCTGGCGTGCGAGGCCCCGCCGGCTGCGTTAGGCGAGGCGTACAACGTCGGCTGCGGCGAGCGCGTGAGCGTGAACGCGTTGTGGCGAAAAATCCGCGACATGCTCGGCTCGACCGTCGAGGCGCGTTTCGAGCCCTCGCGCACGGGCGACGTGCGGGACTCGCTCGCGTCGCTCGACCGCGTGCGCGCCATGCTCGGCTACACGCCCGTGGTAGGGCTGGACGACGGACTGCGCGAGACGGTCCGGGCGCTCACGGGGCGCGAGCCGGCCGCGGCAGGAACGGCCGCGGCCGCTCGCTGACCGCACACCAGGCGCGCCGGCCGTGCGCGTCCTTCTCCAGCGTGTCTCTCGCGCCGAGGTCCGCATCGACGGGCGTGTCGCCGGACGCATTGGCGCAGGCTTCTGTCTTCTGGTAGGCTTCACGCACGGCGACACCGACGAACACGTCGCCTGGATGGCCGACAAGGTGGTCGGCCTGCGCTTGTTCGCGGACGAGAACGGAAAAATGAATCGTGCGCTGGCGGAGGTCGAGGGAGCCGCGCTCCTCGTGGTGTCGCAGTTCACGCTTTATGGCGATGCGCGCAAGGGGCGGCGGCCGAGTTTCGTCGATGCGGCGCGGCCCGAGCAGGCGATACCGCTCTACGAGCGCTTCGTGTCGCTGCTTCGCGAAACCGGCGTGCGCGTGGACACGGGCGAGTTCGGCGCCATGATGGAGGTCGACCTGGTGAACGACGGCCCGGTCACGCTCTGGTTGGAGCGCTGACGTGCGGGTCGTCCTCGCGTCGGCCTCGCCGCGGCGGCACGAATTGTTAGGCATGATCGGCATCGCGCACGAGGTTTACCCGGCCGACATCGATGAGTCGGTGCAAGCGGGCGAGTCGGATACCGCGTATGCGGTGCGCCTGGCGACTGAGAAAGGCTTGGCCGTTGCCGCGCGTCACCCGGATGCGTTGGTCATCGCCGCCGACACGATCGTAGTCGTGGATGGCGAGATCTTCGGAAAGCCGGCGGACCGGGCGGACGCCTACCGCATGCTTCGCGTGTTGAGCGGTCGGACGCACGTGGTGCGCACGGCGGTGGCGGTGGTGCTCGACGCGGGGCGGCGCATGGAGTGTACGGTCGAGTCGACGCGCGTCACGTTTCGCGATCTCGACGACCGGGAGATCGCCGAGTATGTGGCGACCGGCGAGCCGATGGACAAAGCCGGGGCGTACGGCATTCAGGGCTACGGCGCGACGATCGTCGAGCGCGTGGACGGCGACTACTTCACGGTCATGGGGCTTGCGTTGCGGCAGCTGGTCTCTCTGTTGGAGCGGGTCGGCGTCCCGTACCGGTTTCGCGCGCTCGAGGCCGAGCCGGCGTGACCGACCTCGAGGCGACGTTCGACGCTCCGTTAGGCATCTGCCCGTTGTGCGCATCGCCCGACGTGCGCGCCGACGACGTCGACTACCGCGGCACGTGCATCTCGCGGTGCCGCGGCTGCGGGGTCCGGTTCATGAACCCGCAGTACACGGACGGCTATCTCGCCGCATACTACGCGGGCTACGTTCCCGAAGGACCGCGGACACCGGAGGCGCGCGCGTTCCGGCTGGCGCAGAAGACCGCCAACATCGAGCTCCTCGAGCGGTACATGCCGCCGGGGCGGCTGTTGTCGGTTGGGTCGGGCGACGGTGTGGAGCTCGCGGTCGCCAAGTCGCGCGGCTGGACCGTCGAGGGGTACGACGTGGACGCGGCGACGACCCAGCGTGTGGCACGGCACGTCGGCGCGCGCATCTACACGGGCGATCTGTTCGCGCTGCCGCTCGAGTGCGGGGCATACGACTGTGTGTACCTCGACCAGGTGCTGGAGCACCCCAAGCAGCCCGCGCGCTACCTCGAGCTCGCGCGGCGCCTGCTCAGGCCGGGCGGCACTCTCTATCTGGGCGTGCCGAACATCGAGTCGCTGTCGTCGCGGGGCAAGTATGTGTTAGGCAAGCTCGGCCTGAGCCGGCGCCGCGGGCGGTTTTACGACACGTTCCACCATCTGTTCTATTACGCGCCGGCCACGCTGCCGCGGTTGCTGGAGCAGCGGTTCGGGTTTCGTGTCCTGACAGTGTTAGGCGACCCCAAGCCGCGGTCGCATCCGACGGTCGCGACGCGTTTGTGGGACCGGACGATGCGGCACGCGCCGTGGTTCGACTCGACGTTCGTGATCCTCGCGCGGCCGGCCTGAGTCGGGTCAGTGGGCGGACGCGTACGCCGCGCGCCAGCGGTCGACGGCATCGAGCACATCGCGCACGGAGATGCGCGGCATGCGCCCCGGGCGGCGATCCATGCAGAAGGCGCCGTCGCGCGTGGTCTCGCCGTACGCGCTCACGATGAGGTCCTGGAATCGGCGATACGGGCCGTAGCGCAGCGGGTTGGTGTAGCCGATGAGGCTCACCACCGGCGTGCCTAACGCAACAGCCATGTGGAGCGGGCCGGTGTCGAGCGAGATCACGAGCGCCGACGCGTCCAACATGGCCGTTAGGCGTGGCAGGCCGCTGTCGAGCGCCGACACCGTGCGGGGCGCCCCGGCGAGGATCGCGTGCTCCACCGCCACCTCGCGCGGCGTGCGCGCGCCGACGATCACGGGGGCGAGCCCGTACCGGTCGTACAGGATGCGCGCGAGCTCCGTCCAACGATCGGCGAGCCAATCCTTCTCGGGACGGCTCGAACCGATCACGAGCGACACGATCGGCCGGTCGAAGCGCGAGGCGAACCCGCGCTGCCACTCGCGCTCGGCGCCGCGCGGATCCAGGCGCCATTCGATGGGCTCGGCCGGAACATTCAGCGCGGCCAGGAACTCCAGGTATTCATCTTGAACGTGTCGTCGCGGGTTTGCCGACAGGCGGGCGTTCGTGAACAGCCAGTTGAGGTCGCGCGCACGAGCGCGATCGAAGCCCAGGCGGATCGGAGCGCGCGTGAACGCGGTGAGCACGCCCGCTTTGATGTAGTCCTGGAGCGCCAGGGCCACGTCGAATTCTCGCGCGTGCAGGGCGCGGCGTGCGTCGAGAAAGCCGCGCCAGCCGCGCGAGCGCTCGACGACGATGATGTCGTCGACCGATGGATGGCCGCGTACCAGCGTTGCCGGTCCCGGCTGTAACAACCACGTGATGTGGCGCGTTGGATCGTCGCGCTTGAGTGCGTTGACCACCGGCAGCGTATGCACGACGTCGCCGACGGCACTCAACAACACGATGCACACGCGCCGCAGGCGGTGCGGTGTCGTGGATTCGAGTTGGGCGAGGTCGGGCGCGCGTGTCATCGGCAGGCAAGGAAATGTTATATTGGCCACCGTCTCGGGCAACGTGAATGGCGCCTCGACCACCACAGCGGGTTCTCCTGATCCAGCTTCGCCGACTGGGCGATGTCGTGCTGTCGACTGCGTTACTCGAGGATTTGCGGCGCGCCTTTCCCGACGCGCAGCTCGATTACCTCGTGGGCCAGGAGGCAGCGCCGCTCGTCGCCGGGCATCCGCTCGTGCACGAGCGCATCGTGTTTGACGCCAATCGCACGTTCGCCATGTGGCGCGAGATCCGCGCGCGCCGCTACGACTGGGTGGTCGACGTGCAAGGCAGCTTGCGCACCGCGATGCTCACGCGTGCGTCCGGCGCTCCGGTGCGTCTCGGATGGCGCATCGGTGCGTGGCGGCTGTTTTATACGCAGGCGCGGTCGCGCGTTGGGCGAATGGAGTACGTGCCGCGCCAGCGCGCGCGTCTCCTCGAGGACGCGGGTGTGCCGCTGAATGAGGAGCAACCGTCCGTGCCGCGCATCTACTTGTCGGCGGAGGAGCGGTTGAGCGGCGAGCGCGCTGCGCGCAGCGCGGGTGCGGTGCCCGATGCGCGTCGTGTGGGGATGTTGCTCTCGACGCGCGAGCCGGCGAAGGATTGGAGCATCGAGGAGTTCGGCGCGGCAGCCCGCGCCCTCCTGCGCGACGGCGTCTCGGTGCTCATCTTTCAGTCGGCCGAGGACGCCGCGTTGGTCGCGCGCATGCGCGTGCTGGCGGCCGGCGTGGTCGTGCTGCCGGTGATGGAGGTGCGGCGAGTGGCGGCGGTGTTGGCGGGGTGCTGCGTATTCGTGTCGGGCGACACCGGCCCGGCGCACATGGCCGATGCGTTAGGCGTACCGCGTGTGACGGTGTTCGGGCCGACGTCGCCCGTGTCGTGGACGTCGGGCGCGGCGACGACGGTGGCGATTTCCGGGCCTAACGCTCGAGTGGTCCCGCTGCGCGACCGGGCGAGGCGCCTCGCAGCGGGCGAGCAGTTCATGGCGGGCATCGGGGCGGAGCAGGTGGTGGCGGCCGTCCGGAAGCTGCTCAACGACAGACCGTGTCCCAGGAGTGCATGAGCGACAGCATTGGCGAGCTGATGGCCCGCTTGGCGCGTACGAACGTCGAGTTGTGGCACGAAGAGGACCGCGCGCGCTCGACCGACGACTACGTCGTGGCGGCGGCGAAGCGCGCCATCGATGCGCTCAATCAGCGGCGCAACGACCTGATCGAGCGCATCGATGCAGAAGTGATGCGTGCGGTGCGCGAGGCGGGGCCGTCGCGTGGCTGAATCGGTGGGATCGCTGGCCGACAAGCTCAGTATCATGGAGCTCAAGGTTTACCACATGCGCGAGCAGGCGGAGCGCGTGGACGCGGCGCCGGAGTTTCGAGCGCAGTGCGCCGAGCGCGTCCTCGTGCTCGAGCAGCAGCGGGACGATCTCTCGGCCGAGCTCACGGCGCTGCTGGCTGGGCTGGCGAGCGGCACGGTGGTGCCGAAGGTCTATCGCCAGTTCAAGATGTACAATGATCCGGCGTATCGGCGCGGGCCGAGCGCGTAGAGCGAGCACCACCGCACAACGAGGGACACGGCACGGACCAACGCGGCGATCCCGGGTGTGCGCCTAACGGACGGGGCGCGGCGCGGCCCGGTAGGTCGATGCCCAGTGCTCGACCTTGGCGAGCACGTCGTCCACCTCGATGCGCGGCATGCGCCCGTAGCGGTGCGCGAGCGAGATCGGGTACTGCTCGCCCGGATCGCCGTACGCATCGACGATGAGGTCGTGGAACCGCCGGTATGGCCCGACGCGCTTGGGGTTGTTGTAGCCCATGAGGCTCACCACCGGGCGGTCAAGCGCGACGGCCATGTGCAGCGGGCCCGTGTCGAGCGCGATCACGAGCTCCGACGCATCGAGCAGCATGACGAGGTCGCGCAGCGGTACGCCTAACGTCGACCGCGGGCGGTGGCGCGCGCGTGCCATGATCGTGGCCTGGGTGTCGCGCTCGCGCTCGCTCGATCCGCCGGCCAACACGGGAATGAGGCCCCAGCGGTCGACGAGCGCGTCGCACACGGCGGCCCAGCGGTCGGCCGGCCATTCCTTTTCGGGGTGGCTGGCGCCGATGACGAGTGTGGCCAACGGTCCGCTCGAGGGAATCGCCGGCACGCGCGGCCGGTCGCGCTCCGCCGGCCACGGTCCCAGGTCCCACACCACCGGCTCGGCCGGCACGCCTAACGCAGTGAGAAACTCGAAGTACTGATCCTGCACGTGCTGCGGCGCGTGCGGCGGGATGCGCTGGGTCGTCACCAGCCAGTTGAGGTCACGCGCCCGGGCCCGGTCGAATCCGAGCTTCACGCGCGCGGGCGCCAGCGCCGTGACCACGCTCGCCTTGGCATAGACCTGCAGGTCGATGAGCAGGTCCAACGATTGCGCCGCCACGGCACGACGGACTTCCAAAAGGCCGCGAAGCCCGCGGCGACGGTCGAACACGATGATCTCGTCCACCGACGGATGGCCGCGCACGAGCGACGCCGGACCCGGCTGCAGCACCCACGCGATGTGGCAGGATGGGTCGTGGCGCTTGAGCGCCGTCACCACCGGCAGCACGTGCACCGCATCGCCGATCGCGCTCATCATCACGATGCCGATGCGGCGGCCGCTCACGATCGCCGCTCTCGGACGAAGACCACCTCGCGCATCGCTTTTGGTGCGGCGCATGCGTCGAACAACGCATCGATCGACGCGACCGGCGTCCGCTCGATGCGCTCGCCGGCGAGCACGTACACGTGCGTGAAGAGATCGCATACGGTGCGCAGGTACGCGGTGCGCGTCATGCCCGAGCGCAGAATGCCATAGGGCCAGAACTCGGACACCACCGGAATGCCGCGGCCGATGGTGTCGCGCGCGCCCTCGAAGAACTGGCCTTCGTGTCCCTGGATGTCGAGCCAGATGAGGCGCACATCGGAGGCGTCCGCCGGGTGTTCGGCGAGCACGTCGTCCAACCGGCGGACGGGCACGCGCACAGTGGCGCGGCGGTCTTCGTGCCAGACGCCCGCCGCTGCGCCGTTGGGCGCGCGAAGGCGGTTGTCGCCGGAGTTGTAGTCGGAGAGCTCGAGCTCCATCTCGCCGTCGCCGGATGAGAGCGCGATCGGCTGCCGCACGATGCGATCGGCGAGGCCGTTCTGCGCGACGTTGTGCTCGAGCAGCCGCAGATTCGATGGTGCGGGCTCGAACGCGATCGCGCGTGCACACCATCCGTGCCGCAGGAGCGCGATGCAGATCATGCCGATGTTGGCGCCGACGTCGAGCAGCGTGCCCCCGCGCGTGAGCCACCCATCGTGCTCGAGCACGGCGAGGGCGCGCTCGATGTAGCGGCGTTCATACGCGCGCTGTACGTACAGGTATTTGCCGATGAGTTTGTCGCGGCTGTCGAACGTGAGGCGGCCGTTCCACGTGTCGACGGTGACGTCGCGTCGTTTGCCGGCGTACATCATCTGCCAGCGCAGCTTGCCCGCGAGCAGGCCGGGATGCGCGACGTATTCCGTTAGGCGCATGCCGCCTCAGACCGCGGCAGCCGGGGGCGGCTCCGCCGACTCGGCCGGCTCCTCGGCGGCGGCGGGCGCGATCGCGAGGTGGTGGGCCGTCGCGGCGAGCCAGCCGATGTCGGTTTCAGCCAGGTCGAGCTGCGACGCCCGGCGCCATTTGCGCGCCGAGCGCGAGAGGCGGGCGATATTGCGCTCGGTGACGCGCGGCGAGCCGGGCCGATCGAACCAGATGCGGTCGACGTCGAGGACGTACGCGACGGTATCGCCGGTGGCCGATCGCTGCAGCAAGATGTTTTTGACGGTGAGATCGGGGTGCCGGGCGCCGGCGAGCGTGAGCTCGGCGATGAGTTGGGCCACGGCGGTCAGCACCGCGCGGCGCCGGTCCTCGGATATCGGCTCGGCCAGCACGGCGGCCAGATCGGCGGAGCCCGGGATCTCGCGGGTGACCACGTCGGCGCGGCGGAAGATGCCGGCCGGATAGGTCGCGAAGGCGACCACCTCGGGCGTCCGCACGCCTAACGCCGTAAGGCGAAGGGACGTGTCGAGCTCGTACGGCGCGCGCGTCGGCGCCGTGAACCGGTCTCCGGTGAGGGCCGCGAAGAGACCGCCGTGGCGCGAGCGGCGCACGACCACGCGCGCGGCATCGCCCGGCAGCGACACCGCGTACGCGACGCCGCGGCCCGCGAGCGGGCGCGCGGTGGCCGCGCGCTCGGCGTAGGCATAGAACGAGCCTGCGCCTAACGCAGCCTCGAGCGGCACGCGCAGGCTCATGAGCCCCACCCCCTGGGCCGACCGCGCCGCCAGCGCGATGTATCCGTCGGGCAACACCGTGCTCATGGGACGACGCTGTACACCGGAATCGGCTGACTCTTGCCGCGCAGCTCCATCGTTCCACGCTCCACCATGGGTGGCGGCGCCGTGAGCGCCGCGCGCATCTCGCCCGAGAGCAGAATCTCACCGCCTTCCGCCGCCGCGCACAATCGGCTCGCGGTGTTGACGGCGTCTCCGATGACCGTGTATTCCAACCGGCGTTCGGAGCCGATGTATCCGGCAAAGCTCTCGCCGTAGTTGAGGCCGACCCCGATTTGCAGCGCGGGCCGCCCCTCTGCGCGCCACTTGACGTTGAGTGTCTCCAGTTCGCGCATCATCTCGAGCGCCGCCGCCATGGCGCTCCCCGCGTCGTCGGTGCCGGCGATCGGAGCGCCCCACTGTGCCATGATCGCATCGCCGATGAATTTGTCGAGGGTGCCGCCGCGACGGAACACCACGTCGACCATGACGGAGAAGTATTCGCTCAGCAACCGGGCCACATCGTCGGGGCGCATCTCCTCCGACAGCTTCGTGAACCCACGAATGTCGCTGAACAGCACCGCAACCGTCCGCTTCTCGCCGCCTAACTGAACGGCGTCGGGCGAGCCGGCGATGCGCGCCGCCAGGTTGGGCGCGAAGAACCGCTCGAAGTTGCTGCGCACCAGGGTCTCGCGGCGGATGCGCTCGGCGAACGCGCTGTTCTCGAGCGCCACCGCGGCGATGTTCGAGAACGCCACGAGGAAATCGAGGTCGTCGTCGTCGAAGCGCTGCGTGGTCGTCAGGTTGTCCACATAGAGCACGCCGTGCACGCGCTCCTCGCTGCCGATGAGCGGCGCGCACATCGCCGACCGCACGCTCTGCATGAGGATCGATTGTCCGCCAAAGCGCTCGTCTTGCGGCGCGTTGTCCGACAGGATGGCCACCTTTTCATCCACCACCTTGCGCGCGATCGATTGCGGGATCGCGCGGCCGGCCATCTGGCCGCGCCGGTCGCGCGAGATGCGCGGCATCCGGGCGCCGGTCGCGTCGAGCAGCTCGATGGCCACACGGTCGACGTCCAGAATCTGAAACACGACGCCGGCGATCCGGTCGAGCAGCGCGTCGACGTCGATGGCGCGGGACAATTGCTTGGAGACGTCGAGCAGCAACGCGAGTTTCTTCGCCGTGACCGCGTGCGCGTCGGTCATCACCGTTTGCGATTTCGCTTCGGCGAGGTTGGCGGCGTGCAGCACGCGCGACAGTCCGCCGGGATGTCCGAACGGGCGCTCGCGGAGGATGGTCGAGCCGCGGACGGTGGACGTGGCCTCGTCGCTCACGAGCTCCGAACCCAGTGTAGCGAGTGGCCTCGTGATGTTGGCAACGCGGAACGGGACCTTCCCGAAGGCGATCGTGTCGCCAGGACTAACGCTGGCCTCCGTGACGCGGGAGCCGTTGACGAACGTGCCGTTGCTCGAGCCCAAGTCGCGCACGCGGATGGTCAGCCCGTTGCTCGTGAGCTCGGCGTGACGGCGCGAGATGGTGGGGTCGAAGACCGGGAGATCACTGACCGACGC